>Ga0153984_1000198_pt1 | contig 9302 bp, 8 predicted proteins | sample TSGA068MetaG_FD_102271 | JGI IMG/M metagenome (GOLD analysis project Ga0153984, IMG submission 102271) | Attine ant fungus gardens microbial communities from Georgia, USA - TSGA068 MetaG | ecosystem: Host-associated > Fungi > Mycelium > Unclassified | place: USA: Georgia, Alexander Wildlife... | reverse complement strand
TGAAACGCCAACTGTGCCCGTCTCGGACACTACGCCGGTGAAAGGCTATATCCACTCCATTGAAAGTTTTGGTTCGGTCGATGGCCCTGGTATTCGCTATATTGCCTTCTTACAGGGCTGCCGCATGCGGTGTGAGTATTGTCATAACCCGGATACCTGGAACATCGGGGTGGGCGAGGAAATGACCGCTGATGAGGTACTCGCTGATGCCTTACGCTACAAAGCCTTCTGGGGTGATACCGGGGGCATTACCTGTTCTGGTGGGGAGTCGCTCATTCAAATTGATTTTATTATCGACTTATTTACCAAAGCTAAAGCCATGGGGATTACGACGTGTTTAGATACCTCTGGCGGCCCGTTCACGCGGGATGAACCGTGGTTTAGCAAATTTGAACAATTGATGCAGGTGACTGACATTTCATTGGTCGATATTAAACAAATTGATTCCGCCAAGCACCGCAAACTGACCGGTTTTGGCAACGAAAACATTTTGGACATGATCCAATACATGAGTGCCCATGATTGCGACATGTGGATTCGCCACGTCCTGGTACCCACTCGAACCGATTTTGACGCCGACTTGACCAAATTAGGTCAGTACATCCAAACCCTGAATAACGTGCAAAAAGTTGAAATTTTGCCCTATCATACGATGGGGGTTAACAAGTATCACGAACTCGGCATTAAGTATCCATTGGAAGGCATCGAACCGCCAACTCCAGAACGGGTTGCGAATGCGGAGCGTTTGCTTCACACCAGTGATTACACGGGCTATTTAACTTGGAAGCCTAAAACGGTAAATTAAATTAAACTTAAGTAAACAATAAGAAAGAGCAACTCATATCAGTTGCTCTTTCTTTTTGTTTACCTTATGATTGAGTAAATACTTAAGGAGCGGCTGAACCCATGAAAACAAAGCAAGAAAATATTTTTTCGTCTAAGACGTTATCCTACTTTCTACAACTCGCAGAAACGATGAACTATACGCAAGCAGCTCAATTGCTCGGCATTACCCAACCAGCTTTGACCCAGCAAATTAAGAAATTAGAACGAACCGTGGGCGCACCATTATTCTATTCGGTCGGCAAGAAATTACATTTGTCGGATGCTGGGAATACTATGTTAGCCGCCACGCATCAGATTTATGAAGTTTTGAATCAAGCGTCAGATGAAATCCAACAGACCACTAGCGCCACCAATGGTCAGATTCAAATTGGGTTCTTGTCTTCAGTGGAAGATTCGGCGATCACCGCGTTTATCGCGCATTATTACCAATTACATCCTGAAGTGACGGTTTCATTTCGGATGATGAACCGCCATGAAATTTGGGAACGGCTAGAGAATAATCAAATTGATTTGGCCATCATGTACTTGCCTGATGACACAATTAAGAATTGGAAGCCATATAACAGTCGCAAAATTATTGATGAGCAACTGCTGTTCATTCATCATAATGAACGCCTAGCTAACCGCAAACGCGTTCACTATCAAGATGCGCTTGAAGGTAAGTGGGTCACATATCCGGAAGATTACTTCTTAAGTCATCGGTTACGCGAGGCATTTAAGAATCAAATGGTCGACCTCCCCAAGCCAGTTGCGCAATTCACCACGCCGGTGCAATTAATGCAGTTTGCGAATGCAACCCGCGCCAATACTGCGCTACCAACGAGTTTCTATCAGGCGCACCAGGACCAAATTGATGCCTATGCGGTCGCATTTGAACCAAATATTAATTTTGACTTATCCTTTGTTTATCGCAAAGAAAAAGCTGAAATTCCGCGGATTGCGGCCTTTTTCGAAGCTTTCGATCATTATTTTGCAGAGAAAGATTACCTATCGCGGGTTGCTGAAAACCGTGTTAAACTAAGTAAGTAATTTGATGACAAGGGAGTAATAACATGACAACGTTAATTTTTGGGCACCAAAATCCTGATACCGATGCCGTTATCAGTGCAATGACTTTTGCGGAATACCAACGTCAATTGGGGAATACTGATGTTGAAGCAGTTGCTTTGGGTGAATTAAACGATGAAACCAAGTTCGCACTTGATTTCTTGAAGTTGCAGGCACCACGGGTGATTAATACCGCTGCCAACGAAACGGATACTGTAATGTTGGTCGATCATAATGAATTCCAACAAAGCGTGGCTGATATTAAAGATGTGACGATTGCTGGAGTTGTTGACCATCACCGGATTGCCAACTTTACAACTGCTGCACCATTATTCTACCGGGCGGAAGCAATCGGTAGCACGAACTCCGTTTTATTCAATATGTTCAAAGAACGTGGCTTTGAAATCACACCAACACTGGCTGGTATGATGGCCTCCGGTTTAATTTCAGACACGTTGTTACTCAAGTCACCAACCACGACCGACCGTGATCGGGAAATCTTTACGGAATTGAAGCAAATTGCTGACTTCGACCTAGAAGCTTTTGGTCTCAACATGCTCAAGGCGGGCACGAATTTAGCTGCCAAGACTGACAAAGAACTAATCGATGGCGATGCCAAGAGCTTTGAAATGGCTGGCAAATCGATTCGTATCGGCCAGGTTAATACGGTTGATTTATCGGAAATCTATGCTCGCCAAACCGAATTAACCCAGGCTATGGCTGATGAAGCTAAAGCGGACGGCTATGACTTGTTCTTGTTAGTCGCAACTGACATCTTGAACAGTAATTCAGTTGGGTTTGCAGTTGGTAGCGACCAAGATAAGCTTGAAACTGCCTTTAACCAAAAATTTGACGCTGATCAACGTTTAGCTTTACCGGGCGTGGTTTCCCGTAAGAAGCAAGTGGTCCCACAATTGACCGCGGCTTTTGAAGGCTAATTGAAATCTTCCCTCGTGACATCACAGTCAGCGAGGGATTTTTTGTAGGGAAGAGTAGGGGGGAGTGGCATGCTGACGACGACTGCCTTGAATCTGCGATATGGCGCAACACTAGTCAAAATTCCACATCAGTCCTTGAATGCCAGCTATGTTGGGTTCAGTGAGCGTTTTGGGCAGCCAATTTTTGTGAAGCAATTTGCTCCTGGCCAAACAAAAAAATGGCAAGCAGAAACAGCTATCACCGAACAAATGAGTGACTGGTTATTGGCATTCGATGCAAAAACGCGCATTTTAGTGCGCCAAGACTTACCATTTATGCCAGTTGAAAAGCTTGATCAAGCATTGGCAAGCGATATGGGCCGAGTATTGGCTGATTATCATCGGCGAGTCCAACCATTTCCAGGCATTCAGGACAATTATAGGGCGATTGAGATGCTGGCCACGATATCTGACCCACAACTTGTCGACGGCGCACGCTGGTTTCAGGCCCACGCTGAAGGCATCGAAGTCCAGTTGCAGGCCGTCCCAGCTGTAGTTCGTCATGGTGATGTTGGTCTGCGCAATTACCGTTATTTGAATGGCCAATTATGCTTGATTGATTATGAACGCGCGCAACTTGGCATGGCTCAGCAAGATTTTATTAAATTGTTTTACCAAGATTTTCAATCGGATCAGGTATTGATTCAAGCGTTTTTAAGTGGCTATGGTGAACTGGCGCCAGTGCCAGAATTGACTTGGATGTACACCATTTTTATAACTGTGGTCGGTATCTTCAATTATGTTCGAAAAGTGTCTGATCCAGCTTTTTTAGCGGTTGGTCAGCGCATGTTGCGTGATGTGAGAAATTATATTCAGCAAAGTGAGGCAAAACATGACTTTTGATGTGAAAAAAGCCGAAAAGCAGTTTTATCAAGCTAAAGAAATTGCGACCATTGAGATACCGAGCATGAATTTTATGGCTATTCGCGGTATGGGCGATCCTAATGCAGCCGACGGCGCGTATCAACGTGCGGTCCAAAGACTGTATGCGGTCGCATATACCTTACGCATGAGCGAAAAAGCCGGCGTATCGTTACCAGGCTTTGAAGCCTATGTGGTGCCACCATTGGAAGGTTTATGGTGGCAAACCAGCAAACATGGTGTCGATTTAAGCCAGAAAGCGCATTTTCAATGGTGGGCCATGATTCGGTTACCTAAGTTTGTGAATTTAAACATGCTGGACTGGGCCAAACAAACGGCATCTGAGAAAAAGCAGCTGGATACGTCAGCCATTCAGTGGTTCAAATATGATGAAGGTTTGGTGGTTCAAGCACTGCACATCGGTCCATATGCAACTGAGCCCACGACTGTGGCGCAGATGGAAAATTATATTCAGACTCACGGGTTAAAGAATGATTTTGCCAGTCGATATCACCATGAGATTTATCTGAGTGATCCGCGCAAGACAGCACCGGAGAAAATGAAAACTATTTTGCGACATCCAATTAAATTAGCGTAAGTGCGAATCAGCTCAATTTGGGCTGATTTTTTAAATCCCTTTAATAAATTTCCAATTTACGTTACTTCTAATAATATATATTATGTAAACTAGAATATAGGAATCAGCGGCGGCTGATTCCCTAACCCATATCGCTAGTCAAAAAGAAGCTAACCAGTTGGTTGTACGCTGGTTAGCTTCTTTTTGACGGATAACTTTACATCCGCTAGGTTCAAAATGATTCTGAGCGCGTTCTGACGCACTAACGCATGAATGCTTGGTAATATGCCACGGCGGCCACGCTTTGAGCTGACTGAATTTGACCTTGCTTAACGGCATCAATCACATCGGCAAACGGCACCAATTTGCTGCTGACAAATTCGTCTTGGTCGAAGTCTGTCACAGTTTTATTGTTTTGATCAATCTGTACCAGAACCAGTGAGACCAGTTCGTCAGTCATACCTTCACTGGAACGAATTGCCGTCATCACACGTGGATCGCTACCGATATAGCCAGTTTCTTCGCGTAATTCGCGCAACGCTGCTGTTGGAACGTCTTCACCAGCGTTAATCAATCCAGCTGGTAATGCGTATACTTCTTGGTTAACTGCCACACGATATTCGCGGTTGATTAAGACTTGCTGATCATCTGTCATGGCCAGCATGGCGACTGCCGGTGCATGTGTAATCAAATCGCGTTGCACCGTGAGTTGATCTGGGGTTTTGATTTGTAGCCGTTTGACATCAAAGATCGGCCCGTTGTACATGGTTTTTTCGCTTAAAATCTGACCAAACGCTGGCCCTTGTGTATCTTTTATCATAACATTGTGATTCCTTTCACATTTATATTTTCGCCCAACAAAAAGACACCCAACAGAAATTTCTGCTGAGTGTATCGGGTTATTCTTTGCTGTAATCTTCTGCCCAAGCGATGGCAATTGCTTTTTCGCCTAAATGGGTGCCCACGACTGGTCCGAAGTACGAAATGCCAAAATCGACTTGCGGAAACTTTTGTTCCAAATCGGCCTTCCAGGATTCGGCTGCCGGTAAGTCATTCGCGTGAATGACTAAAGCCCGGACTGGATAGTCAGCTTTGTCCAGAGCTTGGCTAAACAAGTCTTCAACCCGCGCATACGCTTTTTTAAGCGAACGTACTTTTTCAAACGCGACAATCTTGTCGGATTCTGGATCAAAAGTCAAAATCGGCTTAATTTTGAGCATACCGCCGATGAAGCCAGCCGCATTACTCAAACGGCCACCACGAACCAGATTCTGCAAGTCGTTGACGATAAAGAGTTCATCTTCCGTCGCACGTAAAGCATCAACGCGTGCCAATATTTCATCAATATCAGCACCCTTTTCAGCGAGCCGGGCTGCTTCAAGCACTAACCACCCCATCAGCATCACGGTGATTTTTGAGTCATAAACAATGACATTTGCTGGTTTAAAATCAGCCACCGCGGCGGTGAGCGTTTCAACAAAACCAGAGATGGTGCTAGCTAAATGGATACTTAAAATCGTGTCATAACCTTCATTGGCTAAGTTTTCATAGAGCCGCATCATTTCACCCAATGGTGGTTGAGATGTACTTGGAAAGGTCTTAGCGGTTTTAAGCTTTTCATAATATTCTTCAGTTGTAATGTCTTTGCCTTCATCATAGACAGTGCCGTCTAAAATGACTGGAATTGGCACCACATGAATGTTGTTTTCGGCAACTTGTTCCGGACTAAGGTAGGCCGTGCTGTCGGTAACAATCGCAATTTTCATTCGGGGAGCACCTACTTTTCTGTAATCAAACTAGAATAACTATACCATGAAATTAGTTTTTGTGGGTTGCTTCGGTTGTAAAAATATCACTGGTGACTTGGCCATCTGGGGCCACTGGATATTGGAGATTCAAGATGCGGGCAAATGTTGGGCCTTCATCAACTAGATTGGCGGCATCGATGGTGACGCCCTGCTTAATCCCTGGGCCGGCATAGACGATGGTCGTCTTGTATACGGGCTTTTCAGGATCAAATCCATGGACAGCCATATACCGTTCTGGTTGTCCAATTGAATCAGGATCAACCATTTCTGCAACCGGACCATCGGCATTATCAATGAAGTAAAAGCCTGCTTGCGCTTCAATCATCAGGCTCGCATGCGGATCAGCCCCGCGCTTGATGAAGTCATCTTGGGTATGAATCGCCTCAATCCCAGGAACATCACTGAGAGCGTCGACAATTGTTTGCGGACTAATGTCGCCGTGCGTATACACGTAGGTAGAGCCATCAGCCGACTTGGCCAGCACTTGCCAATCAGGTTGGATTAGGCCATCTTCGGTGGTAGTTAACCAGCCTTGCGCGGCAAAAACGGCATTTAATCGCAGCATGGTGGTCACATCGATTTGATAGTGGTCGCCTAAAATAGCAAACACGGTGTCATCGTAAGTGTGGGCATCTTTGGTGGCCTGAATAATTTGGCCGACGCGTAAATCATGGCGTTTTAAAGCCGCGTGGGCTTCGTCAGATTCAACCCCATAGCGATGGCGCATGGAATCCATATCCACGAGATGAATGAGCGTCAGATCAGGCTGGTGATTGACGATGGTATCGATGGCACTGGCCGTCACAAAGTCATCCAAATATGGTTGCTTAATCCCTTGGCGTAGCTTGCCGTACTTCCGGTTCATATCTAACAACCAGATTGGTGAACTGGCCTGCATCGAAACTAGGACTTGATTGGTCCAAATGCGGTTGGGAAAAATTTCCGCCATATTATAGTTAATCTTGGCCTTTGCCGTCACGGGCCATAAGAAGGCTGCGGTGGTCAAACCAGCTTTCCGGGCGACATCATATAAAGGTGTTGTTTGAATGTCTTTTCGGTACCAATACCAGTCTGGTGATAAGCGATTCGGTTGGATTTTGGTATTATTGACGATGCCATGGCGGTTAGGATAAGTCCCGGTAATGATACTGGTGTGCGATGGATACGTTAAGGTTGGATAAATCCCGGTGACGTTTTTGACGTGCGCCCCATGATCAATAATTGCTTTTAAATTTGGTAAATGTGCGAGTTTGTCGGGTGTGAGGTCAGTGGCGCCCATAGCGTCGAGTGAAATCACGACTAGTTTTTTTGTCATTGTGTTGCCCCCTCATGGGCTTCATTATACGCTAGTCCACGCTTTGCGTCCGCTTTGAAAAACAGTTACAATGATGAAAGTTGACAAAAAGAAAGTAGGCTTACTATGTCCTTTGACGGTATTTTTACCCACGCCATGGCGGCAGAATTGAATGCCACCATTGTTGGTGCGCGGGTCCAAAAAATTCAACAACCTTATCCAAATGAAGTCGTCTTAACGATGCGCAAAAACCGCCAGAATTTGCCTGTCTTATTATCGGCGCACCCACAGTATGCGCGCGTGCAAATCACTCAGATTCCGTTTGCCAATCCTGATGTGCCTTCAAAATTCACCATGACGCTGCGTAAGTATCTAGCTGCAGCCAGTTTAGAACGCTTGGTTCAAGTGGACAATGACCGGGTGTTACATCTCGATTTTGCGACCCGTGACGAATTAGGTGACGCTCTATCTCTGCGCCTGATTATTGAAATCATGGGCCGCCACAGTAACATCACGCTGGTCAATTTAACCAATGGCAAAATTCTTGATTTAATTCGACACGTGCCGGCTGACCAAAATCGTTACCGCCTCTTAATGCCGGGTGCGACCTATGTGAACCCACCGGCCCAAGACAAGCTCAATCCATTCACTGCACCAGTGCCAGCCACTGACAGCGGTGTGAGTGATTTGCAGCAACAATTCCAAGGCCTGGCTAAAGATTCTGCCACCGAATTAGTTGCGCGACTACAGGCTGACGGCGCGGCTGGTTGGCATGGCTTTTTTGCGGCGATGGATCACCCCGATGCCACGATTATGACCGGCGACAGTGTGAGTTTTTCTGCGATTCCTTATCTGAGTCAAAGCGGCTCTCAGCAGCACTTTCCTAGTCTCAGTGCGATGCTGGACGCCTTTTATGCGCAAAAAGCCGAGCATGATCGTGTGCAACAACAAGGCGCCCAACTCATTCGCGTCCTAAAAAATGAAATTGATAAAGATAAGAAGAAACAAGTTAAACTCGACCAAACGCTAAAGGCGTCTGAAAAAGCAGATGACTATCGGATTAAGGGTGAAGTATTGACCACCTATCTAGCGCAAGTGGATCGCGGGATGACTGAAGTTAACTTGCCGAACTTTTATGACGATGAAGCACCGTTAAAAATCAGCTTGTCGAATCAATTATCCCCTTCGCAAAATGCGCAAAAGTATTTTGCCAAGTATCAGAAGCTCCGTAATTCTGTGGCGTATGTGCATGAACAGACCGCCAAGAACCAAGCAGAGTTGGATTATTTGGAAGGTATCGCCGCTCAAATTGAGCTTGCCAACCCGAAAGATATTGAAGACATTCGCCTGGAATTACAGGACGCGGGTTACTTGAAGAAGCAAAAGCACGGCAAGAAGCCCGTGAAGCGGCCCAAATTAGCCAAACCAGACCACTTCTATGCCAGCGATGGGACCAGCATTTTTGTGGGGAAGAACAACTTACAAAATGATCAATTGACCTTAAAGACCGCTAAGAAGACTGATATTTGGTTACATGCCAAAGACGTCCCTGGTTCCCATGTCATTATTGATAGCGACAACCCGAGCGACAAGACCCTGACTGAAGCCGCCACATTGGCAGCGTACTTTTCTAAAAACCGTAATGGCGCCAATGTACCAGTCGATTATATTCAGGTCAAAAAAATTCGTAAGCCCAATGGCGCTAAGCCTGGTTTTGTCGTCTATGAAGGTCAACAGACGATCAATGTGACGCCTGAGCTGACCACCGTCGACAAATTGCGACAAAAGCCGACCATGTAAAAACGCACTGCGACAAAACACGATTAATCAATAATATTCTTAAAAAAAGAGGATGTGACCACCCGCAAGGGTTAGGTCACATCCTCTTTTTA
>Ga0153984_1000196_pt1 | contig 9333 bp, 7 predicted proteins | sample TSGA068MetaG_FD_102271 | JGI IMG/M metagenome (GOLD analysis project Ga0153984, IMG submission 102271) | Attine ant fungus gardens microbial communities from Georgia, USA - TSGA068 MetaG | ecosystem: Host-associated > Fungi > Mycelium > Unclassified | place: USA: Georgia, Alexander Wildlife... | reverse complement strand
ATATTCCTGCTTTTCTCAGACACAACCTAATCATTTCAACTCATAGAATATATTCTTTCTTTAAGAGCAGAGAGAGAAAGAGCAGCAGAGAGCTAAAGAGAGATAACTCTATAAGAGAGCTTGTGTAAGGAGAACAGACAATCTCTAACTACTCTAAGTATTAGTAACAAGAGCAGACTTAAGTTAAAACAGTGAATAGTTCAGGAGTTCTAATCAATGTTGGGATAAGATACTCTACTATATATCCACTAGTATATATACTATACTAGGTAGTCTGTGCATGTTGTCAAGTGATCATATGACTCATATACTAATAACTAAATTACCTTATAAGGCAACCTAGTACTAATGGGAAGATACAAACAAGAGAGAAGAGATATAGAAAGAACAGTTATATAGACTACAGAGCAAGCTAAATGATACTCACTATAAGAGCAACCAGAGTGGAGTGGACTCTAGGAAAATCCTTGATTATATTGTACTCCTAAGTTATGTTACAACTTATCTCCAGGAGAATTCTTAGAGTTTAGGATAAGGTTCCTAGGGATGTACTTTACAATATATATATTACTATAGTCTATCTGTCTCTGATCCTATAGTCCTATTTGATAGGATTAGAAGTTGTCAAGTTAAGCTAAGAGGAATTAAATATTACTATGTAATATTTAATTAGACATAGGATTGCTCTAAGATATAAGTTTAATATTCTAGAGATAGCATTAGTAGGGTCCTCTTATACTCACCCATACTGATACAGACTAAGTCCTTCTAGAGTAACTAAGAGCTTGTTCCCTTATAGCTTGTCTATAGTAACTCTTAAGACAGTAGATATCCTGAAACCAAAACTAATTTTTTTCTTATTACTTTCCTTCTCTACAGAGGTAGAAGAGGGCTCAGAAGATGCTTTTTTAGAGTTCTTAGTAGCAGAAACACTCCTAAAGAAGTACCTGATAGTATGATAAGCATACAAGTGTCCTCTGGGATGAATGTATTTACTAGCTCCAAAACTGGCACAAGAGATGACATTGAGTGAGTCTAGGAACTTACCAGTACTAGAGAGAATAGCCTAAGGGCTAAGAGAACAAGCATTAGCAGCAGATGATTTATTTTGAATATTTAGTTTAACTATGATAGTGGTTATAGAAAAAGAAGAGTGCTTGAGTTATAATTAGATCCTAAATATGTTACAACTTACCTCCAGAAGAATCCTTAGAGTTTAGAATAGAGCTTCTAGAGGTATACTCTACAATATTTATACTATTACAGTCTGTTTATCTCTGATTCTATAATCTAGTTAACTAGAGTCAGGAGTTGCCAAGTTAAGCTAGAGATAATTAAGTATTATACAGTAATATTTAATTGGACACAAGGTCACTTCAGGAGGTTAGTCTAATATTTCAGGGATGGTATTGGTAGGGTTTTTTTATAACTTGGATTAAAGAAGAGATATAAACAAGAATTTTTGATACTCTAGTTTCTTCATATACATGCAAGGATGATCTTGTTGTACTCTTAGGTATACTAGGCTTCTTAAAAACAAACACTTGTAATAGACTTAAGGTACATATAAAACAGTATATTTAAAAGAACAAAGCTAAGCTCACTAAGCAGCCTTGTTTTACTGCTTTATTCAGTACTAGATATCACAAAGTACTCATGCCAATACTAGCATTAGAAGATGGCTTAATATAGAGTAGTGCTTACTTCTATCTGTCAAACCCAAGTTCACCTTCAGAATATAGTAATAATTTCTTTAGTAGTCAATACAATAAATAAATCTTCTGTCTTGAATATATAATTTGTTACCTTCCAAAAGGACTGACTGGTTTTATTATTGTATCAATCCTTATACAAAGTTCAAAGTTTGTTGATATCTAAGGTATGACTAAATGTAACTGGCCAAAGCTGGTAATCATAAATACTTTGTTCTGACCCTGAGGTGTTTGCTTGGTTAGGTACCCCACTTACCATTTTCCACTTGCCAATAAGGATGTTTAGTATTTGGTAAACAATTCTAAATGTTTTTTTTAGAGATATCTCAGTATCACTGCAAAGCTTATTGATATAAACTAGTATATTTACTCCTTTCTCTTTTCCTTTATCAAATCTGTTGTTTCTAATACCCTATATTCCTGACTTGGAACTTGATACAGTATCTGAAGAGATGTTTAAGTAAGGGGAAACAATGCAATTAAAGCTCTAACCTTGTAGAACAGATCTACCTGTTAAACCCAAAGACTTATACAGATCTTTTCTTTTTGTATATAATGCTACTACTAGAAGAAAGGCTTTGGTTCTGATATAAGGATTGAGAATTTGAACAGGTTCAAGAATACCAGTAAGTTGATCTCTATATTGTTACCAGATGTAAGGGAACTATACTAAGTTGTACTCCTAATGCACTAGTAGTAGTCTACCAGAGTGATCCTGCACTAATTAAATAACTATTACCTAACATTTAATTAGTTACCTTACTCCTGCATTTCTGACCCTGACCATTAGGTCATTCTATAGCTAGAGGAACTTGTATATATAGTATAGATTACCTTTCCAGGAGCCTCATTCTATTCTCTAAGGATTCTCCTAGAAGGTAAGTTATAATGTACTCTAGAGTGTAATTATAACTAAAGATTCTTCTGGAAGCCACTTTACTCTAGTCATCCTTATAGTAGAATAGGATTTCCTAAAACAAAGTCTTGGAAAAATGCAGTAGACAGCCTCTATCTAGTTATTCTCCACTGCCTATACCTAACCCTCTATATCTTTGCTCTATATAGATGTTATATACAGACACTTTCTAGGATACAGCTGATGCCCTAGTCTATCTCTAGCATTATCTGCATAAGATTACCAAAAAAACAAAATAACTCAAAAAAATATCAACAATACTCTCTTTGCTCTTACTACCCAGCTATAACAACTTACATAACTAGTACCAAACTCTTCCCCTCCAATATCCAGCTTTGGTGGTAAACTCTTTTCTACTACCCCCTATATTAATATCCCCCTCTCTGGTAGCCCTTTATACTTGGGCTTGTCCTAAGCTCTTCTCTTCTCTGGACTTTAATAGAGACTATAGCACTGGACAAGCATTTTTGAACTCCTGTATGCTGTATATATACCTAGCTCCAGAGCAATTCAGCTACAAAGAAGAGAAGACTCTGTAGGTTCTAACCTTTGAGAACTAAGAATTAGCATTTAGAACCAGATCACTACTATGCCCTATAGATGCCTCTCAGACCTAGACCCAGAAGGCTGGTATTGAGCTGCTTGGAGAATTGACCAAGTATGCCTAGCTAATAAGGTCTTCCAGTCAACTCAGTATACTATATTCTCCATCCTGACTTGAGCTCCTTTGTCACAGCTTTTATTCCTCTCAATGGTTTGGATTCCCCCAGTTATTACTCCCCCCCATAAGTGTATTGTAATGCAGTTGTATTATTTCTCTTCTCAACCCTCCTTCTAGTACATATATCCATCTTTTCTTTATAACTACTCCTTTTTCTATTGTCTATTCTTTATCTTTTAGCATTTTTATACCTGTTTTTTTTAGTTCCTTCACTGTCTTAATTACCTTTTTATTTCCTTTCTGAATCTTCTGAATCTTTGTTTCTTCTCATATTGTTTTCTTTTACCAATGTTTTTGTTCTCTTTAACCACCTTAGCTTTATCAATATTTGATTCTTGTTATTGTTTTCCATTCCTTTCTACTAGTCTAGTCTCTAGCTTAATCCATTTGCCTTTTTCATACTCTTTTCTGGAATATGCTTTAGAGTGAAGTCAAATTGTGACAAGTACAATGCCCATCTAGCTTGTCTTCAATTCAGCTTCTGGCTAGTCATAAAATACTGGAGGTTTTTATGGTCTATCTAGATTTTGAACTTTACTTCTGCTCCCTCTAAGTAATGCCTCCATACTTCTAAATATTAAATTACTACCAGCATTGTAAGAGGACAATCATTATCTTAGAACAGAGCTTAGCTAAACACTAGGTTTACACTTATCTAGTTTATCTTATCTTATAACATCCATCTATTTATTCTCTTATCTTTCAGTCTGTATACCATCTCAATCATTCTGTTTATCTAAAATAGAAAGTATTATTATCAGACTGTAGCTTATATAACTATATATAGACCATCTCTTGTAATATATATAGAAGCTTGTATTGGTAGATTTACCCTTACTTGAATATCACTCCAGCTTCTGGAACCCCTACTTAGCTTACTAGTATAACTTCTGGCTGATTACTAGTTATTACTCTTACAAGCATCTTCTTGTTGTAGATCTCATAGTTGTGCTCTGTTGCATTTAATAATTTGGAAATAAAGACAACTAGCTTCTATTTTTTGTCTCTATATTTAACTGACAGTACTTCTTTTGTTGCATAATCTGAGGCATCAGCTTCTACTCTAATTTCTCTATCTAAGTTGGGGATGGCCAGGACTAGTTTAGTTATAAACACCTTCTTTAACTTTCTAAATGCTTCTACTTGTTCTTTCTCCTATCTCCACTTGTTCTTCCTTTCTAACCAGCTGATGCAATAAGACTGTAATCCTAGCAAAGTCCTTAATAAACTGTCTGTAGTAATTGGCAAGTCCTAGAAATTTTTGTATCTCTTTTACATTCTTTGGTACCAGCCAGCTTAACACTCCATCTACCTTTTCCTTTTGCATTTCAACTCTCTGGAGACCAATCACTATGCCTAAGAATTCTACCTCTTTTACTTTCTATTGATACTTCTGGTTTGACAAATAGGTTATTTTTCTCTAGTCTTTTCAACACTTTCTCCACTAATTCATCATGTTCCTTTTCTGTATCTGTAGCAACTATAATGTCATCAATGAATGTTACCATGTTCTCTTGACTGATCATATTGCAGAACAAGTTATTCATCATGGTTTGAAAGATAGTGGAGTTTGTTAATCCAAAGTACATAACTGTTGGTTGATAGACCCCAATATGTATTATAAGTGCTGCCTTTCACTTATTACTCTCCTTGATTCTCATATTGTTATACCCCCATGTGAGGTCTAGTTTTGTGAACACCTTCCTCTTGTCTACTCCATCCAGAATATCTATAATCAAGGGTAATAGGTACTTGTTTTTTACTGTCCATTGATTAATATAGTAGTAATCCTATACTATCCTCCTCTTGTCATTTTTCTTTACTACAAAGTGTACTGGCAAAGTCTATGGTAACTTTGACAATCAAATATACTCTTTTCACAGTTGATTTTCTACAAATGCTTGTACTTTCTCTCTTTTCTCCCTTGATAGAGAATACATCTTCCCTTTTTTTAGTACAAACCCTTTCTTTAGTTCTATTGTATAGTCCTATGGTTTTCTTGTGGGAATTCTTTCTGACTTCTCCTTTCCAAAACTTTCTTCCACTTCCAGAACCTTCTAGACACTAGTTCTTCTATTGTTTTTCCTTTTTCTATCTTCTTCACTTGTCTCTTCTTCTGTGTTTTCTGTTTCCTTTTTCTACATATAGGTGGACACTGTGTCATTTTTACTTCTCCTTTCTCCCAGTCAATCTCTGGGTTGTAGGCAGCTAACTAGGGTACACCCAATATTACCTCCATCTTTCCCAAATTGCATATATCTATTCATGCTCTCTCAACATGTTCCTTGAAGAATATATTGTACTTTATCTAATAAGTGATTGCTCCTCCCACATTTATAGTCCTATCCATGTTTCTTACTAACGGGGGATTCTTTAGTCTTTCTAGCTTAAATTCCTTCTCTTTTGCAAACTTTGTGTCCATAAATAGGCCTGTTGCTCCACTGTCTAATAGTACCTTTACTGTCATTCCCTTATAGTTTTCTATCTTTTCCAACCCTACTTTCATCCACACTTTTCTTAGTGGCTATAGTGTATACTGTATATTTCTTACTCTGTCAGTGTTACCTTGACAAGAAACTTTATTTTCCAACTTTTCTGGGCACAATACACTATATATATTTGAGGAGACCAGCTGGAAGCTCATTGTCTTTTGTTAACTCTTGTAGCATTTCTACTACTTTTCTCTCTCTTTTCTTTCTCTATGTCAGAAAAGAGAGAAGTAGTAGCATGGGAAGGCTAAGAATATACTAAGAATTACTATGAATATACTGTAAATACACACTCTGGGTTCTGGAAAGTAATATAAAGGATGGAGTTGGAGAGTAGAATATGCTACTAGATAAAATAAGAGACATTGCTCTCCAGTCCTGTGGTTTTACAGCTGGTCCAGAGAGAACATAGTAACAATGTAGGAGTGGAATGACCTTGGTTTTAGCTTATGTACTGTGCCTCAATCTCCTGTCACTTGTTGTGGTTGTGTATTTTAGAGTAGTGAAATATTGTCTAAAGAAGAGATAATTCAGGAGTAATAGAGTAAAAGGTATATAGCAAGAATGAAGAATGCTACAAGAATTGGAGAATATGACTTTAATTTACGAACTGAGGAACTATAATATACTGGTAAAGTACTTATACCAATCCCAGAATAGGAGTAGTGATACAAGTGTTTTGGTCTATATTATGATTCTATAGGAGTAAACAATTTAGGAGGTCAGAAACAGAAATTATAATGAAAATAAAAAGAAAATAAATATAAATATTGAATAATACTGAATTTTTGGTATATAACACTCTGCTAACAGTTTTTGGCTATATGGTTCCATTTTTTACATACATAGCATATCCTATCTTCCACTCTTTCTCTATTAACATCTATGGTATTGGAGTCTCTTACTAGCTCTAGCTGACTCCTTCTATTCTGATATCCTTCTCTTGAATTCTGATCCCTTCCTTTTACATAATCTGTTCTCTTTTTCTTCTGTACAATCCTTTCTCCATTCTTCTCTTTGCTGTGCATTTTCCTGTGGGTGTACTACATTTCTTCCCAATATTCTTTTTTCTATTCTACTTTGTCTCTGATTCCTATCTAATCTCACCAACCTTTTCTACTACTCCTAGATTGTGCTGGAGGGCTTTTTGCTTTTACTGACTTCCTTCTAATTGTCTCATTCAGCCCTCTTTTGAATTCCTCAGTAAAAAGCTGTCTCTTATACTTACTTCCTCTTGCTATCTTTTTGAATTCTTGGACATATTCATTGTATATCCTCTCTCTCTGCTCTATTGTTCTTAACTGCTTTATCTTTTTCTCTTTCTCTGCTGTCTCCCCAAACTCATTTTTCATTTTCTTGAACAATCCCTCTACTATTTCCACCTCTGACTCTTTCTTCAATAGCTTATCCAATAGGTTGTTCTTCTATGCCTCCACTACTCCTCCCTGTATATAAGACAGCACCCATGCCATCTTTGTTGCCTCTATCTCCTCTGTCATCTTCATACTTAGATATAAGCAAGCTGCATTGATAAATACACTTACTTCCTCTATCTTCCCTCTATATATAGAAGGCTTAGCTACCTCTACCCAACTTCCTCCTTGCTGTTGTAACATTGTATTAACCTGCTGTTGTAGGCTAGCAATTAGGGTGAGAAGTTGTTCTTCTTAGAATAGTAATAGAATAGGAGCATGTTGCTCCTTGGGTTACTATTGTTGTTGTTGTTGTTGAGACATGGTCAACAGTATTGATGATGAAGATGAGGCTGATAATAATTTCTTATTTGAGAAAGAGTAGTCTTCTTTGTCCATAATTATAACTAACTACCAACTAAAAGAGTGAAACAATACTATCCCTAAGAAGAGAATTCCTAAACTAGATAGGCCTTTAAGAGATTACTATTATTCCCTTATGTAAACTGATCACAATAGACTAGTAGCACAGAGCTGATAGTAAAAACTAGATACAAGTCCACCTGATATAGAGATCAGGTCTTGGACAGGGACACAAACTTTGTCCAGACCTTTTACTTACTGTTTCTAACTGACAGTGAAGTTCTCTTTATAACTAGGATCTACTTTCCAAAAAGCTTTTGAGTGCTGTGCTCGTTAGCAAGAATGATGAGAGAGTAAGTAAAGAGTGAGATGTTGAGACTGCAAGATACAGGGTTGACAATGGATAATAAGTTCTTGTGTTAGTATGAGGTTATAAAGACTTAAGGCTCAACCAAGGTAGTTGTTCAGAAAGAACTTAATAGAGTTTTCTATTGGATTCCAGTAGCTACTTATACAAATGTTGGTTGGTCTATGTATCTATCTCCCACAATCACATGACCCTTACTAAGAACTATCTATATCTTATATAATCCTTTCTATACTATTTATATCTTTCCTGCATTGTTATTATAAGCTACCTTGGCCATAATAACTTTGATTTCTTTAATTCTTTATCTTTTACTTTACTTTACTTTTAATTAGATAATAGGGAAGTCACATGATCAGGATCATATGACCTATTGCAATTGTTATATTCTATCATATTCCTGTGACAAATTGGTTATAAGATCAGTCATGTCATATAGGTCACATGTCAAGGAACATTCTAGTAGATTCTATTAGATCATTAGTAGATTAGGGTTAGTAGTACAGACCATGTGTAAAAGGTATAAGTAGTAGCCCAAATCTAAGGGAAACTCTGTCAAGTTCTCTTTGTTTACCCCAAATAAAAGACAACTCAGTCCTAGAGTTAGCTCAATCCAATGGTCATACTACAATTGTATTCTTGGATGTTTCCCATCAAGTTAATGAATGTATGAGAAATAATTTCCTTCTTGGGAGTTATCTTATAACACTAGAGTTTGGACATTCTTTAGTAGGTGCATGTGTTGGTTTTTATTATCTACTACAAAGACTACTGATAAGTATCCTTGTGTGCCAAGTTCTATAGGAGGATGGATCCAGCATAGTAAGAGGGCTATGCTAGCCTTGGCATATTCAGGGTTGTTCTTACAGAGATGTAAGTGGATATGTTGAGAGGGAAATGTACCTTTGACACCATTCTGGAGCCCTGTACAGATACCTGCAATCTCTATTTTATACCATTTCTTGTTTTTCCTGGCTAGACCAGAGTATCTGGGAGCAATGATACAAGATAGTATATTGGAGAATATCAGGAGGTCAGCTGTGTATTGGTCTGACCTTATGTATAAAATGCAGTTTCCCTGATGGTTCCATTTGATTGCTGTGACTTTTATGTGTTGTGATTGAATGTTTTCAGTTAAGAATTTGTTGATGTCATTGGTAATGAGTATTAGGTCTTGCCTGTCATTAACTGGTATGCCATTTTTGAATGCAATAATAAGTCATGATGGATGGCTGGCTCTGTTGGGATTGGCCTCTTGATCTGGTTGGCTTGCTTTGGCTGCTGCCTAGGCATAAGTTGATGGTTTGTGGATACTTTCTTCTAGTCCTTTGGTTGGGGGTGTGGAATTTTTGT
>Ga0153984_1000190_pt1 | contig 9468 bp, 12 predicted proteins | sample TSGA068MetaG_FD_102271 | JGI IMG/M metagenome (GOLD analysis project Ga0153984, IMG submission 102271) | Attine ant fungus gardens microbial communities from Georgia, USA - TSGA068 MetaG | ecosystem: Host-associated > Fungi > Mycelium > Unclassified | place: USA: Georgia, Alexander Wildlife... | reverse complement strand
GGATGGTCAATGTTGGTTTAGAAATTAGACGCCCGCGCCTAATTCCGCCTTATCTATCGGTGGCAACCCGTGTCGGTTCATTTTCTAAACGCGCTCACCGCCACTGCCTCCTCGGGATAAGTCGGTCTCAGTCAGTGGCAAAGTGCCGCCACTTGCCTAATTCCGCCTTATCTATCGGCGGCAACCCGTCTCGGTTCGCGCTCTTTGCTTGAAATTTCTGCTTAATATCGGTACATTGGCAACAGAAGAGAAAAGAGGGATTACGATGGCACCAAACGAAGACATTACGCGGTATCAGAAAACTGAAGGCGCGAATGAAATTATGGATAAGGGGTATCTGACTGAACGGGATATGCCCGAAATGATGGACAGCGACTGGGCCGAGAAGTTACTGACGCAGATTAATGATGAACTGCGTTTACGCAGCCTCTCTGATCGCGCGGTCCTCCAGAAGTTCAATTATTATATGGGGACAGGTGTCATTATCTATAACCCTGGCCAAATGGACGAGAACCAAGCCAAGACATTACTCCAACATGCATTAGGCTTTAAGAAGTAGGTGATTGAATGACAATGACAGTTTATGATGTGTTACGCACGATTAAAACCGATTCGGATACGTATTTTGATCATATCGTGGTCGAAGATCTGGAATTTCCGGTTGATCACAAAGCTTTTGTGGAAATCATGGAAGCCAAAACCCTAACCGAAGTTGAAGACTTGCGCACGGTGGATATTCCCACCAATGCGGCACGCTATTTACGCATCCCGGTTAGTTTTTTGGAAGATGAAGATATGCTTGGCTTCGGCGATGAATTGGAAGAATATCATACGTTAGTCGATACCTTAGAAAATTTACTTGAAGACAGTGTGCTTGCTGACCCAGTGCATCATTTTATGGTCACGCAAGACGAGCAATTGGTCATTAACAGTGATCTGGTTTAATGCGGTAGGGTAATCACAATTTTCCCGACTTGGTGGCCGCTCGCTTGAAGTTGAGCGGCGGCTGCCATGTTGTCGATGGTCAAGCCTTCAAAGACTTTGGTAACCGGTGAGGTCAATTTGAGTTTTGACACCAAAGTGCTGATTTGCGTGAGGATTTCGCCTTGAGTTTCAATCTGATAGTGACTGTCACTTTTGGCAAACATGTACTCAAAGTCGAGACTGGCTGCTTTGTTTTTGATGGCAGCCAAATCAATTTCTGGTCCGGGACCAACGATGGTGCCCACGTGACCAAAGGGTTTAATCAACTCGCCAGCAGCTGAGGTGTAGGCTTCAGGATTATATAAAATCGCAATCCCGTCCAGGGTTTCATGTCCTGCATTATGAACAGCCTCAATCAAGTCTTGATGATAGTCAATCGGTGTGGTGACACTGTGATCAGTCAACCACGCGTGGTTCTTGGGACTGGCTGTGGCTAAGACGGTTAAACCACTCCAGGCGGCCAACTGGGTTAATACGGAGCCAACCCCACCCGCGCCGTTAATGACGAGTAAGGTTTTGTCAGCATTGGCACCTGCTTCAGGGATGAAGCGCATCTTTTCAAAGAGTAATTCCCAAGCGGTCAAACTGACGAGAGGTAGCGCGGCAATTTCTGAAACATCAAAACCTTCGGGAGCTTTGGCGACTAAGCGCGCATCAATGGCTTGATAGGCTTGATTACTGCCCGGCCGTTGCGTCGTCCCAGCGTAAAAGACGCGTTCGCCCACTTTGAAATTGGTCACACGCGCGCCCACTGCCCGGATAATGCCCACAGCATCATAGCCCAAAACGGTTGGAGATTTTAAGTTTTCATGGCGTTTTAAATCAACTGGGTTGAGTGAAACAGCTTCAACCCGTACAATAAGGTCAAAAGGTAATGGGACAGGCATTTCAAGATCGGCTTCGGTAAAGCCGGCTGCAGGCTGCGCGATAATTGCGTGGTTTGTCATTGTAATCAACCTTTCTTATTGATGTTCAGAGGAGAAAATTATGAAATTGAGTCGGGGACAAAAAGTTGCGCTTACGATCATTATGTTGCTGGGTATCGCGGTATTTGCTTGGGCGGCATGGTTTGTGACGAAGCCCACAACGCAAATTGCGAGAATCAGTACCATCAGTTTTGGCTTGAGTTTAATGTTGGCCATTGGCGCGTTAGCCTGGGCTGATGAGGTGACAACATCTAGATTGGGTCGGTTTTTAATTGACCTACTTGGTGGCTGGCTTATTGCCGGGTGGATTCACTTTTATATCCTTGGCCCGACGCCAAATATGCTCTACATCCTCATTTCGGGTGGTGTCGTATTATTCGTAAGTCTAATCTTCAGCTTACGAAAGTCAACGGCAAAGCGCAACCGTCCGACGACTGATTAAACAAAAAAAGCGACCGCTGACGGTCGCTTTTTTTAGTGGGCTGCGCGTTGTTGCATAAACCGGCGTGCCGTTAGAATCAAGGCGATGATGGCGATGCCGGTTGCCACCCAGAAGACGGTGTGCATGGCATTGATGAAGATATCTGGACGTTTTGGTAAGTAGGACGTTACCGTGTGGCCTGCTTGTTGGCTCATACTGCCAAACAAAATGGTTGTGGCCGCTGAAATCCCGGCGGACATAACCATTTTTTAAAGTTTTAACACGAAGAAATTCATTAAATCGTAATGGAAGGGTAGACTATTAGGGAAAAAGGTTCAGTATAAAACTACAAGTTTCCTTATGAATGTTTCTGGAACAGAATCACTCGGATTTGCATTGTAGATTTAAAATTAATACTATTATGTGGAATAAAATGATTATGGAGGAATGAAGTTGATGACCGATCTTAGAGATTGCATTATTCGGCTAAATGGTTCTCGAGGTAACTCAGATGAATCTTATAAATTTTTCTTTGATGAGACCGGTAATAATAGAAGCTTCAGCCTGACTAGAACAGGGTTTAGCAGTAATGAAAGTAAATTTTTTGTGCTTGGTGGAATTGTGACAAAAAGAGATATATCGTCAAAAACTATAAAGAGACTGTGGAACAGCATTCCAGAATCTAACAGGCAAGAAGAATTAAAGTTCAAAACTATCAGACAAGGAGCAAAGAATTTCCCTGATTTATTAAAAAAAACGCACTTTCAAAAAGTTGTTAATTGGTTATATAAAAATTACTATTGGATTCATTTTTATTATATAGATAATTTTTATTTCAGTATCGTCGATATTGTAGATAGTTTAGACTTCGAATCAAAATATTGGACTCAAAATTGGAATCATCATTTGAAATCAGCGCTTTATCGGGCGGTTAAATACAATAAAGAGAAGAGCGTAGATATATTCAGATGTACCATGTATCCTGATGTGGAGGATTACAAACTTTTTTTAAGTTTTATGGATGATATTATAGAGGATTTTATGCGTTCGGATGAATATAAAAGACGTTATCTGGATAAAAGGGACATGTCTTTGGAAGTTATTCGGGAACAGTTCACGCAGGCAAGGGGAAGCTTACCGTTTTTAAATAATAATACACCGGGAAAATTGATTGATGACTATACTGCGCCCTACTTGCTAAGAATTGCCTTATTTAGAAACTCTAAGTTAGTATTTGATCATGAGTTAGAAGTAGAGAATCAGCTTGAAAGGTTGAATTTAGGAAATAGTAACTATACCTTTGTAGAGTCAAGTATTCCGCAGGCAAAAGAGAAAAATAAGTTTATTGATGATAAAACACATGAACTGATTCAATTGTCAGATATAATCGTTGGTACAATGGGGATGTTTTTAGAGTATATAAACAGTGACGATGTGAAGACTCTCAAAAATATCAGTGAGTCAATGACATGGAATGCATCGCAGCGGGAAACATACGACAAATGGAAAAGTGTCATAAAACGATCGGTCCAAGAAAATAGTTTCTTTAAGGAATCGGTTACCGATGAACTATTTGAAAATAAGTTTAATTTTTATATAGGAGAAAGATTTCCTGTAAAAGCCTAAAAAGTGAAACTTTCGAGATAGCGGTAGCTTCACTACCTTGCAGTATAAAGTTTAAAGGGCACCTTATACACCGGCTCACCAATAGTGATTCATAAAAAACAAGACCCAAGTCTTTGGAGTTGAGTCTTGTTTGATATTGCCTATTGAACTTGTTGAACTTTGATTTCAACTGATTCAGGCACGACTTCTTTGAGCGCACTCATCATGCCTTCAAGGCTACTCTTAAAGGTGAGTCGCACGAGCCGGCGTGGTGCCAATGCAAAAGCGGCAATCACCACTTGGCGGCCGTTGGGCATCGTCAATGGGGTGAGCGTAATCTCCGCTAAACTGGAATAGGGGATGACGCGTTGGAAAATTCCCGTTGCCACTAGGCGCTCCCGGCCTAAACCGCCCACGCCCGCCATGACGGATAGGAGCGCAAAGACTGCCACGAAAATGATGTAAGGCCAGTTAGAAATCCGTGTGGTGACAAAACACATGAGCAAAATCAGGCCCCAGAACAATTGGGGATAGCTGTAATTGGCTTGATATTCAAGCCGGCTTTGCCAAAAGACGTAGTAGCCAGCCATACCGAGGAGCACAATGTCTAATCCAATCAGAAAAATATTCATTAATTAAGGTGCCTCCGTTTTTTCTTGATCCGTTGGCGAGTCAACAGGTTCTTGATAGAGACCAGAGACTTGTTGGTACCAAACAAAAATCCGTGTAATGATAATCTTAAGCACCGCAAATCCCGGAATCCCGAGAATGACACCAACCAGCCCGAATAAATTGCCGGCAGTCAGTAACACAATCACGATGGTAACGGGATGCATTTCCAGTTTACTCCCCATGACGAAGGGTGAGATAACCTGAGTTTCGAGTAGCCATTCGATGAAGAAAACTACGATGACTGCAAAAAACATTTGCGGAGAAGTGGTTAAGCCAATGATTAAAGCGGGAACCATCGCTAAAGCTGACCCGAGATAAGGAATCAAATTTAACGGCCCGGCCAGCAGGCCTAATAATAGTCCGAACTTAAGACCAATGACACTATAACCAATCATGAACATTATCGCAACCGCCATGGCCACCGTAATTTGGCCTTGCACATATGATCCGACCTTGGTGTTCATTTCAGTGAGCATTTCGCTAATACTGTCACGCAGTTTAACTGGGAACAACTTCACCAAGTTAGGCGTGAAGTGCGCCCCATCTTTGAGCATGAAGAACAAAATGATGGGCGCAGTCGCAACGGTGACCACGACATTGCCGACAATCCCAATGACATTTTGAATCTGATTAACGGTCCCAGTGAGCAAATTGCTCTGTTTGCCTTGGAAATTGCTGGCAATTTCGCTACCCAGTTGATTAAGATCTTTCTGGGAAATCAGGGTTTGCTTATCGTTCAAGTCCGACAACCACTGGGTGAACTCATTCCAATAGGTTGGCCAAGACTGGATAATATTGGATAACTGATTTTCAACTGCGGGAATGAAGCGTAGCACGCCCCAGACAATCAGGGCAAATAAGATTAAGAACACGCCAGCAATTGCCCAGCCACGCTTAATTTTACGTTTTTCCAACCAGTCAATAATGGGCACAGTTAAATAGTACAAAATCCCGGCCAAAACGAATGGCGGCGCCACAATCCCAAGAAAATCGAGGACGGGTTGGAACACCCAGGCGATTTTGGTAAAGAGTAGGATTGCCAATAAAGCCATGATGACATCCAGCATGACAATCGCAAATTTGTTGTTTAAGAATCGTCGATAGAACCACGTACGCTTATTATCCATAATTGTCACCTCATAAAATCGGTTGTCTTCATCATACCTGAATGAGGGCGCTTTTACGAATCGGGCGCGCGGCGGATTTTATTGAGAATGTAACGACCTAATTTACATTACTCCAGGCTTTGTAAAAAATTACGATACAATTCCTTTACAAACTCAAAAAATGGTGTATAGTTATAGCCATCTTGACGAAAAGGAGCGACAGCTGATGACGTTTTTAAAAAGTTTAAAGTGGACATTAGTTAGTTTCATCGTGATCACATTCGCGCTGTTGCTAACCAATCTCGCCACATTCGGAATTCTACTACTCGTTGCCGATGGCATTCTTGCAGGCGTCTACTTGATGTATAAGAATGACTGCGATCGGCGTCAAATGCACAAGATGAACTTTATCCGTTAGTCTGTGCGACCGTTAGCTGCCATCGCAGTTAACGGTTTTTTTGTGCCCAAAAACGCGAAAATAATTTCCAAACTTTAAAATCGGGTTATTTTCGCCGATGAAACCGATTCAATTCCCGAGAAACCGCATAAAACCGTTGCAAACAAGCGTTCGCTTTGGTATGCTAAACGTAAATAAATGTACGGAGAAAGGACGGTGGACTAATGCCGACGCAAGCGAGTCAGAAACGTTGGAAAGAAATACTAGAAACCATTAACACCTCAATCGAAGGACGGGGTTATCCACCAACGGTTCGTGAAATTGGGAAATCAGTAGGGTTATCATCTTCAAGCACGGTTGCTGCCTACTTAGAGAAGCTGTTAAACGCTGGTTTCATCGCTAAAGATCCTGCTAAGCCACGGACACTAGAACTGACTAAAGCTGGTCGTGACTTCATCGGCGTTGGTGAATCGGGCATTCCGATTGTGGGGACGGTTGCGGCCGGGACCCCAATTACCGCCATTGAAAACATTGAAGATTACTTCCCACTGCCAGAAGACTTGAACTATGCTTCTAAAGAACTCTTCATGCTGCGTGTGCAAGGGGATTCGATGATGAAGATGGGCATTTTGAATGGTGATCAGATTATTGTGAAGCAACAGTCTGAGGCGGAAAATGGCCAAGTCGTTGTGGCGATGACCGAAGATAGTGAAGCCACTGTTAAGCGGTTCTTCAAAGAAGATAATCGTGTGCGGTTGCACCCAGAAAACGACACGATGGAAGATATGTTCTTTGACTCTGTCACGATTCTGGGCGTGGTCGTTAGTTTGTATCGGCCGGTGCTGCTGTAATGAAGAAGCTGCCATCATTCTTACTCATCTTGGCGACCGCATTCGTGCTGGTCGCCTGTGGTCAGCAAAGCACGACTCGCAGCGATTCGTCTCAAGCCACTAGCCAATCTGCTCATTCGACGTCGGCTGTTGATGTGTCTGCTTTTAACGGGCGTAATTTCGATGTCTTACCGAAAACTCAACAGTTACCCGTCACCCTGGTGCACCATGTTGATGGGGACACGTCGAGTTTTCGTTTGAATAATCATGTGATTAAAGCCCGGTATCTGTTAATTGATACACCGGAAACGGTCAAACCCAATACGCCTGTCATGCCGTTTGGGATGCAAGCCAGCAATTATACACATCAAGCTTTAAATGATGCCAAGCAAATCACGATTATGTTTGATAAAGGCGATTACACCGATAAATATCAGCGGGCGCTGGTCTATGTGTTTGTTGACGGCCAACTTTTACAAAAGAAGTTGGTTCAACAGGGCTTAGCGCGAGTGGCCTATGTCTATCCGCCAAGTACCACTTACCTGAATGAACTTAATGCTGCGCAAGCGCAAGCCAAAACGGCCAAACGTAATATTTGGCAACGTGCTGGTTATGTCACTAACCGCGGCTTCAACACCAAAATCTGGCAATAAAAAAACTCGACGCGTGCAATCTTTACCCCCCAAAGTTCTTTCAACTTGGGTGTCAAGATTACCGGTCGAGTTTTTTTAAACCGCTAATGTCGGATGTTTTACCAATAAATGCCAAAAAAGCGCCCATATAGTGCACTTAGAGAAGTGAAAACGATAACGACAAGTACCAATCGTCTTAAGAAGTAATCCAGTAGTTGCTGCAAACGTAGCCAGTGAATTACGAGCCTTCTGGATGGCTTGGGGGTCCCAGGATACCGGCCCAAGACCGCTGGTACCACAGGCCCAATGGGCACCTGATTTCGGTTGAGCGTGCGAACAAGTTTGATACGTTCATTTTTTGTTTGATGAGTAAAAGTGACGATGATGAACATTTCAATGTAGTTAGCTTCGTTTTTGGCCCGAGTGCTGACGCTTTGGTGATGGTAGTCACTCCAAGTTTTCGGATCCGTGGACAATTGTAATTGATAAAATGTCCGGAATTTCATCCTGAACCCAGTTAGGTTAACACTATGTAGGTTAGCCAATGGTAGTTCTCGGGTTCCCCGCCAGCCAAGGTCAATTGTCAATGTTTCAGCAAAAGGATCAATTTTAAAATGAAACGGACGTCGCCATGTGATTATTTGGTGACTACTAGCAAGGATTAGCAGGGTTAACAGCACATAAAAAATAAGTTGGACACCTGACACATGTTCAATCAAAGCGCTATAACCCGTAAGTGCGCAGAGGCCTGCTAAGAGAATGAGTAACAGCCAATTAAAATGATAGTCGATAGTGATAATACGTTTGGGGGATCTTTTGAGAATCATCTGTCGTGCTCCTGACGCAGGGTATAGGTGTTGACGCTGGGAGTATTTTTTTGGCTTGGTTGAAACGTGAATAGTGTCATGCGATCATTTTTGCTTTTGGGCACCACAAGTAGATATGGATAATACTCATCTTGATTGTCTTTTGAATCGAAGTAATAATCGACCTCGTTCTGATGGTTTTCGCGCAAAAAATTACTATCACGTAACCTCGCCGAGTAGGTAAGCTTAATGGTCTGAGAACCAATGATGATTTCTTGCGAAGTGACACTAACAGTTTTGAATGTGGCAGCTTTGTAGGTGATATCGGATGACACCACACGCCATTGCCCGAGCATCTTTGCCTGCAAGAAATTAATGTTGAGTATTATGGCACTTTCAATCCCAATAGTGAGCACAATAATCCAGGCAAGCACTTTTTGCCAAGGTGATAGTAACGTATATCTCGGTTTCACTTACCTGACTCCTATCTTATTACATTAAATTAGAGTATAAACTTTGCTGAATAAAGAAGCGATGCTAAGGCTTGTCACTTAAAACCAGATTTCACAAGCTTAATGCAGTTGTTGGACGAGCGTCATCACAATTGGAATCACGACCATGGCTGCCAACGTAGTTTCGGTAACCGTAATTGCGGCGGTGTCAGCATCGGCGTCATAAAGCTTGGCGACAACGGGCGCATTCGTCATGACCGGCATGGCTGACTGTAAAATGAAGATTTGCTTCATCATCAATGGCACATCTGCAAAGGCCACTAGGGCGAGCATCACCAACGGTGCCAAGATGAAGCGGCCAAAGAAAATCATCAAAGTTTCACGGTTGATTTTCAGGTGATTTAAGCCGGCTTGATACATTGCAATCCCAATGAAGAACATCGATCCGGGAATAGTCAGATTACCGACATAGTTCAGGTCCGTCATCAGGAATGATGGCAATTGAATGTGTAATAGCACCAAGATGACGCCGACGATGAAGCCCATTAATGGTGGTGAGAAAATCTTACTCAAGGTTTGCTTAATTGAGAAGGTGGCTTTTTTGGGGCCATCACTTTGAATCAGATAGACGCCAATC
>Ga0153984_1000187_pt1 | contig 9609 bp, 7 predicted proteins | sample TSGA068MetaG_FD_102271 | JGI IMG/M metagenome (GOLD analysis project Ga0153984, IMG submission 102271) | Attine ant fungus gardens microbial communities from Georgia, USA - TSGA068 MetaG | ecosystem: Host-associated > Fungi > Mycelium > Unclassified | place: USA: Georgia, Alexander Wildlife... | reverse complement strand
CGTTACGCTCAGCCCATAAGTCCCGAGTGCCTTAGGCGACAGCGTAATCTTGTTTGTATTCAACCCGCTCGCAGTGGCCCAGGAACTATCAAGTTGCCAGCGATAAGTAATTATTTGCCCAGGGGGCGCCGCCTGATCACTAAATACCAGCACCCCCAAACGATTGGCAATCCCGGTTTGTAGCGCCACTTTTGCTGGCGGCGAAATCACAAACCCACCGAGAAAGGGATCATAATCGTCCGGCTCATACGCCTGCACCGTTAATGGCCGGAAAAAAGTGAAATACACCAGCACCATGAGCACCATGCTAAAGCTATTTTTCATCGCGTCTCCTCCTCAATTCTGTCATAGTAGATTTCGCAGAGCATGGGCCGCGACTAGACCAGGCTTTTGCAGCTGTAACCAACAAAAAAGCTATCGTTCATCTCTGCTTCAAGATAAACGATAGCTTTTGAATTATAAGTTTTTTGAAACGCTGTTAGGTCAAGCCTAGTAAGTCCGCACGGGGGTAATCAATTGAATGAAATGATCCTTATCCTCGGATGGCACCAAAGTGAATGGGCGTAAAGGCGCCGTGAAGGCCACTTCAATTGTGCTTTGACCAAAGGATTGTAGGGCATCCTTCATATAATCAGGGTTGAAGGAGATTTCCAAATCTTCCCCTTGCAGGTTGCTGAATTGCAATTCTTCTTCAACATTCCCGACGTCTGGTGAGTTCCCATAAATTGTTGCCGTCTTGTCGGCCACATTGATATTCAACCGCACCACGTTGTTACGACTTTCGTGACTCAACAAGCTAGCCCGTTGAATCGCCGCTAATAATGCTGGTGCTGAAAATTCAAGCGTTGTGGCACTGCTAGTGGGAATCAACCGGGTCGTATCTGGGTAATTGCCTTCTAATAAACGTGAGTAGAATGACGTGTTGCCGGCGATGAAGAGCACTTGATTTTCGGCAATTCGCAGTTCAACTTGATCCAAGTCATCAGCTAAAGTCCGGCTTAATTCAACTAAACTTTTACCAGGAATGATGACATCATAATCTTGGGCCGTTGGTTGGGCGAGTTCAAGCGTCCGTTGCGCCAAGCGATGGGAGTCAGTGGCTACCGCCATCAAGGTATTGCCAGAAATGACAAAATGGACCCCGGTTAAAATTGGGCGACTTTCTTGATTAGAGACGGCAATGACGGTTTGATTAATTAATTGCTTCAAGATATCCGTGTCAAAAATCAAAGGATTAGGCGCGCTGATTTCAGGTAACCGTGGATATTGATCAGCGTCTAAACCGTTAATCGTAAATTCAGACGCACCAGAAGTGATGACCGTTTGAAAATTATCTTGCACGTCCACTGTCATCTTGTCTTCAGGCAATCGCTTGACGATTTCGCTAAAGAAACGTGCGGGTAAAACAATTGCGCCTGTTGATTCAACTTGTAAGTCGTTGTTTTCACTGTTGGCATCAATCCGTGCTTCGATTGAAATATCAGCGTCACTACCAGTCAAAACTAAAGCGTCATCGGTTAGAACCAACTTTAATCCTGTCAAAATAGGAATTGTGGTTTTTGACGAAATTGCACGTGAGACATCGTTGAGTGTTTTGATGAAGATGGATCGAGTAATGGTAAATTTCATAAGGATGTGACCTCCAGGTTATCTATATAATATAAAGCTTTTAAGTAATAGTAGTAGGGCCTGTGAATGCTGTGGATAAGATTGCGGAACGCGAGGGGTCAGGTTATACACCTGTGTATAAGTCTTTAGGAAAAATGGCATGAAACTTGATAGTTTTCCACATCGCGTTTAATGCGTTTGTTTGAGCCGATTTTTCAATTCTAAAATATCAGCTTTCAACTCATCATCGGTGGTCATCGCATCGGTGATTTTTTCATGCGCATGAATGACGGTCGTGTGATCCTTACCACCAAAGGCCTGGCCAATCTTAGGCAAGCTACTGTCAGTCATTTCGCGCGCCAGATACATCGCAATTTGCCGCGGCATCACAATTTGTTTAACCCGCTTTTTGCCTTTCAAATCCGTCACGGTGACTGAATAATACTTGGCAACGACATCCTGAATATGATTAATCGATAACTCATGACTTTTGCCGTTGAGTTTCAAGCTCTTAAGCGCATCCGCAGCCAAACTAGTCGTGATATCTTCATGTTGCATGGTCGCATAGGCTTGTACCCGGACCAGTGCGCCTTCAAGTTCACGGACGTTACTATCAATCTGACCAGCAATGTAAGACAGGGTATCATCAGGGATGACGAGCTGTTCCGCATTGGCCTTATTCCGCAAAATGGCGATTCGGGTTTCTAAGTCTGGTGGGGTGACATCGACCGATAATCCCCACTTAAACCGCGACACTAAGCGATCTTGTAGCTTGGGAATTTCATTTGGCAGCCGATCACTGGTGAGCACGATTTGTTTTTTGTTCTCATATAAAGCGTTGAATGTATGGAAAAATTCTTCTTGGGTTGCTTCTTTGTCGCCGAAGAACTGAATATCATCGACTAAAAGCAAGTCGACATTGCGATATTCTTGGCGGAATTGTTCCTGGGTTTTGGTTTGCAAGGAATTAATGAAGTCATTGGCAAAGGCTTCACTGGTCACGTATTTAACGTTGGCATCGGGCTTGGTAACCAATAGCTGGTGGCCAATCGCCTGCATCAAATGGGTTTTGCCTAAACCGACACCACCATAGAGAAATAATGGATTATATAAAACCCCAGGTTCTTCAGAAACCACGAGGGCCGCGGCATGTGCCATCTGGTTACCCTTACCAGTGACGAACGTGTCAAACGTGTACTTACTATTAAGGTGGCTCTTTTCCTTAAAGGTCGGAATGACCTCAGGTTTAGCATCGGCGGCTGGTTTTTCTTCTTTCAGTTCAGCCCCGGTGGTAATAATTGGGGTGACTTCGACGCCAGAAAGTTCATAGACGCCTTCAACCACTTTGGTTGCCAGGTTTTTCTCCCAGTAGTTCTTATGCAATTGGGCGGGAACATTAATTTCTAACGTGTCTCGCGTTAGGCGTACAGGCTTAGCCGATTCGATCCAGGTGCTGAATCCGACCGGTGTTAAGTCTGCGCGGAATTTATCTTCTAAATACGCCCACAGCTCATTAATATCTGGCACGAAAGCTCCTCCTTAAATTGAATTCTCAACAAAAATTAGTTTAGCATTTCCAGACGAAGTTTTCCACAGCCAAAGTGGTTATCCACACGTTTCACACGGAAAAGTTTTGGCTGACCACAAGCGGTGCACAAAAAAATTAACAGATCCACGATTTATGCGAATGAAGCTAAAAAATCACCAAGTTATACACACGACGTTGTGAGAATTAAATCCTGCAGTAACAAGTGTTTCACAAGTTATACACCACTTAAAAACACCCTGTGGATAAAAAGTAACCACAAGGTGTGCAAATCTGGATATCTTGAGGACAACTGGCATTGGCCAGTGAATTACTTTTTGGTCGTTCACGAGTTATCAACAACTTTTTGCAATTTTGGCCTTCCTTGTGGATAAGCAGTTTTCGGAGTATTTTTTGATCTGAAATAGCCGCCGTTTTCCTATATAATGTTTGCTATTGGATTAACTTTATGTGGGGACGACAAAGGGAACAGGCAAGTTGAGCGTAAAAGAGGTCGGGCATTCTAAACGCGTTCGAGAGTGCTCAATGCCTAATGCCAAGTCAATGCCATCAGTGACCAAATTCGTCACTTTCTGGCCTCGCCTTAGCTCACGCCATTGAAATCGCACTCTCTCACGCTCTAGACGCGTTCGGCCTCACAATCATCTCCGTCCAACTTGGCCCGCAATCGCCACAACCCGTCGATTTTTGCGGACCTGTGTTGGTACTCGATGATTCCCGTGAGCCCTCACGCTCTAAACGCGTTCGCAAGCACTGCCTCCTCGTGATAAGCTAGTCTCAGTCCGTGGCCAAGTGCTGCCACTGGCCTGGTCCTGTCTTGTCTTCCGGAGTCAAACCGTGCTTGCTCGCGCTCTTTTTTCCATTTCTTCTTGACGTGGCGTGAGCTAGCCCGTATAATATTGAGATGTTTGATATAACTATAGAAATTGCCTAAATATCAAAGCATGTAATAGGAGGTGTCGAGATGACTACAAAACGGACTTTCCAACCTAAGAAGCGTCACCGTGAACGCGTTCACGGTTTCATGAAGCGGATGAGTACCAAGAACGGCCGTAAAGTTTTAGCACGTCGCCGCGCTAAGGGACGTAAAGTATTATCTGCCTAATTGCCACTGACCGCGTCAGTGGTTTTTTTTTTGAAAAAGCTGGCGTAGTCATTTCAAGTCACACTCATGACGTTTATAATTGAAGGCGTCAATACATAGATAGTGGGGGAGCCCAGTGCGCAAATCGTACCGTATTAAAAAAGAGGCAGAGTTCCAGGACGTTTTTGATCATGGCCAATCGGTCGCCAATCGCAATTTTGTCATTTATGCCTTACCTCGAGATCAGAAGCATTTTCGCGTCGGTATCTCGGTCGGTAAAAAAGTTGGTCACACAGCCGTTTTACGGAACCAAATTAAACGCTATGTGCGCCAAAGCCTTCTGGAACTCAAGCCGCAGATTGATCCGCAAATGGATTTTCTCGTGATTGCTCGTAAGCCCGCGGCCAAGCTCAATATGGCCGAGACCAAAAAAAATTTAATTCACGCGCTGAATTTAGCCAATGTGCTAAAAAGCGATGTTGACGTTATCTAAATACATATAAGTGAGGGAAATCGATGTCTAAGCATCAAACCAAACGATTACTTGTCGGCTTGAGTTTACTCAGCCTAGTTGTATTTTTGGCGGCCTGTGGCACTAGCGCCGTAAACCAAAACAGTACCGGTTTTTGGGATCGGTACATTGTCTATAATGCTTCCCAATTCATTTTGTGGTTGGCCAAGCTCTTCGGTGGGAACGCCGGGGTCGGGATTATCGTCTTTACCTTAATCATTCGTATTTTAATTTTCCCATTGAGTTATATTTCGACTAAGAACATGGGGAAACAACAAGAAGTCGCACCACAATTAAAAGAATTACAACAAAAGTACAGCAGCAAAGATACTGCCACCCAACAAAAGCTGCGTGATGAAACGCAAAAGTTGTACGCTGAAGCCGGCATCAACCCGGTTATGGGCTGTTTGCCAATGCTCGTGCAGATGCCATTCTTGTTCGCCTTGTACCAAGCGATTGCGCGGACAGACGCCTTAAAGAGTGGGACCTTCTTATGGATGAACTTGGCACATGCCGATCCATACTGGATTATGCCAATTTTAGCCGCAGCGTTAACAGCCGCGACAAGTTACGTGTCGATGTTGGCGCAACCAACACAAAACGCAACTAGCTGGGTAATGGTCGCTGTCTCACCATTGCTGATCTTGTTCATGGCCTTCAGTTTGCCAAGTGCGATTTCGATTTACTGGGTGGTCACTAACGCCTTTTCATTAGGTCAGACCTTCTTAATCCAAAATCCGTTCAAGATTCGTCGTGAACGTGCGGCTAAAGCGCAGGCTGAACGCGATCGGCAACGGGCTATCGCTAAAGCACGTAAAAAAGCGTTAAAACGTTAATCGGAGGAACCAATATGCCAACGTTTCAAGGAAAGTCGATTCAAGCAGCCATTACGGCTGGCTTAGCGACGATGAAAGTGGCGCGTGACGCCGTTAATGTTGAAGTGATTTCAGAGGGTAAACGTGGCTTTCTCGGGTTCGGTAAGCAACCAGCTGAGGTGAATCTGACCTTGATTCCTGAAACGCCAGTCACGACGCCACAGCCAGTCGCAACGGCGACCCCGAGTGATTCACGTGATGACCACACGGCTTTAACGCATGTGCAGGATTTCTTAGCTGAGACCATTAAAGCCATGGGAATTGATGTGCAAATCAGCATGACCCAAAAAGGCAGTACGGTTAATTTTCAATTGACGACTAGCCAAGATGCGCTATTAATCGGGAAGCACGGTAAAATCATCAATGCGCTCCAATACTTAGCGCAAACGCTGTTTAATCATCAAGGCAAGCGGAAGTTAACGATTATGCTTGATGTCGGTGATTATCGCAGTCGGCGCGCCGCTACCGTCCAACGCTTAGCCACGAAGAGTGCGCGTGAGGTTGTGGCGACTGGCAAGTCAGTGTATCTGGATGCCATGCCGTCCTTTGAACGTAAGGTGATCCATACTGCCTTAGCGGACCACGAATTTGTGACCACGCGTTCAGAAGGCCGCGACCCATACCGTTATGTGGTCGTTGTGCCGAAAAAACAACATTAGCCTTTTGACAAATCATTGTCAGTTGGATATGATAGTGACAATTAAATAACGCGATAAAGTAGTCAAAGTGCTTTGTCCACCCTTTCCGTACAACGGGAGGAGTGGATACTGCACTTTTTTTGTACCCATGAAAGAGCGCGAGCCGATACGGTTTGGCTCCGGAAGATAAGCCAGAGTCAGGCGCGTGGCTGTACTTTGCCACTGACTGAGACTGGCTTATCACGAGGAGACAGTATCGGCGAGCGCGTTTAGAGCGCGTTTTGGCAATATCGCCCGCACCAGAATGCCTAATGGTTCAAGTTAACAGCTGACTAAGTACTTTAAAACTAAGATTGAGAGAGGAAGGATTTTTTTGGCACAAGTGGTAACCGCGTATGACACGATTGCAGCAATCTCCACGCCACCTGGTGAAGGGGCAATTTCGATTGTACGTTTGAGTGGTGAGACGGCCTTAGATGTGGCGAATGCCGTGTTCAAAGGCAAGGATTTAAGCCAAGTTCCAAGTCACACGATTAATTATGGTCACATTATTGACCCGAGCAACGACGAAACATTAGACGAAGTGATGGTTAGTGTGATGCGGGCGCCCAAGACGTTTACGCGCGAAGATGTGATTGAAATTAACTGTCACGGCGGCATTGTGGCGACCAACCGGATTTTACAACTGCTGTTAGGCAGCGGTGCGCGGTTAGCTGAACCGGGTGAATTTACCAAGCGGGCGTTTTTAAATGGCCGGATTGACCTAACCCAAGCTGAATCCGTGATGGATTTGATTCGGGCCAAGACTGATCGCGCCATGCAAGTCGCCGTCAATCAGTTGGACGGCAATCTGAACCATCTGATTACCAACTTGCGCCAAGAAATTCTCGAGGTACTCGCTCAAGTCGAAGTGAACATCGACTATCCAGAATACGATACCGATGAAATGACCACTCAGATGTTGCTAGAAAAGGCTGAATTAGTCAAAAAGTCAGTCGCGCAATTGTTACAGACAGCTGGTCAGGGAAAAGTTTTGCGCGAAGGTTTAGCCACCGCGATTGTTGGTCGGCCTAACGTCGGCAAGTCGTCCTTGTTGAACCATATGCTGCATGAAGACAAGGCGATTGTGACTGACGTTGCCGGGACGACCCGCGATGTCTTAGAAGAATACGTCAATGTGCGTGGTGTACCGCTGAAGCTAGTCGACACCGCCGGGATTCATGACACAGAAGATAAGGTCGAAAAAATTGGGGTTGAGCGTTCGCGTCAAGCGATTACCAAGGCCGACTTAATCCTTTTAGTCTTAGATCAAAGCCACTCGCTGACCGATGAAGATCGTCAGTTGATTGCGGCGACTGCCGATAAAAAGCGCATCGTCATTTTGAATAAGCAAGACTTGCCCGCTGAACTCGATCAGGCGGAATTACGCCAATTAGTGGCCGCCGATGAAATTATCGAGACATCCGTGCCAACCAGCGCCGGGATGGATGCGTTGGATGAACGCATCGCTGAATTGTTCTTTGGTGGCATTGAAAATAGCCAAAGCACAGTGATGGTCTCAAACTCGCGTCAAATCGGTCTATTGCGCCAAGCACAGGCGAGTTTAGATGCCGTGATTGATGGGATTCATGCTGGCATGCCGGTTGATTTAGTCCAGATTGATATGACGGCCGCTTGGGATCAACTCGGTGAAATCACCGGGGATGCCGCACCGGATGAACTGATTACGCAGTTATTTAGCCAATTTTGTTTAGGAAAGTAGGATAAGCCATGCGCGAATATGATTCAAATGAATATGATGTGATTGTCGTTGGGGCTGGCCACGCGGGCTCTGAAGCGGCTTTAGCTGCGGCCCGCATGGGCGAAAAGACCCTGCTGCTGACGATTAACGTCGATATGTTGGCCTTTATGCCATGTAACCCTTCCATTGGTGGCCCTGCCAAAGGGATTGTGGTCCGTGAAATTGATGCCTTAGGTGGCGAAATGGGCCGCAACATCGATAAAACGTATATCCAGATGCGGATGCTCAATACCGGTAAAGGACCAGCCGTGCGTGCGCTGCGGGCCCAAGCTGATAAGGCTGCTTATCACCGCAGCATGAAGGCTGTGATTGAAGCTGAACCGAACTTGACCTTGCGTCAGGGGATGGCGGAACGTTTACTGGTTGAAGACGGTGTCTGTGTCGGCGTTGTCACCGCAACAGGGGCGCGTTATCACGCCAAATCAGTGGTTTTGACGGCTGGGACCAGCTCCCGGGGCAAAATCATCATTGGCGAATTAATGTACAGCTCTGGCCCTAACAACAGCTTGCCTAGCATTAAGTTATCCGAAAACTTAGAAGAACTCGGTTTTGCCTTACGTCGGTTCAAGACAGGGACTCCACCACGCGTGGATGGGAACACGATTGATTTTGACAAGACGGAAGAACAACCGGGGGACACTACGCCCAATCATTTTAGTTATGAGACATCAGACGCGGTCTACTTAAAAGATCAACTGTCATGCTGGATGACTTATACCAATGACAAGACCCATGAAATCATCCGTGAAAACCTGGATCGTGCCCCAATGTTCTCTGGAGTCATCAAGGGTGTGGGCCCACGTTATTGCCCATCAATTGAAGACAAGATTGTCCGGTTTGCCGACAAGCCACGCCATCAATTGTTCTTGGAACCAGAAGGTCGCGACACCGACGAATATTATGTCGGCGACTTCTCAACCTCCATGCCTGAAGAAGTGCAATTAAAGATGATTCATAGCGTTGCTGGTTTGGAACACGCAGAAATGATGCGTCCCGGCTATGCGATTGAATATGATGTCATCGAACCATGGCAACTGCACCCAACCCTTGAAACCAAAGTGGTCAAGAACTTGTACACTGCCGGCCAAATGAACGGGACTTCCGGTTATGAAGAGGCAGCCGGTCAAGGCTTGATTGCCGGCATCAATGCAGCATTACGTGCCGAAAACAAGGCGCCATTTACCTTGAAGCGCTCGGATGCTTATATCGGGGTCATGATTGATGACTTAGTTACCAAAGGGACCAATGAACCTTACCGTTTATTAACCAGCCGCGCAGAATACCGTTTGATTTTACGGCATGACAATGCGGACTTGCGGCTAACCGAAATGGGTCATGACTTAGGCTTAATTAGCGATGGTCGTTTTGCCCAGTTCCAAACCAAAAAAGCTGCCGTTGAAGCTGAATTGGCCCGCCTAGAATCAATTCGCTTAAAGCCAAATGCGGTTAATCCGTGGTTGGAAAGTATTGGCGCGGCGCCATTGAAGGACGGCGTGTTAGCCAGTGATTTCTTGAAGCGGCCCGAAGTGAGTTATGCGGACTTGTT
>Ga0153984_1000183_pt1 | contig 9679 bp, 12 predicted proteins | sample TSGA068MetaG_FD_102271 | JGI IMG/M metagenome (GOLD analysis project Ga0153984, IMG submission 102271) | Attine ant fungus gardens microbial communities from Georgia, USA - TSGA068 MetaG | ecosystem: Host-associated > Fungi > Mycelium > Unclassified | place: USA: Georgia, Alexander Wildlife... | reverse complement strand
ATTGCATCTGCCCCTTTCTCAAGTAATCTTGAGACAGATATTAAGTTTGATCAGAGGTCTGGTATGTACATCGCATTGTCAAGGGTGATGGATCTCAGTGTTCTTTCCACTCTCATTTTGAACTTTACAGTTCCTCTCCCAAGAATATTAAAAGTTGAATTTATGCTGGCAGATAATCCAGAAATATTCTGGTTTAGGGGAGAATATGAAATAAAAAAGGATTTGTCAGCAAAGCAGTGGTCACTTGCACCAGAGTCAATCAAGGTACGAATTGTTCATTTATTATAGAAGTCTGTATGCAGTACAAGTGATCTTTCTCTAGGTAGTCCTTTATTACTTTCCATCCCCATTCCTTGATGCATGTAATTATGTGAACTAGGAAATAGATTGTCATTAGGAGTTTTACTGGGAACAGGGACTGGGATATGAGGTACTTCGAAGGTAGTTTCTTCCATGGTCATAAGGGCAAAAGTCTGTTCAACCTTATCTGTTATGGTAGCAATGTTGGCAGTTGGTTTGGGCTTGAAACCATCTTGGTGAGTTTCAACAGCTGAGCCTTTCTCACCTCCTCTCTTTCCAAAACCAGGTGGAAATTACCTCTCCTTTCCTCCCTCTTGCCAATAGCATACATCTATTGTATGCCCTCGTTGATTGCATTTTGGGTTTGTACAGATTAATTTGTTCTGATCACGGCATTGAGAAGTTGATGCATGAAGAGCAGTTATTCCTCTAGATGTGTTGACATTTTGATTTTTGTAGACCCTCAACTACTAGACATGGAATTTGGCAATAATTTCACTTGAGGAATCATGTTCAAAGACTGTGGTAACTATGGAATCCCAAGTGGAGGGAAGTGAATTCAGGATAATGGCTGCAAAGTTCCTATCTGATATTTCAGCTCCTATTGATCTTACATGCATTAATTTCTTCCTCAATAGGGTTATGTGTACTAGAAAGTCTCTATTTGCTGTCAAAAAGGTGTTTCTTAACTCCGTTTTTATATTTAACTGTCCCACTAAAGTTTTCTTGTCATACAGATCTATATATATTTTCCAAGCATCTGCTGCTGTTCCACTAGTATCAATTTCAAGACCTGTCAGCTCAGTAGTGTTGAATAACAGGAGTATTTTGGTCTATGTATTGTGGGTTTTCTATTCTCTGATTGATGGGGTGAGTAAATCCCAATAAGTCTCAGATATAGGTGTGATTATTGGCGATAGAGTAGGACTAGCTGTGGTGCTCGTTGCTCCTGGGGCTTTCGTCACTGTTATTGTCGGTATTTTACTTGCAGGTACTGGACAAACAATCAAGCTATCTAAGTAACCTTCAGCTTCTTTTGAGTCGATCACTATCATAATGGCCTCTTTCTAGGTAGGCCAATTTGTTCCATTGAATTTAGCATTTTTGGAGAAGAGAGGTACAATACCAAGTCCTGAAGTGGTCATATTGGTAATGATGAACTAGTTATGTGTGAAGTGTTGAGTATATGTGAATTGGTGGATGTACACAGAATGTGTGTTAAGTATTGGCTCTTTGAAAAGTGGATGTATGTGTTGGGTTGGTTGTTACGAGTTTAGGCTTTTAGGCCGGGGCCCATAACCTCTTATGTTCTATAGAGAAAGTAACTCAGACATTACCTAGTGTGGTAGATGACTCATGTATTTACCTATAAAGAAAGTAACTATAATACAGTAATAAGAGCCAATATGTGATTTAGAAAACTAAAGCTCACCTCAGACGTCACCCAGTATGGTAAACAACTGAGTGTGAGCCTACAATAACCTAGATATTTATACTAAGGCTAGTGTTTCAGATTAATGATAAAAAAAAAAGAAATATAATGTCACAATGTGATTAGTTCTGTCCAATACAACTGCTCTTTATCAGCATTTGACAAAGAGAACTTGATAGAGTTCCCATTAGATTTACTGCACTATATATACAATTACTGTTGTGGCTATGTGCTTTGTCTCCCATGGTCTCCATATTACTCATCAGTTGACTCCTTTGTCATATGCTGTGACTGTGACTTGTGACCCATGTAACATGACCATTTCTATGACAATGGTCATATCTTTGTGACTCTGTGACTGTTATGTAATATTTCCTACACTTCACCTTAGTAATACTCTTTAAAAGAAAAGAAAAGAAATATTAAATAATGACTTAGCTGTTTTGCCAAGTCATGACAGTGGTTATACAGGTAAATTGGGCACATAGGATATTTTATAATGAGCCCAGGTGCTGTACACTCTTTTATAGTAAATATATTATAAAAGTAATGGTATTTATAAATTACTACAATTTTTTTATTTTATTTAACTTTATTTAATTATTATCTCTATTAACAAATTGCTCCAGGTACCAGCGTGATAATCATAACAAGCCTTCGTAGAGCACAATTTGATTAGTTCATGTAAAGGACACTCGATGTTTAGTACCTTACCCAGAAAGACTATTTTTACCTAATGTTATACAAAATATAGGCAGTGCTGAGAAAGACAACTTCTGCATCTTAAAAATGAGGCAACTAAAGTACTGTCAATAAATCTTTAAATCAACCTTTCGATTTTTAAGAACTTAATGTAGATAGATAGATTTTTTAAAAAAATAAAATCATTAAATAAGATTCAAATATTAGAGTAAGTTATAAATAGACAGATTAATTAATGTACATTAAGTTATTTGAAAATTTTATATGCAACTCTACCAGGTCCCCTATAACTGAAGTGTGCAACACTACCGGGTCCCCTACCTTAAATGTCCTTGGATAGGATGCGGTAAAATATTTAATGTATTATTTTATTATAAATTATTGTATGGGTGTAATCCATTAAAATTTACCTTAAATATGATAAAAAGATATAATTTACTAATATATTTATCGGTAATATTGATCTTTATTTAATTTTTTATTAATTATTTTTTATTCTTTTTAAAGATTTATTAATTAAAAAAATAAATAAGGGGATTTTCTATATACCCCCCCCTAATAATATGTTTCTTTTTATCTTTGAAGTCTAGGAACAGCTGACCTCTCTTACAGCTGATTAGGAATAAAAATTACCATTCTTTGAGGATATTGTCATATTTCTTTTTTTTGCTAAATAGGAAAAAGTCAATATATTGTTAGCTACTTTTACTTGGTCATTAACTAGCTTTTGTCTGGACCACTTGGCTTTACTAGGGCATTGCCAGAAATGAATGATGTTCCTTTTGTCTTTCTTTAGGTAGGTTTTTATTCTGGAGGTAAGTAGTATAACATAGTTCTGAAAGGGATTGACATGGGACTCAAGGACCTTGCTGACAGCAGAGATTGAGTCAGTGATGACAATGATGTTATAGATATCATTGTCTTTTATAGTGGAAATAAGGCCTATGCACATGGCCATGAGTGTAAGGGGACTACCCTAGGGTTGGGCTTAGTGACGTGAGTAGGTTCCCACCTAAGAGCCGTCGTCTCTCCGATCGCCTTCCCATTGTCTGCCTCCCTTCTCTTCTGTGTCATACTGTGTGAGCCTATACATCTAATATTAGACTCTGTGGGAATATATGTCAGGTACCATGAGAACGGTGCCTAGACTGTCTAGTAGTATAAATACTGGTCTTCTGTTGTAGATATACCTCAGTTGAATCTTACACTAGCTTCAGGATCTATCCATTAGCTTAAGGGTCTATCGCCTCTGAGTGATTTCAGTGCCCTAACAATGAGCTCAGCTTCAACAAAGGTAATATTCATGGTTTGGATTTTAAATTGTCCAGTAATGGGATTGTTTTTTCAGATGTAGGTGATAGCCATTGCTAGGTTGGATTTTTTGACACTGCTATTAGCAATAACTATAGCTTTGTGAGAGAGGTTTTACAATTGGCAAAAGGCATAGTTAAGGTTTTGGATATGCTTATGAAGGTCTTTATTACTGAAAGAGAGAAGGGAGTGAAAAGTTATTCTACTAGAGAAATGATTGACTACTCTTAAACTAGGAGAAAAAAGAGAGTAAAGAGGATTAAAACACCTTATGATTTCTGAGAGGTGTTTATTGACATCTTTGATAAGACTTTTGAGTTATATCTGTTATTTCAATGTGAGCTTAGATATTGCAAATCTATGGGGAGAATAACCCTTGGTATATTGAGAGTCAAGTAGAGAGTTGATCATGTGAGAGGGTAGAATGGAGATGCAACAGAGATGGTGCTGGCTATTGAGTTTTTGCAAGTAGTGGGCAATGGAACAAAGGCCTGTAATAGATTCAATACCTTCTGACAGTGATGTTTAGAAGGCCCTTGTGATCCATAGGATGGCTCTACATGTTATGAACATTGAGTGGGACTACAACTATTATTAGCCATGGTCTGATAATGAGTGGTTAGTAGACGAGATATTGGCAATACTAAATGAGAACATTACTATACAGTAATGTATTAAATGTCTGAAGACTCCAAGAGACAATGGACTCACAGAATGGACAGGACTCTTCAGAGAAATCTTGGACTATCTCCTTCTTCTTTTTTTGGACTTGTGCTAAATGGAACAACATCAGACTAACCCATTATTAGATACTGACTTAACCTGTTACCCTCATTGCTTTTGTCACTGGACTGTCACTTAACTAGTCACTCATAGTTACAACTAGTGTTATCACATTGTAACATAGTCATAATACCTAGTTAGGATAAATACAGACCAGAAAGAGAAGAGAATAGCAAGTTCTCTCTTTCTATATTTCCTTTGTAAAATCTTACTCTAAAGAATTGGTACTCTTACTTGTTTTAGAACAACCTCAAGGATACTACTCAAAGTCTTGTTGATATCTCTTCTCTAATATAACTTCACTAAAAACCTTAACTGGATCCTCTGACAAGGAGCATAAAGATATTAAATGTTAGATATAGGCTTCAAGTTGAAACGCATATTCAACTGTGAGGTCTAGAGTCTTAACAATTAAGAGAAAACTTCCTTCTTTGCTACAAGTAATATTGTTTGCTGAAGTCATAGTTGCTGGCTCTCATTACTTCGCATTGTATCGTCAATACCCCACCAGTTCTTATTGCCTTGCACTATACTGTGTGGAATCCCTGAGCTCTTATTGCTTTGCGCTATAGTTAGAACAATGTCATAATCATGGATAGGACATCTATAATATTGACATCATCAGGTCATACATGGACCACCAAGGATAGTAACCTCATGACTAAGACTGAGTATACCACACTCTCTCAAGACATCTTTATTAAATACTTTCGAGACCTGATACTCATAAGACCTATTTGTGAAGAAACAAGTAAAAGATTGGATCACCACCCCAGCATATGTCAAAACAACCTATTGCTATCCCAAAATAACATCTGACCATCTCCATCAAACAAAATACCTCTCAACAATCTTTTTTCTTACAACTTGGACCCAAAACCTCTTCCATAAACTCAGAATTGGAACACGACCTTGAACCTCTTATCAAATAATCAGAAACACAACAAAAAACCTTTGAACAACACCTCCACTCTGAAATGTCTCAACCAACAAATACTATCTCTGCAAATCAACAAACAACTCCCTTGACTTCCATTAACCCAGCAGGAATTCTTGGACACAGAACTTTTGGATCGTCAACAAAGAACACTAGCAACTTGTTCTATAATGTCTTTGGAAAACCCTCAACAGATTCATCCAATATCTCGACAACAACCTCTTTAACAACAATCCAAAAGCATTGACCTAAATATGCTCAACCCAACAAATTTGACGGGGATCCAAGAAACTACTAGAAATAGAAAGAAGACTGTTCACTCTATATGCTTGCCCATAACAACAATTTCCCAAATGAACATACTGCAATCATGTTCATGCTCTACTACATGGACAAGAAAGCCTTGGTCTAAAGGACAGAGTTTATGGCAGCCCATATAGTCTCAGGACAAGGAATCCCTCTCAGAACCATAGACAACTTCCTTGCAGCCCTCAACTCAGATTTTCAACCATTTGATATGAAAGGAGATGCCCTGTAGTAGTTACATGCTCTCAAAAAACTATCAAGACCAGTGAATGAATATGTCTCTGAATTTAAAGTATTTGCTACCCAAGCAAGACTTACAGATATCTCGCAACTCATCCACCTATTCTGACAAGACCTGGATCCTAATATTGCCATACAAGCTATTCAATGAGAACCCAATAACAATCTCCAAGCATGAATTGAAGCAACAAAACAAGGAGAAGAAATCATTTGTATAGAAAGAATCTATCTGGGTAGAAAATAGACAAAACACCCCAATAGAATTCTGGTCAAAGAGAAACACTACACAAATCCAAACTGGCTTTGACCTCACAATAACTATAAAGACCCAAATGCTATGAATATTGATAATATACAAGCTATACTGGAGAATTACAAGAATACTCTCCAAGATCAAGAAGACTCTGATAACAAACAAGAAACTACCAACTAATGCATCCAGAAGCTAGTACATCAAACCCTCAAGAATATTCTTACCAAAGATCAGAAGAAGTCATTCAAGAAAGGGAAATACTTCAGTTGTGGAACACTAGAACATTTCGCTACCCAATGCCTAAGGAAACCCAACTTCAAAACACTACCCCACAACAAGACCTACAAGGCTAAGAAGAATCTCCTTACCAAAAAGACTAACAAAAAAAGAGATCTCATAGAAAATATCCCAGAAAAAGAAACCTCAACAACTGACTTTGACTCTGACGACAAAGAGAAGGATTTTCCCCAAAGCAACTAGAAACCATGCCTAACTCACTCAAAGCTTCCAGTACAAAGAACAATGACAGGCAAGTAAACGGACTACACATAAAAGACATTGTAGAAATACAGTTGAAACTGTGTTAATCTAATATCTTCTATTCTCCCACACAAGTGCTTCTAGGAAGAAAAACTGTAGATATCTTATCACTAATAGATTCAGGAGCAGAACTCGATCTAATTGACAAGACCCTCATCAAGGACTAGAGCCTACTAAGAAAAAAACTCAAAAAACCCCTTTCAATACAAAACAGAGACAAAAGTATAAACAAAAACAAAAAAATAACTGACTATGTCAAACTAGATGCAATCATCGATCAACAATAGATCAAACTCAAACTTACAATTGCAGACCTAGGACAACTATGAATTATACTAGGAATTCTATGGCTCAAGAAACACAATCCAATTATTGATTGGAAGAAAGGTATAATGAAATAGAGAAATGCTGAACTGACAAAGAATTTTAGTGAATTACTCGACTCTCAAGAAGAAAACCCATAGTTAATGAACTATGAGATTTATAAATTAAATACTAAAATCTCTGCTTTACAAGTACTAGCATAGAAGAATAAGTAGAAAGATAACTGAACTACTGAACAAATGGTTTCAGAAGAATACCACAAATACTTATTACTATTTAACAAGAAGAAAAGTGAACAATTCCCACCAGCAAGAACTTGGGACCACAAGATTGAAATAAAACCAACATTTGAACCAAAAGCTTTCAAGCCATACAAGCTTTTCTTTGCAGAAATCAAGAAGCAAGAAAATTTTGTTGAAGAAAACTTACAAAAAGGATATATCAAACATTCAAAATCACCAATGGTCTTACCCTTTTTCTTTGTGGCCAAAAAGAACAGAAAACTACAACTATGTCAAGATTACAGCTATTTCAATGAACATACTATCAAGAACACCTACCTAATACCTAATGTTCAAACTATTTTGGACAAACTATGTGGATCAAAATACTTCACTGCAATGGACATATGACTTAGATACAACATCTGCATTCGTAAACAAGACTGATAGAAAGGAGCATTCAGAATGAATCAAGGATTATTTAAATCAACTGTCATGTTCTTCAGAATGTACAATAGCCTAGCAATATTCCAAACAATGATGAACACAATATTTGTACCACTCATTGCCAAAAACCTTATACTAGTTTATATGGATGACATTTTCATCCATATTCCAACAAAGAAACAACTACACAAGATAACAAAAAAAGTACTCAAAATACTTCAAGAGCATGACTTATATCTCAAACCCAAGAAATGCCAATTTGCCAAATAATGACTTTCCTATCTTGGATATATCATCTCCCCTGATCAAGTTCAAATGGACCCAATCAAGCTCAAAGACATATCCAACTAGTCTATATCTTTAACAATCAATAAAACAAGAAATTTCCTTAGATTTTGTAATTTCTATAGAAAATTCATTAAAGACTATGCCAAAATTGCCTCACCAATTAACCAATTGGCAAAGAAGAATACAAAATTCATCTAAATGGAGAAAGCACAAAAAGCATTCAAAAAGAAATTTAAAGAAAAACCCATCCTTATTACCTCTGACCCAACAAAACTATTTGAAATATTTGCTGATGCATCAAATCATGTGACAGGAGCAGTACTCACACAAAGGGATAATAATAGAGTACAATATCCCTGCTTCTTCTACTCAAAACTACTATCACCAGTAAAGAAATGCTATTATACCTCGGAGCAAGAATTCCTTGCAATTATCTGAGCTATTCAAGAATGGAGACATTATATTGATGGAGCACCAGAAGAAACTATCATCTGGACCGACCACAACAACATTATTGGACTAACTTAGCCAAACTGTCATAACGAATGATAAGATGGTCAATAACGCTCAGTGCTTATAAGATCAAAATCAAGCACATCACTGGCAACAAAAACATTGCTGCAGATGCCCTTTCTTGAAAATTCATCAAGGACAAAGATGAAGATGAACCAAAACAAGCTATACCAGACAAGTTCATTAACAAATCAACCTTTTCTACAAAAGAACTATCTGACGAACCAACACTGAAGGAAAAACAAAACATACTTAGACAACATCACAATTTACCAATAGCTGAACACCTTGGCATTAAGGAAACACTATGCAAAGTGTCGAAACAACACTCATGGCCTGGACTCAAGCAATTTGTCACCAATTACATCAAAGATTGTGAAAACTGCCAGAGATACAAGATCAATTGACATCCTCTAAAACTGCTACTTCAAGGAATTCCAGCACCACAATCTAATTGACCATTTACTTAAATCGCTATGGACCTCATCACTAACTTACCCAAGTCAAAGAGCTTTGATTCTATTTTGTCTGTGATAGACTACAACCTAACAAAGAGGATAATATTAATACCAATGACAAAAGGAGTAATCTTGGAAGGAATTGCAACACTTCTAATAGACAACCTCTTCCAAAGATTTGGTATTCCTGACAAGGTCATCTTTGACTATGATCCTTAATTCATTGCCAAGTCAATAAAGGCCTTCTTATAGAGACTAGGAATCAAACAAGCCATATCCACTGCTTTTCATTTTCAGATGGACAGCACCATAGAATGATTCAATAAAGAAATTGAACTTTACCTCGCTATCTATTGTGCTGACAACCTGGAAACATGGGCTGATAAGCTATCTATGACCAAATATTTCTATAACTCTAGACTTTATAGAGGTTCATATATCCCATTTGAACTTATGTTTGGACACCCTACAAAAACCCACATTAACACCCCAGAAACCTTATCCATCACTGCCAACAATAGGATTAACCACATGGAAAAGATCTGGACAAATGCCAAACATGTCATGACTTGGCAAAATAGCTAAGTTATTATTTAATATTTCTTTTCTTTTCTTTTCTTTATT
>Ga0153984_1000182_pt1 | contig 9724 bp, 2 predicted proteins | sample TSGA068MetaG_FD_102271 | JGI IMG/M metagenome (GOLD analysis project Ga0153984, IMG submission 102271) | Attine ant fungus gardens microbial communities from Georgia, USA - TSGA068 MetaG | ecosystem: Host-associated > Fungi > Mycelium > Unclassified | place: USA: Georgia, Alexander Wildlife... | reverse complement strand
TGAAGTACCTAATGACAAAGAAGGATGCCAAACCTAGACTCATTCGATGGATTTTGTTGCTACAAGAGTTTGACTTAGAGATTCGAGACAAGAAGGGCTCTGAAAATGTTGTAGCAGATCACTTGTCAAGGCTCACACCTAGCCACGAAGAGGAAGTAGACGTGTTGCCCTTGAATGAGTCATTTCCGGATGAACAACTATTTTCTGTACAACATGGAGTCCCGTGGTATGCTGACATTGTGAATTATCTTGTTAGTGGAATTATTCCAACTGATTCTAACTCTCAGCAAAAGAAAAAGTTCTTGTACACGGTCAAATTTTACTTCTGGGATGAGCCGTACTTGTACAAGCATTGTCCTGATCAAATTATCCGACGATGTGTACCAGAGAATGAGCACGAGAGCATTCTGAATTTCTCTCATAGTTATGCATGTGGTGGACATTTTGGTCCCAAACGCACAGCCGATAAAATTTTGCAAAGTGGCTTCTTTTGGCCAACTTTGTTTAAGGATGCCTATCAGTATTGTGCAGCTTGTGATCGATGTCAAAGAGTTGGTAATATTTCCAAGAAGAATGAGATGCCACTGCAAAGTATTTTTGTTGTTGAACTCTTTGATGTCTGGGGTATTGACTTCATGGGCCCTTTTCCGTCATCTTGTAGCAACAAATATATATTAGTGGCTGTAGACTATGTGTCAAAATGGGTTGAAGCTATGGCGTGTCCCACTGCTGATGCTGCTGTTGTTCTGCGCTTTCTACAAGGATTCATCTTCTCAAGGTTTGGCACTCCAAGAGTGATAATTAGTGATGGAGGGAAGCACTTCATCAACAAAGCATTTGACAAGCTTATGGCTAAATATCATATCCGTCATAGAGTTGCTACACCTTATCATCCTCAGACCAGTGGCCAAGTTGAGGTTTCTAATAGAGAGATCAAGAGAATCTTAGAGAAAACAGTCAATGCTTCGAGGAAGGACTGGTCTCTACAGCTCAACGATGCATTGTGGGCTTATCGGACAGCTTACAAAACACCTATAGGCATGTCACCATTTCGATTGGTGTATGGGAAAGCATGCCACTTGCCTATGGAGTTGGAACATAAAGCCTATTGGGCTATCAAAAAGCTCAATTTTGACTTACAGGCTGCTGGTGCGAAAAGGAAGCTACAGCTTAATGAACTAGAGGAGCTCAGACATGAGGCTTATGAGAATGCAAGGATATATAAAGAAAAGACCAAAAAGTTGCATGATCAAGCTATTTCTAGGAAGACATTCGTAACAGGAGAGAAAGTATTGCTTTATAATTCCAAACTTCGACTCTTTCCGGGCAAATTGCGTTCCAAATGGACGGGCCCTTTCCTCGTCACTCAAGTTTCTCCTCATGGTGCTGTAGAGATTCAGAACATGTCAACTGGGATTCAATTCAAAGTGAATGGTCATCGCCTCAAGCATTATCTCGAATCTCACTTTGATCCTCAAGAGATGGTGTCATTCTTTGACACCATTCCATCACCACTTCCATGAGCACAATTTTTAAGTCAAGCTAATGACTTAAAACAAGCGCTTCTTGGGAGGCAACCCAAGTTTTCTTACTTTTCCTTGTTAATTTCCAGATTTTGATAATTTCCAGTTTTTGTTTCCTTTGATTTCTTTTAAGTTTCATTAGTAATTGGATTATTTGTGTGTGTAGGGAACAAGTCGAAGACTGCCCAGCATGTTTACGGAGTCTTTTTCAATGTGTTGGCATGCCTTATTTGGACCGCAAAGCAAGGGAGGGCAGAGAGTTACAGTTCGAGCATGAACGACCTGCATTTATAGGTATTTTCAAGGTTTCAATGCCCATATTTTGATCCAATGCTCCCAAGGCTACAAACTAGTTTTTGTGGATGTCCATACACCTAGGCTAACTTAAGGGAGTAGCTTTTAAGGCTTGAGAGCCAAGCCATAAGGTTTTTGTGCACAAGGATACCAAACAGGCCATGTATGCTTTTTTTTTCTTGTTGGGTTTGCAATGGCCAAAAGTTGAAATAATGCAAGAGGAAAGGTTGGTTTGGTTGATGTTTTTGTTGGAGAAGTTGTGAAGTTTTCCTATGCACAATATCATTTTCTTAGTTCTTTCGAGCCAAGGAGTGGCCCCCGCAAGTGACATATGGTCTAAAGAACATGTTATGGGTGCTGGTTTGGTTTGGAGAACATAATTGTGAAAATTTGCCTTTTGGCACCATTATGGTCATTTTTGGATTCTCCTCATAATTTTCATTATGGAGTGTTTCATGTGAATTCAAGGTTTCAAACATGTTGCAAATGGTTATGGTGTGGATTTGGACCAAGTTTGGGGGTCCCATATGGCCTGCATTGTGTTTTAGGTGGATTGGAAGTTCAAATATGCGCCAAAATACAAAAACAGCTACTGCTGCATTTTTTTGGCTGTTCATCAGATTTTTCGTCACTAAAACCCCTTTTGCGAGGTTTGTTCATCAGATTTTTTGTAGAGAAAAGGCTGCTGCAACTCTTTAGTGACGGTTTTCTGCAGAAAAACCGTCGCTAAAGCTCATTTTTCCAGATTTTGCTGTTGTTGCTGTCCTCAAATGTTGCTGCTTCCCACCTAGTTTGGGGGTGGTTTGCCTCACATACTAGAGCCTCATGCCTCACCAAGTTTCTCTTCATGAAGCTAGTGCAAATAAACCCGGGAAGTCCTCTTCTTTTCCTTGTTTCTTTTAATGTTTTTTTTTCATTTTTTTTCTTGCTTCCTTCCTTAACTGTGCATTGCATGCTTTCTTTTCTTAACATTGAGGACAATGTTTAGTTCTAGTTTGGGGGTGAGAAACTTTGTTTAGGTTGTTTTCTTTTAGTTAAAAAAAAAAAAATTGAAAAAATTGACAAATTCCAAAAATATTTTTCTTAATCTTAATCATTTGTTCTTCCTGTTAATTGTGAATAATTCAAAGTACAGTGAAATTTAAATTTTGAATTTGATATTCATAGGTGAGTTTAAAGGTTTGAACATGCTTCCATTATGAAATTTAGGGTGAAATTTGCAATCATAGTTATTTACTTTGGATTAGTGGATTAGTCATATGCTTCACCTTGAGACTTTCACATGCACACCAACATTCTTGCAGGGAGTTAAACGAGTTTTGAGTATGCTCATCCTTTTGTGTTATAAAATATAGGATTAGTTAGCATTTAACTACAAGGTTCGAAAAAGGTATATCAGATTGAAAGTGACCAAAGAAGTCACAGCCCTATGCAAAATCAAAGTACAATTCAAAGAAGCTAGGGTGAAAATTAAAGTGAGCTAAAAGCTAAAAGTCGGAAATTACATACAAGCCTTTTCAACTCGAGTGAGTAAGTCCTTCGGGATGTCTTCACATTTAGTGCCCTAAAGTCATCTGATTTGGGAGTCACTGACCTAAAGCTCGTTACATGGGTTGACTAGAAAGCTTGTTCCGAAAGAAAAAAAAAAGAAAAAAAAAAGAGAGAATGCCTTTGCTAGTTGTTTGCTAGGTAATCCGGTATTTTATGGCACAAGAGGTGCTACATACTTGAGATTGGCTTAATTTTCTGCGTTTGTGTTGGTCTCACACTACACCAAGAAAAGCATGTGAGTTCTTTACTAATCTTTTGTAAATCTCTTTGATTGTGTGAATTAATTGTTTAAAATTTTGGAAGTTTGTTCTTTCTTTTAAACCTTTCTATGAGTTGAGAATTCTGATTTGAGTTCCATTATACTTTCAATTGATTGCAATTGGCGAGGAGAAAATTGGATTAAGACTAACACCTTTGTTGTGTACGAAGAAGTCTCGTGTGTCGTGTGTTTATGTTCCTTTTTGTCTGTTTTCTTTTTCGTTCTTTATTTTTTGCTCGAGGACTCGCAAAATCTAAGTTTGGGGGTATTTGATAGGTTCATAATTTCACATGATTTTATATCCTTTTTACTTAGGTTGGTGAATTAATTTGGACTAAAGATGCTGACTTTGGTTATTTTCTGGTTTTCAGCCTATGAGTTACAAGAGGTAGAAATTCGCCAAATAGTCCTCATAATAGAGTTGGACATGATTCCAATTGGAGATGGAAGATAGCATCTTGAAGTTTGTTCATGAATATTTTCATAATTTTTGAAGACTACTAAGGTGCCCGTTTTTAATTAGACAACTCAGCCTAAACTAATTCCCGGAGAAAACTGAGTCAGCAGGAGTATTTTGGTCACAAAACACTCATACGACATCGGATTGAGGCAAACGATATATGGCTGAAAAGAAGACATCCAGAGCTTTCCAAAGAGTGGTGGCACGCAATTTTCTGAAGTCAGGAAGGATTCCAAATCGCATTCGCAATGGGAATCACGTGCAGTTTCCTGGAAGTTTTAGGAAACTTAGTTAATTACCTTTTCTAGTTGGGAACTGACTTGGTAATCAAGTCTTCGTGTAAGGCCACTTGTTTAGGCCCATTTTAACTAGGTTTTAGGTTCTTTTTTATATGAGAGGTCGGCCTTGTTAAAGGGATACCAGAAATTTTCGCAAAGCAACCGTGGAGCAAGGAAGAGCGGCCGTGCCTCTAAACTCTAAGGGTTTTTCTTATCTCGTTCTCCATGTTTTATTTTTGTTTTGTTACCATGATTATGAGTAACTAACTTCTTTTACTAAGACACAATGTAACCCTTTTCTAATTATTCAAAGCTTAGTTATGTCATGCTATTAGAATTTCCGTGTTGTTGAAATTTAATCACTGTGCTTATCTTCTTAATTAATGATCTTGATGCTTAGCTACCATCTAGGTTTTTGGTTAAGTAATTTGATGCATGTTAGGGTATACGCCATGCCTAATATGAGTTTTGCTTCTTGTGATTAAATTCATGAATGCGCCTAGGGTAAACACCATACTCTTAGGGGTTTGTGTGATTGTGTGAAGTTCTCATTGAACCTAAGGTCTTTTTATATGTTTATATTTATGCCTCACGTCAAGGATGAATTGCGTGTAAGAAGAAGTGGTTAATTGCTGTGAAAAGAGTTAATCATAATTTTGGAGAACTAATCATCAACATAACTTGGGAATTTTGATAGTATGCATGCTAAGGTTTGGATAAGAGGAATTGTGGTGAAATTGTTGTCTTGGTAAGCTTCTTTAAAATCTTTCACAAACTTATTTAATTCACGTTTTCTTTGTGATCTCGTCTTTTAATATTCTTGTTTTCAACATTCTTTTTAAAAGAAAATCTTTCAAAACCAACTTTCAAAACTCCTTTGCTAAGTTTTAGTTGAGTCATTAGTTTTAAGTTTATTAGTTAGGGTGTCTAGAGTAATTTAGGATTTAAATTAGCTCATAAATTCACAACACTTGAGAATTAATTCAGTCTCTGTGGGAACGACCTTGTACTTGCCTTGGCTATATTGCATTAACCTTGTGCGCTTGCAAGTTTATTTCTTGAATTTAACTATCTAATTTCCAGGTAGTAAAATTATACATCAAGTTTTTGGCGCCGCTGCCGGGGATTGAGTTTAATTCTTTGTGTTGTGTGATTTTAGCTTTACGTTGGTCTTTATTTCAGTTTTGCTTGTCATCCCTTTAATATTAGTGTTCTTGTTTTACTTTATTGTATTTCTTTGATTTATTTTATCATTTTATTATTATTATTATTTTTTGTTTAATTATTTTCCAGCACCACCTATTATTAACTATTTATTTTGGTTCGTTGTTTGTAGGTTGCTCTCAATTAGTAGTGTGCTGTGTGTAGTTGATGGTCAACACAAGATCACAAGGTCAACAATTAGTTCCTTTTGATCCTGAGATAGAAAAAACGTTCCAAGAGCTCTGTCGCATCAACCAACGAGCCTTTGCTGCTGATCCAGAATCTGACACAGAGTCAATGGCAGCCAACACTAAGCCCTTGAAGGAGTATTCACAGCCCACAATCTTAGAAGAGCCTTCATGTATCAAAATTCCTGAAATCAATGATGTTTCGTTTGAGCTGAAATCCGGCACCATTGGTCTTCTTCCTTCGTTCTATGGTAAATCAAATGAAGATCCCAACATTCATATTAAGGATTTTTACATAGCTTGTGGTACGGTTCAGATCAAGGGAGTTTCACAAGAAATAGTGCGCCTGAAATTGTTCCCTTTCACTCTCAAAGACAAGGCCAAGTCATGGTTCACCTCTCTTCCTGCTGGGTCCATCACATCATGGGAAGAACTTGCTCAAAAATTCATGTTGAAATTTTTCCCAGCCTCAAAAACATTGCTACTAAGGAAGGAAATCACGAACTTTGAACAAAAGCCTCAAGAATCCTTTCATGAGTGCTGGGAGCGATTTTGTGATCTACTACAACAATGTCCTCATCATGGAGTGGAAAATTGGATGCAAATGCAAATCTTTTACCAAGGACTAACATCAGCTAGTAGGAACAATGTCGATGCTGCGTGTGGAGGAGCTCTGAGTGAGAAAGATCCTGAGGAATGTTTCAAAACTTTTGCTAGAGTTGCTGCCAACTCTATGCAATGGGGAGATGATAGATTCACAAGGAAGACTAGTGTGCATAGTGTCGATACAAATCCTGGAGTTGCTTCAGCATCTCAAGTATCTAACTTGGAAAATAAGCTTGAAAATTTCATGCAATCAATGACCAGATTTGTTTCTCCTTCCTCTGTTTGTTCTATTTGCTCTGATAATTCTCATCCTACTAATAGTTGCCCTTTGAATGATCTTACGCAGGAGCAGGCTTGTCAAATAAATTCATTTCAAAAGCCACGACATGATCCCTACTCCAACACGTATAACCCGGGATGGAAGAACCACCCCAATTTCTCATGGAGCAACAACAATCCGTCTGAGCAACGCATTTATCCTCAGCAGAAACCTGCCAATTCGAATGAACCAAGAGAACCAACTTTGAAGGAAATTATGACTCAGTTTATTCAAACTCAACAACAAACAAACAATAACCTTCAAGCTGGTTATCAAAATTGTCATGCTGCAATTCAGAAATTGGAAGTCCAAGTAAGTCAGATTGCAAACATAGTCAATGAGAGGGAGAAAGGCAAGTTACCTAGCCAACCTGAGGTAAATCCAAGAGCCCAGGAGCACATTAAGGCCATAAAAACGTTGCGGAGTGGCCGAACTTATGAAGCTAGACCTGAAGATGTTTCTAAGGATGAAGTAGAGGGAGAACATGCTGCTGAAACTGAGTTGGAGGTGGAGGAGGACCCTATCCCTGCCAAAATGAATACTAGAGATGTCCCTACAGCAGCTATTGAGCCTACCAAAGAACCTACAGCAGCTGCCCCTTCCAAGGAAAGAATATATGTGCCTCCAGTTCCTTTTCCGCAAAGACTACAGAAGCACAAGAGAGATCAACAAACAATGGATATTCTGGAATTGTTTAGAAAGGTTCAAATAAATATTCCATTGTTGGATGCAGTGAAGCAAATCCCAGCTTATGCTAAATTCCTCAAGGATGTTTGCACAAACAAAAGAAAGTTTGCTACACATGAGAAAGTGATGTTGTCTGAGGAATGCAGTGCAGTTCTTCTCAAGAAATTGCCACCAAAACTTAAGGATCCAGGGAGTTTTACAATTTCTTGCATTATTGGAAATTTACATATTGAAAAAGCTTTAATTGATTTGGGTGCAAGTATTAACTTGATGCCTTATTCTGTATTTCAGCAGCTAGGCATTGGAGAGATCAAACCAACTTCTGTGAGCTTGCAGCTGGCAGATAGGTCTATCAAATATCCACTTGGAATCGTTGAAGATATACTAATCAAAGTGGATCAATTTGTGCTCCCAGCGGATTTTATCATCCTTGACATGGAGGAAGATAGAGAAGTTCCCATCATTATGGGACGTCCTTTTATGGCTACTGCTGGCACCATCATTGATGTGAAGAAAGGTTTGTTGTCCATGACTGTGCAAGGACAAACTGTTGAGTTCAAGGTGTTTGAGGCCATTAAGAAGCCCGTAGAGATGGACGAGTGTTTCTGTGTAGATGTGATTGATACTATTGCCCACACCACTTTCCTAGCTAATGCCAACGAGGATGAACTTCTCACATGCCTAGCCAACCCAGAGCTAAGATCAGATGCCAATGATGCCCAACACTTTGTAGCAGCTTTGGATTCGGCACCTATTCAGTTCCCAAGGTGGCGTCACACATATGAGCCACTAGGGACACCTAGCACGCCTATTTTGCCTTCTATTGAGAAACCTCCAAAGCTGGAACTCAAGCCATTGCCTGAACACTTGAAATATGCCTTTCTGGGTGAATCAGATACACTTCCTGTGATCATTGCTTCTGATTTGACTGTCATTGAGGAAGAAAAGCTTTTGCGTGTTTTGAGAGAGTACAAAACAGCTTTAGGATGGACCATAGCTGACATTAAAGGCATTAGTCCCTCCATGTGCATGCATCGAATTTTACTGGAGGATGGTTCTAAGCCTACCATTGAGGCACAAAGAAGATTGAATCCTAACATGAAGGAGGTAGTCCGAGCTGAAGTTTTAAAACTTCTTGACGTAGGTGTGATATATCCCATCTCTGACAGCAAGTGGGTTAGCCCAGTCCAAGTCGTCCCCAAGAAGTCTGGAATCACAGTGGTTCAGAATGAAAACAATGAACTCGTGCCCACAAGAATGACCACTGGATGGAGAGTCTGTATAGACTACAGGAAGTTGAATTCATTTACTAGAAAAGATCATTTTCCCTTGCCTTTTATTGATCAAATGTTAGAAAGATTAGCTGGTCACTCACATTACTGTTTTCTTGATGGCTATTCAGGTTATAATCAGATCCCCATCGCCCCTGAGGATCAAGAGAAGACGACATTTACCTGCCCCTTTGGGACGTTTGCTTATAGGAGGATGCCTTTTGGCTTGTGCAACGCACCTGCTACCTTTCAACGATGCATGATGAGTATATTCTCTGATATGGTTGAGAGAATAATTGAGGTTTTTATGGATGATTTTTCTGTTTTTGGAGATTCATTTGATACTTGTCTGTTTAACCTTAAACTTGTGTTGGAAAGGTGCACAGAGACTAACCTTGTGTTAAATTGGGAGAAATGTCATTTTATGGTGCAACATGGTATTGTGCTAGGCCACTCGGTCTCTGGTAAAGGCATTGCTGTTGATAAAGCAAAGATAGACATTATTGCAAAGTTACCGCCCCCAACCTCAGTGAAGGGTGTGAGATCTTTTCTTGGCCATGCCGGGTTCTACAGGCGTTTCATCAAGGACTTCTCCAAAATCAGTCGTCCCTTATGCAACTTGCTAGCCAAAGACGCCATTTTTGAGTTTGATGATTCATGCTTACTTGCTTTTAACAATTTAAAAGAGCTTCTTACTTCTGCTCCTATTATCACATCTCCAGATTGGAGTTTACCTTTTGAACTGATGTGTGATGCTTCTGACTATGCAATAGGTGCTGTTCTTGGTCAACGAAAGGAAAAGCTTTTGCACGTGATTCATTATGCAAGCAGAACATTGAATGATGCACAGCTCAATTACTCAACCACTGAGAAGGAATTGCTGGCCATAATCTTCGCTTTGGAGAAGTTTAGATCTTATCTCATTGGATCTAAAGTCATAGTGTATTCTGACCATGCTGCTCTGAAGTACCTAATGACAAAGAAGGATGCCAAACCTAGACTCATTCGATGGATTTTGTTGCTACAAGAGTTTGACTTAGAGATTCGAGACAAGAAGGGCTCTGAAAATGTTGTAGCAGATCACT
>Ga0153984_1000179_pt1 | contig 9744 bp, 14 predicted proteins | sample TSGA068MetaG_FD_102271 | JGI IMG/M metagenome (GOLD analysis project Ga0153984, IMG submission 102271) | Attine ant fungus gardens microbial communities from Georgia, USA - TSGA068 MetaG | ecosystem: Host-associated > Fungi > Mycelium > Unclassified | place: USA: Georgia, Alexander Wildlife... | reverse complement strand
CCGGCTTATATTTCTTAGCAAAACAGACTGCGTCTGCTGCCTCTTCTAAGCTAACCTTCTTGTTATCTTCCTCCACTGCCACTACTGCCTTTCCGGCAGCTCTAGACTGGCGGAGCTCCATAAAAAACTGCTCAAGAACCAGATCTCTTCTATTTTCCTCTGTCTGAATGCTCTTTTGTAAGTACAATAATTATACCTCATCTTGTGATAACTCTTTTATGTCTAGAGGTAACGCCTCCAAGACGAAAGGCTTTCCCTCCTTATCTATTTCCAGGATACAGGGTACCTCTTGTCTGAGCATCTCCTCAGATTCCTCGAGGCTCAGTGAAAATGCGCCAGGGTCTCTGGCTTTCTTGATAGCGATCCCCGCTTATAAGTCGGTATTGCTGCTCTGGTTCCGGTGTTGGGACAGGTTATATTGATTGTCTGGTTTCCTTCTTGATCATTTACAATTGTACTCTCAGTTATGGCATCAAACGGCCTTCCTAATAGAATCTTGTATGGCGCCATTTCCATTATATGCGCTTGAAGCAGCACTGTAACATCTCCTAACGTGAACGGCACATTCTTTGCCAATCTACAGGTTCGCGACAGGCTCCCATTCGTGCTTTGTAATTATATGCTAAGACCTGGGTCCCAGCTTATCTTGTTGGCTGCCGCCACATCTCTCATCATTGAGACTATCTGGGAGCCACTGTCAAGTAGGGCCTCTTCTTCTGTTACTCCATTTACCAACACTAGTACAACTCTCAGGTGTGCCATCTCGGGGGCACTTTCTTCTCGCACGCACTCCTCTAACATGAATACCTGATACGCCCTTTCTGAGGGATGGAGGGTCTCTAAAAACTGCACTACCAAATCTTTCATGGTCCAGAGTTCTGTCTTTTCTCCAGGCGCGACCTCTATTTTGGCCTGTATAGCCAGGGGCCCCCATAGGCGATCTATTTTGACTACGCTGGTCTCGGCTATCAGTCTAGGTTGCTCTCGAGGGAGCTCTTTCTCTTCTGTACTAGTACGACGACTAGTCAGAATTTCTTTTAGTGCCGTCCAGAGCTTAGGCGCTATCGCCCATAACTCTTTCGGCGTTACTGTCATCTCGCCTTCTAACATTCTATCTAAGATATCCTCTGCCTTGATGCCTTCTTCTATCGGTGCCTTTGGTTTTGGTGATATCACTTTCTTCTGGAATTGTCTGAAATATTTAGCAGGCAAGGGTGGAACTTCCACTACCAGCTTCTGAGTTGGTACCCCTTGGTACGGGAACTCGTTCCGTTTGGCGAAAGTCTTTCCTGTTCCGCTTCCTGGGGCTCTAGGACTAGTCCTAGACTCTGTTATGACTTCTGTTTCTCGGCTCTCTATAGGATCCTCTGAAACACGCGACTCTCAGAAACGAACCGCTTTCTCGAGAGACGGTTTCTTCCTCGGTTCCTCTAAAAATCTGATCTTTTCTTTTGCGATCCTTTTGACTGAGTATACTCAGCCGCCATCCTTCTGAGGAAGCCTTCTATATCCTCCTCTTCCGGTTCTGGTTTGCTATCTGTCTGTAGCTTCTGTAGCATAACTTCTAGGTCCTTTACTTTATTCCTCAGTTGCGCCACTTCTGGCTACAGCTGTTCTCTTCTAGGGGGACCGACTTGCAGTCTCTTCAATATAGTCTTGGGTAATATATTTTGGTTATACCCGGTATCGGGCTCTCTATCCAAAAACTCTACCAATTCTGGATCTGGATTGCTCATTAGCATTACTGCCACGGACGACGGCAAATGCTTCTTTACGCATTCTCTTATGGACAGATTAGGGTCCATAGGTATTGGATCCCTATTTGCAAATTTGATGGTAAAGCCATCTACTAATATTAATCCCTTTTGCTCATCCTCGTTCTTTACCATACAGTTCAGGAACAGGTGATTTGTCCCAAAACAGTAGTAGCATTTTCTAGACGATCTTGGTGCCACTGGTCCTAAAGGACCGGCATATCTATTCTGATTCGGGGGAGGCAGGAACTCTCTCTGGTACCCGCTTCTAGTAACCGAGGCGCAAACACTCTTGATCAGACTCTAGATGTGCTTCTCATGTTTTTCCCGTCCTTTTTCCTGTTTCTCATACATAGTCTTTAGTACGTTCATATCTATCTGTAAACTTTCTAGATCTGGGGATAATTCTACTTTTCTCGTCGCTTCTTGCTTCGTGAACAGCACAGGTGCTCTTGAGTTGGGATCCAACTTCCCTGCACTCAAACCTGGTGTCGCACTATGCTGCAAGGCTCTAGCTATGGTCTTACCGCTGACTAGGTCAACGGCCTTCTGTATTACTTGGTCTAAGGCATAGGGATCTTTGACATGGCTCCTCTCCAGCGCATCCACTCTCAGATGACCCTAAAGACTCAATCTCGAGTTCAAGGCTTTTCTGAAGTTGACATCCAGGCACCACATGAAGTACTCTACTAATTCTCTATTTCCTGTGATAGCCGGTGGCTTCAAACATTTCTGCGCTATAAAAAAGAATTTCCGTTTAAAGTCCAGCAGACGTTCCTCTTCGGCTAGGCCGATTTCTGGGGTTTCTCGGCAAAGCCGTCTGAGCTGGTCCATAGAACCCTGCTCTTCTGTAGTTATCTCTGGATATTCTGACTTGAGGCGGCCTATGAAGCCGTCCCAGTCTCCTCTTGTATACTCTTCAAAACTCGTCCACTGGTCGTTTATATCCGGGTCGACGTATTCTGTTAGCCATCTGAGTTTCTGTTGCTCGTCCGTAATCTCTGTCGCAGCGAGCATCCGTTCGACAAGTCTGATATAAGTCCAAAGGTTTCTGGCTCGACCATCCCATCTTGGAGCGCTCGGGCTCAAGGCTAGGGGCATATGCGGTGTCGACGGCATTCTTCTGTTATTTCTTGATGGTGGTGAAGTCGGGTTCTGTGGTAGTTGTTGTGAGTTCAAAGTGTTGCCAAGAATTTCAGACGAGAGAATAGACGTTTCTTCTGGAAGTTCTTCTTTTAGGTTCGGTTCCTCGACAATGGTTGCTACAGGTTTATTCCTAGATATATCAAAAAGTCCTGGTAAAGACAGTCTGCTTCTGTCAGCTCTGTTCTCAACAAAGGGTTGGGCTCGTGGTCTGATGAAGAACCCAGTTTCGGCATATGATAAATTGTTGTTTCCACGATTGAAAGGTTCGGCGTGGCTAATCTGGTTTGTCAAGTCGGTGCTGTCCTTCTCAACAGTTGTTCTGGATTTGGGACCAGTTCTATCGTTCTAGTGCGTCGTGCTGCTGAAGTCTGCCGACTTCTCGTTCTAGTTTCTAAAGGAATGTTCTCTCAGGTAGAGTTGTTAGTGTTGTTAGCTGTTTTATCAGATGTTTGATTAGAAAAGCATGAAGAAGAATAAGTAAACGGCACGGTAATGATGAAAGCTCCCTAAGAAATCTGAAACTCCTCTCGCGGTAGGCTCCAGATGATGGGGATCAAAGGGAATTTGATCTCGAGACAAGGGTGATAACAAATGAAAATATAATAATCCCCAAGATGTTTCACAGTTGTGCACTAAACAAGCAGGCACTAGGGAGATAATCAAATAACAAAAGAGAGCTTGGGAATAGGGGAAATAATAGGGTACAATTCAAAAGACCAAAGGAAACAATAATAAAGTGTTTAAGAATCCACTTGAGGTAGATCTCACCGGAATAGGATCTCTAAAACGCGCGTTTGTCTCGCGTCGTGACATTACTGCCCTTACCTAGTCTAGTAGTCTGGCTTGCCATCAATACAGCAGAACTACCTAGAACTCCCATGCCGTTGTGTGGGCTCTTCTTCAGCTGACCATACAACTGGAAGCTGACTCCAATGACACATAGTGAGCTATTAACTTCTAGCATAAGTGAATGCCCAAGTCTGTTGGGGCTCGAATTCCCGTTGAGGGAGAGGTGTAGGGGGTTTTTAGAAAGTAAAGTAGAACACTTAGAAAATATAAAACTTAGTCACTCAAAATAGCCATTAAGCTCTAGAGCAACAAAGAGGGATAATGGTGGGAGTATGATGCTTGAGTTCCCTTCTGTGCCCTAGAGTATTTTATTGTGATTACAAAGCAAAGAGACAACAAAGAAAGTGAGACAAAGAAAACCTCTGAATTCCCAAACATAGCAAGGCTGTAATGATAAGACGGTGCCCTTCCCAAACACTGGCTAACTGCTCCCCGCTCTCTTAGTCCTACTCTGGGAACCTTTCCTTGCATGATGGTCGAATCTCGAGCTTCTTGACAGACCATAGGCAGAGATGATGGTCTTGAGCCATCTTGCTCTCTTGCGTGTTTCCTTCATCTAGCCTTTCTGCTACTTCTCTCCTTCGCTTTCCTGTTCTTCTCTTTACCTCTTCTATATCTTCTCACTCTCCTGTATTCCAATTTCCTTCCACTGCCATTGTGAGGTGACTCCATGGTGACTCGACTTTCTTGATCTTGCTATAATTAGCCATCAGTGATGATAGCCTGAATCTAATTGTAACTCTTCTATGAATAATGCTACTGGCTGCTGAGATATGACGTCGCTTAGGTCACATTAATCTGTCTAAGTTCGCTTCTATCCTCGAGAGCACTTCTAGAAGGGAAATCCGTCAGAAATCCGATATGGGGTGCCTGGGCAAGCATCTATGAGGTGTATGTAGTAGTAGTCACAGCCACTACTCTGTTACTCAAGCTAGATGCTTGAGTTCACGACTGGGCATCTAGGAAACATCTCTAGGGGGGCCAAGCTCTTCTCTCGAGCTGGTTATTCTGGTTATTAGGGTACAAATTGTCACTTATTTTGCCTAAACATTTGTACGGCGTGACACCAGATATCCGATGCGTCAAAAAAGACTTTGTCACTAGGTTTGAACACCAGAGCCAGAGTTCTTTGTTAGTCATAGTATCTTTTCATGTCGTCCTGTGCTTTGTGGATCACAGACTTCACTTCTTCGATCGCCATCTTCATCCTTTCCATGAATTCATTGACTGTCTCTAGACCAGAAGAGTTCTGTTGGGGTTTAAAGCCCATGCGAGGAAGTCTTCCAGTATCAAGCAGGAACAAAGTTTGTTAGGTAGTGAAGTGGACATAATTGTTGTGTTGGAACTCTGCCATGGGTAAGAGGTCGTACCAGTCGTCTTGCCACTCATTTACAAAGAGCCGAAGGTACTGGTCCAACTCTTGGTTGACACACTCCATCTGTCCATCGGTTTGAGGGTGCCAGACTGTAGAAGATGCCAACTTTATTTCTAGTAAACAATAAAGTTCTCTGGTGAAATGAGCTACAAACTGAGGTCCACAGTCCGAGATTATGCACTTCAGAAGGCCATGGAGCTTCCAGACTTGATGCAAGAAAAGCCTGGCTGCTTCTTCTGCCATTACCGTCGTGTGCATCAGAATGAAGTGTGCTCGTTTCAACACTGAGTCCACCACTGTCATCACTGCGTTGTGTCTGGAGAAAAGAGGAAGCTCTACAACAAAGTCCACACTAAGCGTATCCTGTAAGGGGGCACTCAGAGGTGTCCCAGAACACACTCGATGATTAGTGGAAGAGGCGTCTTAGGCAAGAGTGATAAATAGCCCAGGAGCTCTAATTAATATTAAGGTAAGGTATTCTACTGTACATCACTAGCTATATATACTAGACTAGCCAGTCTGTGCGCTGGTCGCTAAGGAAACACAGATTAGGACACTAATAACTACTATACCTAATAAGGCTATGTAGTACTAACCATGGCAATGAGAACAAGAGAGAAAGGAACTATGAATAGCAGGCTTCAAGAATCCGAGAGCAAGCTAGATAATACTCACCCATACCAGGTTACCTGAGCTACTCTAGGGCATCCCCTTACATATCCCATTGTGAGTCCGGGATCTAGAGAGGGTGCAGTTCGCCTACTAAAGCCTGCCTTATCAGTTTCATTCTAAGGCAGAGGTCACAGGTGCTGATGTACTGTCTGATATACCTAGACATTTGAGGCCACTAGTAGTTCCTAGATACTAACTCTAGCGTTTTTCAGCGTCCAGGATGTCCAGTGACCTTCATATTATAGTACAGTGAGACTACTCGCCTCCGTAAGTCTGGGTTCCAGGGAACGTAGATCTTGCCTCTAAACTGGAGTAGTCCTTCGTCTTTCAACCATTTCACAAAGCAGACCGTCTTACTTGATGCTTGCCAGAGTTCCCTTGCTGCCTTTGCCACTGGCTCTTTCTGGTCTTCTTTCTGGTTCCCTTGACGAATTTCTTTAAGAATGTCCTTCTTCAGTCCTTCCAGCTGAACTCTTTTGAGAGCTCAGATTGCAAAGAGCTCCAGTCGTAGGAGGACCACATCTTCGTTGTCAGAGGCTCCATTGCCATGGTCTAGTCTTCGTGATAACACATCTGGCTTCCCCATAGAACGTCCTGGACAGTGGATTAACTTGAAGTCAAAGCGAGCTAAGCACAGGGACCAACGAGCCTGGCGATGGTTGAGTTTTTTAGCTATCATGAAATACTGCAGGTTCTTGTGGTCTGTCCAGATCTCTACTGGGTGCCAGGCTCTTTCCAGGAAATGCCTCCACTCTTCCAGTATATGAATGATAGCAAGCATTTCCTTGTCATAGACCTCATAATTCCATTCCACCGGAGACAGGGATTTGCTGTAAAAGGCTACCAGGTGCCATTTCTCCTCTCCGGGTAGTTGCTGAGAGAGAATGGCTCTGGAGGCGAAGTTAGAACTATCAGCCTCGATGCAGAAGGGTTCCGAGTTCTAAGGTGATACCAGGACTGGAGCAGTGGTCACTGCCATCTTGAGATGTTCGAAGGTTTCCTGTTCTTTGGCATTCCAGTTCCAGGCCTTGTCGGAGCGAGTGAGGTTGAAGAGGGGTCTGGCGATGGTTGAGAAATCCCAGATGAAGTGATGGTAGAAGTTAACAAAGCCTATGAAAGCCTGCATGTCAGTCTAATTCTCTGGGGTAGGCTAATCGCAGACTCTGGCAACTTTAACAGGGTTCATTTTGACCTTGTTCTCCGAGATGACCAGTCTGAGATACTCAATCTGCTTCTGATGGAACTCACACTTTTCCAGGCGAAGGAATAACTTATGCTCCACTAGTATCTCTAAGACTCACCAGACTGCTCATTCATGTTTCTCTTCCGTCTTCATAAAGATCAGAATGTCGTCCAAGTATACCACTACGATTCCTTCAGCTATGAGGGTTCTGAAGATGTTGTTCATCATAGTTTGGAGGGTGGCGGGACTGTTGGTCATTCTGAAGAACATTATGAGAGGTTCGAAGAGGCCGCAGTTGGTGCGAAAGACCGCTTTCTATTCATCTCTGGACTTGATACATACATTATTGAAACCCCATCGGACATCAAGTTTTGTGAAGTACCTGGCTTCATGGAGTTGGGAGACAAGTTGGGAGATGAAAGGAAGAGAGTACCTGTTCTTGATAGTTACAGTGTTCAGCACACAATAGTCTTGGACCAGCTGAAGCAAACCATCTTTCTTTTTAATGAAGAACACAGGGGCCGCTATGGGAGATTTGGAAGGTCGTATTCGTCCGGTACACAGGTTTTCCTCTAGGAAGGTGTCCAACTCAGCCTATTCCAACAGGGACAGGGGATAGACCTTTGATGACTTAGGCTCTGCTCCAGGTATCAGTTCGATAGCATGATCCTACTTGCGGTGCTTGGGCAGTATGTCAAAGTCCTCCTTAGCAAACACGGACTAGAACTCTGCGACATAGACAGGCAGCGGAGTAGTAGCGGTATGCGTCTCTTTACTGTGCCTGATTCCTTCTGCGAGACGCTGGGAGGTCGTAGCCGTGGCTCAGAGGTTGGCCTGAGTAAGCTCCAGGAAAATACATGTAAGATACAGTCGGTCTCTGGGCTCCCAATCAGGGTAGTACGTTGGTGAAGGTATGTCTTCAAGCTTTAGTTCTTCTTGGAACAGGGGTGTGAGTCTGTCGCAACACAATCAGAGGGCTCGGAGTTCAATCCTCTTCTGGCAGGTCTGTTCCTTCTGCATGGCATGTCCTCCTTCACACCGGAGTGGACAACAGATCATTTTGACTTCTCCCTTTTCCCAGTCAATTCTGGGATTGTGGTCCTTGAGCCAGTCGTAGCCTAGGATCAGACTCTGCTTCCCAAGTCCAGAGATGGCTAGAAGTATCCTTTCGGAGTGAGTCTTGTAGCGAAGAACTATGTCCACGACTTCAGAAATCTGTCCTGCCTCGTTAGGAGAACTGTCGACATTGAAGACCAGGATGTTACATGAGAGAGTCTAAGTGTTTATCCCTTTTGAACAGACGAAATCTCTGTCGATGAAGCTTCTGGTTGCTCCATAATCTAGGAGAGCCTTGACGGAGTGGAGTTCACTTGTGTCCGTGGTTCCAACTTCTACTGGCAGAAGCAGGAAAGTCCTTCACACGTCTAAGGCGCTAATTGAGAAGAGCTTGGGCAGCCTCTTCTCCTACTTGGGTCTACAGAGTGGAGCAGTGGCTAGGGGGTTAAGGGACTGTGCGTCTACTAGTTCACTGTCAATTGTATTGGAATCCTCTATAGTCAATACAGTGAACTTATTTACTGGTGACCAGGGCACACTTATCACTAGCTGCGTTACGCAAAATCCTCCTCTTTCGGGGGACCAGACTCCTCTGATGGAACTGCATCTTTCAATGCCAACAAATCTTCAATCAACTCCTCCCGTTGCTCCAAAGTGAGTTGGCAAACGTCTATATAGTGGGAGCAGTTTCGGACTACATGGTTCATGTCTCCGCATCGGTAACATCCCTGCAGAGACAAGGACCTCGTTTTCCTAGTTGCATCGACGTCTATGGGGACTCTCATAGACGGAGCAGGCGGCAGAGGTTTTGAGGCAACCGAAAAGGGTGAAATGGGGGACAGTTTTGTTGCAGACAAAGGTGGGGGTCGGATGAAAACGGTCTTAAGCGGTGTGGAAGGGGCAGAGTATGACACAGACTAGAAAGCCTCATTGGCGAGGCGCACCTGGTCAATCCTCTATACTGCTCTATACCATGCAGTGGGGTCGGTGTCAGCAGGTCGTTTGTATGGCATAGTAGCGATCTGGTTCTGCCCAATCTGAGACCTCGTTAAAATTTCACCACTAGTGTCTGGGGATCTATGTATCTTGGGTTGAAGACCAGGGCTTGGAAGTTGTCTAGATAGTCGTTCACCATCCGACCTCCTTAGTGGTAGGAGGCTTCTTCCAGAGCATTGATTGTGTCCGCTTCCGCGTTAACAGGGAAGAAGTGGACCTGGAACTGTTGTTCAAAGTCCCCCCAGGTTTGGATGGGGAAAATGCTGGTGTCCGCTTTCTAACGAAACATGTTCTCAGACCACTTGGTGGCACAACCACTTTTGAAGAACATGAGGGCCTAAAGGATTTTCTCTTGTTCGTTGTGGAATTGCTCCAGTAAAAGGGTGCAAAAGGGAATTGCATACTGGGACAAACAAAATAATGATATGCCAGCTCCCAATTGCATGCTAAAGATCCAAGGGGAGATTATCAAAGTTGAAGGTTTATAAATAATTAGAGAAATAAGAATTATACGCAGCTCCAGTAAAATATATATCAGTGGTTGTGAAAGGATCGTAAGATCTCTCTAGATCGTCATCACATAGTCTCCTTAAGGTGTCAACCTTTACACACTGTGACAAAAGCTCCTCTGGAAAATACAGTTAGTTGATCACTCATGGACCCTCCACACTCAGTTGCCCCCTTGTCTGCACCCCCAACACCAAACCTTATGG
>Ga0153984_1000178_pt1 | contig 9761 bp, 6 predicted proteins | sample TSGA068MetaG_FD_102271 | JGI IMG/M metagenome (GOLD analysis project Ga0153984, IMG submission 102271) | Attine ant fungus gardens microbial communities from Georgia, USA - TSGA068 MetaG | ecosystem: Host-associated > Fungi > Mycelium > Unclassified | place: USA: Georgia, Alexander Wildlife... | reverse complement strand
GAATCAGGTTGCGCCACTCGATATCCAGCGCATCACGCTCCAGCACCAGCTGTTCGCGCTGCGCGGTCAGCAGTCGTGTTTTATGGGTGGTGGTGACCACCAGCACGGCAGACACCACCACAGCGATCAGCAACAGCACCGGAATCTTGCCTTTTCGCAGCAAATCCCCGCCGATGACGGCGGGCAGACTGTGGCGCTCATTACCGATCATGCGTCGGTTTTCTCCGCGATACGTAATACCGAACTGCGCGCACGTGGATTTTCAGAGACTTCAGCATCACCCGGTGACATCTTGCCAAGCAGCTTCAGCTCACGCCCGCCCAGCGCTCGCAGCTGATGTTCAGTCATCGGTATCCCGGCTGGCACCTGTGGCCCGCGACTCTGATCGCGCATAAAGCGCTTCACCAGCCGATCTTCCAGTGAATGGAAGCTGATAACAGAGAGGCGCCCCTGTGGTGCCAGCACCTCAACCGCCCCTTTCAGAGCAATATCGATCTCTTCCAGTTCGCTGTTAATCCAGATACGAATGGCCTGGAAGCTGCGTGTAGCCGGATGCTTAAACTTATCTTTCACCGGCATGGCGACAGAGATGACTTCAGCCAGCTCCCGGGTGCGGGTCATCGGCTGTTCACGATTGCGCTCGACAATGGCCCGGGCAATACGTTTAGAGAATCGCTCTTCACCGTAGGTCTTCAGGACGAAGGCGATATCCGCTTCTTCCGCGTGCAGTAACCATTCTGCGGCGGAGTGACCGCGCGAAGGGTCCATGCGCATATCCAGTGGTCCGTCACGCATAAAGGAGAAGCCGCGTTCGGCGTCATCCAGTTGCGGTGATGAAACCCCCAGATCGAGTAAAATGCCGTCAATTTTCCCGACTAAATCCCGTTCAGCGACATACTCTGCCAGCGCGGAAAAAGGGCCATGAATAATTGAAAAACGCGGGTCGGTGATCTCAGCGGCAGCGGCGATAGCTTGCGGATCGCGATCGATGGCGATCAGCCTTCCCTTCTCTCCCAGTTGCGAAAGAATCAGGCGTGAATGGCCACCACGGCCAAAAGTGCCGTCGATGTAAATACCGTCTTCCCTGATATTGAGGCCGTTAACCGCCTCATCCAACAGTACGGTGGTATGTATGAAATTTTCCTGCATAGCTATAGCGACAAGTCCTGCAACCGCTCAGATAAAGGCTCCTGAGCCGACTGTTCTGCGTCAATATCGTCCCTGACTTGTTGATACCAGGTCTGTTCATCCCACAGCTCAAACTTGTTGAACTGTCCAACCAGCATCACTTCTTTGGTTAATTTTGCGTGCTGCCGAAGCGTATTTGCCAGCAGCAGGCGGCCTGCATTGTCCATCTGACATTCACTGGCATGTCCCAGCAGCAAACGCTGTACGCGGCGCTCAAGTGGATTCATGCTGGAAAGGCGTGCCAGCTTTTTTTCAATGATTTCCCATTCGGGCAGGGTATAAAGCAACAGGCATGGCTGGTGGAGGTCGATGGTACAGACCATCTGCCCCTGAGATTCCCCAATCAGCAAATCGCGATATCGCGTGGGTACGGCGAGCCGCCCTTTGCTGTCGAGATTGACTAACGTTGCTCCGCGGAACATGCCAGTCTCTCCTCCTGGTCACCCATTTACGCCACTTTATCCCACTTTTTACCACGAAACGAGTTTAAGGATCCCATGAAATCCTTGTCAAGCCGGAGCGGTAGTTGAATATCACTCTTTACAGAGCGCAAAATTAATCTCTGGCGACGATATAAACGAATAAAAAGGGAAAGTAAAAATTAAGCCAATGAATACCTGAATAAAAATAAGGACCCACAAAAAAACGACTAAAAATGAAACAACATGAAGCGCTGAATATTTATCGTAGTTTCTGAGACAGCGGCGGCATTTTAGGGGATTTCCGAAAGGAAGCACAGCAGCTTCAGGCGAGACGGGGCAGGAAGTTTGTTGAAGTTGTAAGCAGATAATAAAAATAAGCCTGTCGACTTTGTTAGATTTGATGAGCAGAATTTACGCTTTTTTACGTCGACCTGTTTATTTAATCAGTACATCACGGAAATAAAATGGGCGGGCAGCATAATACTGCCCGTTACTCATTTAACTTTTCTGCTTAATTGTCCGCGACGGTATAAATTACGACGAATGCGGGTTAAACCCGGTTTCGGTTTTCTGGGTTCATCCAGCGAGGCTAAAACTAATTCCAGTACACGCTCAGCCACGTCACGATGACGCTGACCCACCGCCAGTACCGGACACTCAAGAAAGTCCAGTAATTCGTGGTCGCCAAAGGTGGCAATGGCCAGCTCGGTCGGCAGCCTTCCGTCACGTTTCAGCGTCACATCCATGACACCCTGCAGCAGACCAAATGAGGTGGTAAACAGCGCCTCCGGCATCGGGTGATCTTCAAGGTATTTTTCAAACAGCGCGGCAGCGGCTGTGCGTTCGAAGCTGTTGCAGTAGATGTAGTCAATCGGACGGGGATCGTCTTTCCAGGCATCGCGGAACCCCATCTCCCGCAGGAAACTTACTGAGAGCTCAGGTAACGCGCCAAGGAACAGCACATTTTTAACCTCAAGCTGACGCAGTTCAGCGGCCAGCGTCTGTGCATCATCCTGATCGGCACCCACTACGCTGGTAAAATGTTCACGATCCAGCGCGCGGTCTAACGCGATAATCGGCAGGGGATCGTTGATCCAGCGCTGATAAAAGGGATGCTCTGGCGGTAATGAGGTAGAGACGATAATCGCATCGACCTGCCGCTGTAACAGATGTTCAATGCAGCGCATCTCGTTATCAGGCTGGTCTTCAGAACAGGCGATCAGCAGCTGATAGCCGCGCTGACGCGCCTGGCGCTCCAGATAGTTCGCAATACGGGTATAGCTGGTATTTTCCAGATCGGGAATCACTAACCCAATAGAGCGCGTTCGCCCGGCGCGTAGCCCGGCAGCCACCGCATTAGGGTGATAATTATGCTCACGTACCACCGCCATGACTTTCTCAACGGTTTTGTCGCTGACACGATACTGCCGCGCTTTGCCATTGATCACATAACTGGCCGTGGTGCGCGATACGCCTGCCAGACGCGCAATTTCATCCAGTTTCACGATAACCCCACCATCAAATCCGCTTTAACGGCAAAAATAGCCGCAGTTAAGCTATGGATAACTTATGACTATCATCTAACAGCAGAAAAGTGCGCGGAGCAACCGCTTTTCTGAATGTAACCCGCCTGGCGCATAAAAAATAAAAAAACCCGGCATTTCGCCGGGTTAGGTGAGGATTGATGATGACGGAGCGTAATTAACGCATGATGCGATCGCCACGTGAAACGCCCACGATCCCGGAGCGTGCCACTTCAACAATTTCGGCAACATCGCGGACGGTATTCAGGAAGGCGTCCAGTTTGTCACTGGTGCCTGCCAGCTGAACCGTGTACAGCGTCGGCGTCACGTCAATGATCTGACCACGGAAGATCTCGGCGTTACGCTTGACCTCTTCACGGCCATAACCGCTGGCCTGAATCTTCACCAGCATGATTTCGCGTTCAACATAGGCGCCCTGCCCCAGTTCGGTAACGCGCAGCACATCCACCAGCTTGTGCAGCTGCTTTTCAATCTGCTCCAGCACCTTCTGATCGCCCACCGTCTGAATGGTCATCCGCGACAGCGTGGGATCGTCGGTCGGTGCCACAGTCAGGCTTTCAATGTTATAGCCGCGCTGCGAAAACAGACCGACGACACGGGATAATGCGCCGGATTCGTTCTCCAGCAGAACTGATAAAATGCGACGCATAATTATGTCCTCTCCGTTTTGCTTAACCACATCTCATCCATGCTGCCACCGCGAATCTGCATCGGGTAAACGTGCTCGCTACCGTCAACGGTGACATCCACAAACACCAGACGTCCTTTCGCCAGCGTTTCCAGCGCCAGCGTCAGTTTCTCTTCCAGCTCAGCCGGATGTTCAATCGCGATGCCGACATGACCGTAGGCTTCCGCCAGACGCACGAAGTCAGGCAGCGACTCCATATAAGACTGGGAGTGACGACCGGAATAGATCATATCCTGCCACTGCTTCACCATGCCCAGCACCCGGTTATTCAGGTTCAGCACCAGCACCGGCAGATCGTACTGCAGTGCTGTAGAGAGCTCCTGAATGTTCATCTGGATACTGCCATCGCCCGTTACGCAGATGACGGTCTCTTCCGGCAACGCCATCTTAACGCCCAGCGCAGCAGGCAGACCAAAGCCCATGGTGCCCAGACCGCCGGAGTTGATCCAGCGGCGCGGTTTGTCGAAAGGATAATAGAGCGCAGCAAACATCTGATGCTGGCCCACATCCGACGTGACGTACGCATCGCCTTTGGTCAGACGGCTGATGGTTTCAATTACGGCCTGTGGTTTAATTTTATCGCTGGTGCGATCAAATTCCAGGCAGTGACGACTGCGCCAGCCTTCGATCGCCTGCCACCAGTCGTGCAGGCTCTCAGCACGCGATGGCGTGTCGCTTTGCGCCAGCAACTCCAGCATCTGCTGCAGTACCTGTTTCGCATCACCTACGATCGGGATATCCGCCGCGACCGTCTTGGAAATAGAGGTAGGGTCGATATCGATGTGCATCACCGTGGCGTTGGGACAATATTTCGCCAGGTTATTAGTGGTGCGATCATCGAAGCGAACACCAATACCAAAAATCAGGTCGGTATTGTGCATCGTCATGTTGGCTTCGTACGTGCCGTGCATACCGAGCATGCCGACGCACTGACGGTGGGTACCCGGAAACGCGCCCAGGCCCATCAGCGAAGTTGTCACCGGAATATTCAGGCTTTCGGCCAGCTGTAACAGTTCCGCTTCGCAGCCAGCGGTGATGGCCCCGCCACCCGCGTAAATCACCGGCTTCTTCGCGGCCAGCAAGGTGGTCAGCGCGCGCTTAATCTGCCCTTTGTGACCCTGAATGGTCGGGTTGTATGAACGCATGCTTACCGAATCCGGCCAGTGATAAGGCAGTTTGTTGGCCGGGTTCAGAATATCTTTTGGCAGGTCGATCACCACCGGTCCCGGACGTCCGCTGGAGGCCAGCCAGAACGCCTTTTTCAGTACGGTTGGGATCTCTTCGGTGCTTTTCACCAGGAAACTGTGCTTCACCACCGGACGAGAGATGCCGACCATGTCGCACTCCTGAAAGGCATCATAGCCAATCAGCGACGAGGGAACCTGACCCGACAGGATCACCAGCGGAATCGAGTCCATATAGGCGGTAGCGATACCGGTAATGGCATTGGTTGCACCGGGTCCTGAGGTAACCAGCACCACGCCAACTTCACCAGTAGCACGCGCCAGACCGTCAGCCATATGCACCGCGCCCTGCTCATGGCGCACCAGAATGTGATCGATACCCCCGACGGTTTGCAGCGCATCATAGATATCTAAGACTGCGCCACCCGGATAACCGAATACCTGCTTAACGCCCTGATCGATTAACGAACGGACGACCATTTCGGCTCCTGACAACATCTCCATCTTCTGCCTCCAGGCTTGAGGACCCGGCCCGGTTACTACGCCCGTTGGTGTGTAACACGTTGCCCTGGTGCCTGCTTTGCCAATCAAAATCTTATGTTTATGCACGACAGCGAAAACATGTGCCGCTGTCCGGTTACAGAGAAATCTGTTGAGTTCATTGTTCTGAGAGTAGGTCAATTACCATAACCGCAGTTAACCGGGCAGGCAAACCGCAAACCCGCGTAAATTAAAAGGCCGGGACGTAAAGGCTCTGCCTGATAAGAATTGGCTGCGCGGATTAAACTAATTACGTCGCAGAACCGCAGACGAAAATGCTAAGTAAGAAATTATTTTCAGCGTGATATAAGAAATAACGAAAACTTATTACCGCCTGCAATAGCCCACAATCGCCTGACGCTTTTCTTTTCTGGCGTAATTAACCAGTAAATCACGCAAGCGCATTCGATTATGCTAACCGACAGGTGATAAATCCTGTGGTACTGCCAGGCTGAAAACCAATAAAATTATTATTTTTCAATAGAATAAATCTTTAAACAGCCCATAAAAGGCAGCCTTCCGGGGCTGATTGCTTACGCAGTGACTGACGCGCTGTTCATTACGCTGCCTGACCGTTAAATAACAGAATATCTTCCTTCATCGTCCCGGATAATACCCCTGCATTGAAGGTTGACATCCCTGAGCGATTCCAGTACCAATATGTACAGCACAACATTTTATAAGGTTTGAATCCATGTTTCGTTCTGTTCGCCTTCTCGGTCTACTACTAAACGCACTCAGCTTGCGCGGTAGACTTGTGGGCGGAATCAAACACTGATTCAAACCTGCTGAAAGTTAAAAACCCGCGCCTGTCGCGGGTTTTTTTATGCTCGTTGCCAGGCCCGAAAAAAGCAAAAGGATGAATACGATGAGCCAGCAAGTCATTATTTTCGATACCACTCTGCGCGATGGTGAGCAGGCATTACAGGCCAGCCTGAGTGTGAAAGAAAAATTGCAGATTGCCTTAGCGCTGGAGCGTATGGGCGTGGATGTGATGGAAGTGGGTTTCCCGGTCTCCTCACCAGGCGACTTTGAATCAGTACAGACCATTGCGCGCACCATCAAAAACAGTCGGGTCTGCGGACTGGCGCGCTGTGTGGAGAAAGACATCGACGCGGCATATGAATCACTGCGCGTTGCCGAAGCCTTCCGTATTCATACCTTCATCGCGACCTCCCCGATGCACATCGCCACCAAACTGCGCAGTACGCTGCCGGAAGTGATTGAGCGTGCGGTGCATATGGTAAAGCGTGCGCGTAACTACACCAGTGACGTCGAGTTCTCCTGTGAAGATGGCGGCCGTACCCCCATTGATGACCTGTGCCGGATGGTGGAAGCCACGATTAACGCCGGTGCGACCACTATCAACATCCCGGACACCGTTGGCTACACCCTGCCAGGCGAATATGCTCACATCATCAGCGAACTGATGAACCGCGTTCCTAACATCGATAAAGCGATTATCTCTGTACATACCCACGATGACCTGGGCATGGCAACCGGTAACGCCCTGGCTGCTGTTCAGGCCGGCGCGCGTCAGGTTGAAGGCACGATGAATGGGCTGGGTGAACGTGCCGGTAACTGTGCGCTGGAAGAGGTGATCATGGCGATTAAAACCCGTCAGCAGATCATGAACGTGCACACCACTATCAATCATCAGGAAATCTACCGCACCAGCCAGATGGTCAGCCAGATCTGTAACATGCCGATCCCGGCTAACAAGGCAGTCGTCGGTTCCAACGCCTTTGCCCACTCCTCCGGCATTCATCAGGATGGCGTGCTGAAGAATCGCGAGAACTACGAAATCCTGACGCCAGAGTCGATTGGCTTGCACAAAATCCAGCTGAACCTGACCTCACGTTCAGGCCGTGCGGCGGTAAAACATCGCATGGAAGAGATGGGCTATGCCGAGCAGGATTACAATCTGGATACGCTGTATGACGCCTTCCTGAAGCTGGCCGACAAAAAAGGTCAGGTCTTCGATTACGACCTGGAAGCGCTGGCCTTCATCAACAAACAGAATGAAGAGCCGGAGCATTTCCAGCTGCACGAATTTAACGTCCAGACCGGTTCCGGCATCACCGCAACCGCCTCTGTCAATCTGGGCTGCGGTGATGTCGCTAAATCGGATGCCGCCACCGGTAACGGTCCGGTTGATGCGGTCTATCAGGCGATTAACCGCATCACGCAGTTTGACGCTGAGCTGGTCAACTACAAGCTGACCGCGAAAGGCCACGGCGAGAACGCGCTGGGTCAGGTCGATATCGTTGTGAGCTACAACGGCCGCAAATTCCACGGCATTGGTCTGGCGACCGATATCGTCGAGTCCTCTGCGAAAGCGATGGTCAACGCCCTGAACAATATCTGGCGTGCCCGTCAGGTTGAACAAGAATTGCAGCGCAAATTTAAAGATCAGAAGGAAACCGTATAACCATGTCCACCTCCTCTCATATCGCAGTTTTACCCGGTGACGGTATCGGCCCGGAAGTGATGGCACAGGCGATGAAAGTGCTGGATGCCATTCGTCAGCGCTTTGATATGCAGATTACCACCCAGGAATATGCGGTCGGCGGCATCGCTATCGATCAGCATGGCGAACCTCTGCCGCCCGCCACCGTTGCAGGCTGCGAGCAGGCCGACGCGATTCTGTTTGGCTCCGTTGGCGGTCCGAAGTGGGAGCATTTACCGCCAGCATCACAGCCGGAACGCGGTGCGCTGCTGCCGCTGCGCAAGCATTTTAAGCTGTTCAGTAACCTGCGTCCGGCGGCGCTCTACAGCGGACTGGAAGCCTTCTGCCCGCTGCGCGCCGATATCGCCGCAAAGGGCTTTGACATTCTCTGCGTGCGTGAACTGACCGGCGGCATCTATTTTGGTCAGCCGAAAGGACGCGAAGGCAGCGGCCCGGAAGAGCGTGCCTTTGATACTGAGGTCTATCACCGTTTCGAAATTGAGCGCATCGCCCGTATTGCGTTTGAATCGGCGCGCAAACGTCGCAACAAAGTCACCTCGGTGGATAAAGCCAACGTGCTGCAGACCTCGGTGATGTGGCGTGAAATCGTTAATGAAGTGGCGAAAGAGTACCCGGACGTGCAACTGAGCCACATCTATATCGACAACGCGACCATGCAGCTGATTAAAGACCCGTCGCAGTTTGACGTGCTGCTCTGCTCCAACCTGTTCGGTGACATTCTCTCTGATGAGTGCGCCATGATCACCGGCTCGATGGGCATGCTGCCGTCAGCCAGTCTGAATGAAGCGGGCTTTGGCCTGTTCGAACCGGCGGGTGGTTCAGCGCCGGATATCGCCGGTCAGAACATTGCTAACCCGGTCGCCCAGATCCTGTCGCTGTCGCTGCTGCTGCGTTACAGCCTGAATGCCGATGCCGCTGCCGACAGCATCGAACGTGCCATCAGCCGTGCGCTGGAACAGGGCTACCGCACCAAAGATTTAGCCGGTGATGGCCCTGCGGTCAGCACAGATGAGATGGGCAGCATCATTGCCCGCTTTATCGCCGAGGAAAAATAAAAAAATGAAAACCTTATACCAGAAGTTATTTGATGCACATGTCGTCCACGAAGCGCCAAACGAAACGCCGTTACTCTACATCGATCGTCACCTGATCCATGAAGTGACCTCGCCACAGGCCTTTGATGGCCTGCGCGCACACGGACGTAAAGTCCGTCAGCCGGGCAAAACCTTTGCCACGATGGATCACAACGTCTCTACCCAGACCAAAGATATCAATGCGTCGGGCGAGATGGCGCGTATTCAGATGCAGGAGCTGATGAAGAACTGCGAAGAATTTGGCGTACAGCTGTATGACCTGAATCATCCATTCCAGGGCATCGTCCACGTTATCGGTCCTGAGCAGGGTATGACGCTGCCAGGCATGACCATTGTGTGCGGCGACTCGCACACCGCCACCCATGGGGCATTCGGCTCGCTGGCGTTTGGTATCGGCACCTCTGAAGTGGAACATGTGTTTGCTACCCAGACTCTGAAACAGGGTCGGGCGAAAACCATGAAGATTGAAGTACTGGGCCAGGCGTCCACCGGCATTACCGCCAAAGATATCGTGCTGGCAATCATCGGTAAAACCGGCAGCGCAGGCGGCACCGGCTATGTGGTTGAGTTCTGCGGCCCGGCGATTCAGGCTCTGAGCATGGAAGGTCGTATGACCCTGTGCAACATGGCG
>Ga0153984_1000174_pt1 | contig 9803 bp, 9 predicted proteins | sample TSGA068MetaG_FD_102271 | JGI IMG/M metagenome (GOLD analysis project Ga0153984, IMG submission 102271) | Attine ant fungus gardens microbial communities from Georgia, USA - TSGA068 MetaG | ecosystem: Host-associated > Fungi > Mycelium > Unclassified | place: USA: Georgia, Alexander Wildlife... | reverse complement strand
TGCTGTGATTAACGTTCCGGGATTAACCGGATAAAGTCGCGCTTCTCCCGATCGTCATCGGTTTTTGTATTTTCTGCCCCGGGCTGCATCTCAATCAGGCGGCGCAGCAGTTGATTCTGCTTCTTCTGCTCTTCCAGTAGGGATTCCAGTAAGCGGATTTGCTCACCCGCGCGCACGCTGGCCCGGTTAACAAAGAACCAGGCGATAAACGCCACAATCAAAATAATGACCAGCAGGCCATAGCTGACCAGGGGGCCCGGATTTGCGGCTAACTCATTCATAACTGCCTCGTAAAACTCAGTGGAAACGCCAGAACATGGCAACCGCCTATTCTACCTGTAGCCATCGCAAAAGATAATGGGGGAGACAGCAATGCAGAATTTGCCGTTTCAGTTATCTCTGATCGATCCCACCAGAAAAGCGAGGCATGCTGATATCATCATAACCAGCAGCACCAGGTGGCGCGCTGAGTTATCTTTCACAAGGAGACACAATGAAACTGTTTATTCGCACAATAGGCTTGCTGGCGGTGATCTGGCTGGCAATGCTGCTTACCGGCTATGGCGTGTTAACCGGTAGCACTAAAAATGCTGCCGGACTTGGCCTGCAGTGCAGCTATCTTACCGCTCGCGGCGTCATCAGCGCGCAGTATCTGCATACCGACAGTGGCGTGGTGGGCGTGACGGATTGTCCGTTGCTGAAGAAAAGCGGAGAAGTGATCGATAACTAGTGATAAAGCGGGCCGGATGGCCCGCTTTATTCAGAATGGGTAGTCGTGATAGCCCATTTCTGCTGAAAGCGTACGCGCCGCCCGATGCAACATCGCCACATAATCCTGGCGGGCATCTTCCGAAAAGCGAATGGTGGGAAACGAGATGCTGAGTCCCGCAATCACCACGCCAAACCGATCAAACACCGGCACGGCAAGGCAGCGTAATCCCTCTTCCTGCTCTTCATTATCTTCGCCGTAACCCTGCGCTTTGACCTGATCCAGCGTCGTAATTAGCGCCTCGGCGCTCAGCAGCGTATTGGCCGTGCTGCGTTTGAACTCCACATCCCGCAGAATTTCCTCAACATCGCTGCGATCACGCCAGGCGAGCAGGACTTTACCAATCGCGGTGGTATGCAGCGGGTTGCGACGGCCAATGCGCGAATACATGCGCAGATTGTAAAGTGAGTCGATTTTATGGATGTAGACAATGCTGTCCTCTTCCAGTGCCCCCAGGTGAATCGTCTCTTTGGTCAGACGCGACAGCTCACGCATCTGCACATCCGCGCTGCGGATTAAATCGACGTTCTGTAGCGCTTTGGCACCCAGTTCAAACAGCTTCAGCGTCAGTGAGTACTTCTCGCTTTCACCTTCCTGCGTGACATAGCCCAGCGACTTCATGGTCTGCAGAAAACGGTAGACAGTACTTTTTGACATCATCACGCGCTGCGCAAGCTCGGTTATACCGTGATCGCGCTCTTCACCCAGCGCCTGCAGAATGCCGAACACTTTAAGTACCGAAGAGACGGAATCGGGCTGTTTATCATTTTCAGCAGAGGACATCACGCACCTTATTAGCCTGTTTCAAAAAAAATGGAACGGACTGTCAGTATAGAGGGATGCACAGGACGGCAGCAATGCTTTAACCATTAAGTCATATTTTAAGACAGTTTTTTATCCATCTGATCGCTGCATTTCAGCGCTGATTTCATTAGCATGATGATATTCACCCTCTTTAGTAATTAACTTATGACACTCTCTCCTCCTCAGGATGGATTACCGACGCGTCAGCGCTATATGGCTATCGTCACTATTGCGCTGGGCCTGACCATGGCGGTATTAGACGGCGCGATTGCCAACGTCGCGCTGCCGACTATTTCGCGTGAACTGAATGCCAGCCCGGCGCAGTCCATCTGGATTGTGAATGCCTATCAGATTGCGATTATCGTCTCGCTGCTGTCACTTTCGTTTCTGGGCGACATGCTGGGTTATCGCCGCGTCTATCAGGCTGGCCTCGCGCTGTTTATTGCAACCTCGTTGTTCTGCGCCTTTTCGACCACGCTAACCATGCTGACTTTTGCCCGTGTGCTGCAGGGGTTGGGCGGCGCAGCGCTGATGAGTGTGAATACCGCGTTAATACGCATTATCTATCCGCAGCGCTATCTGGGACGCGGCATGGCAATCAACTCGCTGGTCGTGGCCGTATCAACCGCGGCTGGCCCGACGGTAGCGGCAGCGATACTCTCGGTAGCCAGCTGGAAATGGCTGTTTCTGATTAATGTCCCGCTGGGGGCCATTGCACTCTGGCTGGCGCTGCGAACCCTGCCTGATAACCCGCAGAAAGCCACCACACAGAAATTCGATGTGCCCAGTGCAATCATGAATGCCCTGTTCTTTGGCCTGATCATCTCCGCTCTGAGCGGCTTTGCCCAGGGACAGAGTCATCTGCTGGTGCTCTCCGAGGTCGTTGCGCTGCTGGTCATTGGCTGGTTCTTTATTCGTCGTCAGCTCAACATGGCGGTGCCGCTGCTGCCGGTTGATCTGCTGCGTATCCCGATTTTCAGCCTGTCGATGGGAACGTCGGTCTGTTCGTTCTGTGCCCAGATGCTGGCGATGGTCTCACTGCCCTTCTTTCTGCAGAACGTCCTGCAGCGTAATGAGGTGGCGACCGGGTTGCTGCTGACGCCCTGGCCGCTGGCAACGATGGTATTTGCGCCGATTGCCGGCCGTCTGATTGAACGGGTGCATGCCGGGTTGTTAGGGGGAATCGGACTGGCGATGTTCGCGCTGGGACTGTTCCTGCTCGCCTGGCTGCCGGTAAATCCGGATGATGGCGATATTATCTGGCGCATGATGCTATGCGGTGCCGGCTTCGGGCTGTTCCAGTCACCCAACAACCACACGATTGTCACCTCCGCGCCACGTAATCGCAGTGGCGGTGCCAGCGGCATGCTGGGTACTGCGCGTCTTCTGGGGCAGAGTATGGGTGCCGCGCTGGTCGCACTGATGTTTAATCTGTTTGATGAAAGTGGGACGCACGTTTCGCTGCTGCTTGCAGGGAGCTTTGCCGCCGTGGCGGCGCTGGTGAGCGTGTCGCGCATGACGCAGACCCGGGCCTGATAGCATTAAAGAAAGGCGAACTCATGACAGAATGTGACCCGATTCGCTGTATGGTCGAGCCTGCACAGGGAACCCTGTCAAATCGGAAAGACTACTGTCATCCATGACGATCAGCCCGCCCCATTGCGCACCTCATCCCTAAGTTGCGACCGTAAACGGTCCAACGCTTTGCGTTGTTTAAAAACGCTCCCGGCGTTTTTGTCCAGGCGTCGGGACGCTTTCCTCCTCTGCCAGGGTTCCCTGCTCGTTGAGCTAAGATATTGCTGTCAGATTCAATCTGATGCTGATTTCTTAAACAGAAAAGGCGACCCGCGGGTCGCCTTGTTTGCTCTGCTTAGCGCTACTTCAGATACTGACCGCTGCGCAGGGCTTCAATACGCTTGTCTAACGGCGGGTGTGACATGAACAGCTCGCTGAACGATTTGCCCTTACCGTTGATGCAGAACGCCATCATGCTGCTCGGCTCCTGCGGTTCGTAGCTGGTTTTCAGACGCTGCAACGCCGCAATCATCTTCTCACGACCGACCAGCTTCGCTGAACCGGCATCGGCGTGGAACTCACGATGACGGGAGAACCACATGGTGATGATGCTGGCGAGAATACCAAACACCAGTTCCAGCACCATCGACACCGCAAAGTAGACCAGCGGATTGCCGTTGCTGCTCTCCTCACCATCACGGTTGCCGGACATAAAGCCCGCCGCAATCTGCGCCAGAATACGTGAAACGAAAATCACGAAGGTGTTCACCACACCCTGAATCAGCGTCATGGTGATCATGTCACCGTTAGCGATGTGCGACACTTCGTGAGCCAGCACCGCTTCCGCCTCATCACGGCTCATGTTCTGCAGCAGACCGGTTGAGACAGCCACCAGTGAGGCGTTGCGACGCGCACCGGTCGCAAAGGCGTTGATATCAGGTGCGTGATAGATCGCGACCTGTGGCATCGCAATACCCGCCTGCTGGGCCTGACGGCCAATGGTATCCACCAGCCAGCGCTCAGTTTCATTGCGTGGCTGTTCAATCACTTCACCGCCAACCGAACGCAGTGCCATCCACTTCGACATCAGCAGTGAAACAAACGCACCGCCGAAGCCAAACAGGCCTGCCATGATCATCAGGCCCTGAACACTGCTTGACTGGATCCCTGTCAGGCTGAGAATCAGCCCGAATACCAACATCACAGCCAGGTTGGTCATCAGGAAAAGAGCAATACGCATCATTTTTGTTAATCTTCCTCAGTAGTTCACGCGCCTATACGCGGATACATATCCTATGAGCATTGTGCGGCTTTTCAAGCGACCTTAACGTTTAAGTGCCTAAAAAGACATAACTTTACATTCTGACACGTCTGCCGGGCGGCGCGGCCTGCAGACGGGTTCACCATCGCTAATCATTGGTTACCGGAAACTTTTCCGGGGGCAAAAAAAAGCACCGCAGAGCGGTGCTTTTTCTGACAACAGCGGATTATTTCGCTGCTGGCGCGTCTGGCTGGGATTTCTCCAGTTGCGCAAGATCGTTAGCGATCTTCACCGTCTCATCAAGATACGGATCCGGCTCTTTATAATCTTTCGGCAACTCATCCAGGTTCTTCAGCGGTTTTTTGCCTTCGGCCTGATAGCGCGCATTGATTCGCTCCAGACGTGACGCATCATCTTCGTGGTTCTCTTTCTCGCGCTGAGCAAGATTAAGTGACACGATGTTGCGCTTATCTTTCAGGGCATTGTAACGGGCAATGTCCTTCATAATGTACTGGAACTCGCGATCCTGAGCGATACGGTCAGCATGCTGCTTCGTCAGCTGCGCAACCAGCGGTTTAACATCACCGGTTTTGGTATAGGTGGCCGCTTTGATGCTGTCCCATGGCAGGGCGTTATCTTCAAATTTCTCACCGGTTTCAGCCGCTTCAACGCCGGTTGGCATCAGCAGATCCGGCGTGACGCCTTTACGCTGTGTGCTGCCGCCGTTAATGCGATAGAACTTCTGGATGGTGTAAGAAACGGAGCCTAACGCTGGCCACTCCGGACGTAACATCTGATCGTAGATGCGATTCAGCGAGCGATACTGCTGAACGGTGCCTTTACCAAAGGTTGGCTCGCCGACAATCACTGCACGACCGTAATCCTGCATCGCGGCAGCAAAGATCTCAGAAGCAGAGGCGCTGAAGCGATCGACCAGCACCACAAGCGGACCTTTGTAGTAGACCACGCCGTCGTTATCGCTGTCTTCACGCACCCGACCATTATTGTCGCGAACCTGCACCACCGGACCACTCGGAATAAACAGGCCGGAAAGCGAGACCGCTTCGGTCAGCGCGCCGCCGCCATTGGTGCGCAGATCGATCACCACGCTATCGACGTTCTGTTTCTGCAGTTTCTGCAGCTGAACTTTCACGTCGTCGGTGAGACCGACATAGAATCCAGGAATATCGAGAACGCCCACTTTCTGCTTGCCGACATTTTTGATGGTCAGTTTAACCGCGCGATCTTCCAGACGGATTTTCTCACGCGTCAGCGTCACAGTTCGGGTTTTGGTGCCCTTACCGGCGGGCAGAACTTCCAGGCGCACTTTGCTGCCCTTGGGTCCTTTGATTTTTGCCACGACATCATCCAGACGCCAGCCGATAACATCTTCCATCGGCTTGCCTGGCTGACCGACACCCACGATGCGATCGCCCACGGTGATGGCTTTGCTTTTCGCTGCCGGACCGCCTGCGACCATCGAGTTGATTACGGTGTAGTCGTCGTCCATCTGCAGTACCGCGCCGATGCCTTCCAGTGACAGGCTCATCTCGGTATTGAACTGCTCGGTGTTACGCGGCGACAGATAGCTGGTGTGCGGATCGATTTCGCGGGCGAAAGCGTTCATCACCAGCTGGAAAACGTCTTCACCGTTGCTCTGGGCCAGACGACGGATCGCGAAGTTATAACGCTTGGTCAGAACGTCGCGGATCTCGTTATCGTCTTTGCCTGCCAGCTTCAGACTCAGCTGGTCATATTTAACCTTGGCATCCCAGAGCGCGTTCAGTTCAGCCTGATCTTTCGGCCAGGGCGCTTTGGCGCGGTCAATGTCGATGGTGTCATTGCCGCTGAAATTCATCGGACGCGCCAGCACCGTCAGCGCATACTGATAGCGCTCAAAACGGCGTTTCTGCGCCAGATTATAAATATCGTAAAAGAGATCCAGCTTGCCACTGCGCAGCTCATCGCCGACGGTGGTTTTTTTGCTGGCAAACTGCGCCACATCTGACGCCAGCAGCACATTGTGGCTGTAGTCGAGCATGTTCAGGTAGCGATCAAAAATTTTCGCGGAAAAGTTCTGATCCAGATCGAACTGGCGGTAGTGGGAACGGGTAAAGCGCGACGTGACGCGCTCACTGACCGTCGGATCCTGCGGGTCTTCGTGAAGCTGGGGAATCTGATCGGCGCGGGTAATATTCTCTGCGCCGAAGGTTGGGCCTGCTAACAGCAGGCCCGCAATAAGTCCAACTTTAAAAAGGGTGTTCATGCCGGGGTTAGCCTCCGTTTCAGAACTGCAAGTGTTCTGCGCGCACAATCATTGCCATGCCGGAAGCGAGCTGGACCCGAACGCCGTCTTTTGATACTTCAAGAACGGTAGCGTCCATCGCACTTTTGCCTGCTTTAACTTTAATACTCTGGCCGGGTTGCAAAGTTGAGGTATCAGTGATGGGTCGGGCTTCCTGCTCCGGACGTGGGGCTGGCTTGCGATGCTGTGAGGCGGTCGCACGCGGAGCAGTCGTCTGCGGACGGGGTTTACGCGCAGCATCGGCTTCTGCAGGCTTACGTGGCGCGGGCTTGCGTGGACGACGCGGTGCGGCGCCCTCTTCGCTTTCGCCTGCTTCACGGCGTGCAGCACGCTGCTGGTCACGCTGCGCCTGAACGCGCGCTTTGGCTTCTTCCAGCTGCTTGCGGGCATGCTCAACGTGCTGCTCATCCAGCACGCCACAGGCGTTGCCGTCAAGATCGACACGAATCGCACCGGCTTTGATGCCGTACAGATAACGCCAGCTTGACGTATAAAGACGCAGCGCGGAACGCAGCTGTGTTTTGCTCAGACCCATTTCGCCCTGAACACGATCGACCAGATCCTGAAAGATACCGATTTTGAGCGGACGCGCTTCACCTTCAGCGCTAAAGCAGTGCGGAAAGCGCTCCGCCAGAAAAGTGATGACTTCTTTACTGCTATTCAACTTAGGTTGATTTTCCATGAAATTTCCTGATTACAACGGGTTTGCCGACCAGCGCAGGCATGAACAGGCGACATTATAATGACAACATCGCTAAATGCCATGTGATCCAGTCGATTAGCTGCGCGTCAGCTGCAGATATTTTTCTAAGTCGCTGTTCGCAAGCACTTCACAAAGCCCATCGGTCAGTGTGACCAGTCCCGCTTCGTCGTCGCTGTCAAAGCGATTGTACTCCACGCTGTCGATGTCCAGCACCCCAACCACAGTGCCATTCACTTTCAGAGGAATCACAATCTCAGCATTGCTGGCAGCATCGCAGGCAATGTGGCCCGGGAAGGCATGCACATCATCTACGCGTTGCACTTTTTCTTCTGCCAGCGCCGTGCCACACACACCTTTACCGACCGGAATACGCACACAGGCGATTTTGCCCTGGAACGGGCCCAGCACCAGCGTATCGGCTTCCGTCAGCAGGTAGAAACCTGCCCAGTTCACGCCATCGAGACGTTCGTACAGCAGCGCGCTAAAGTTTCCCATCGCGGCGAGGAACGCCGTTTCTCCCGCCAGCAAGGCGCGCATATCGCGATTCAAATCGGCGTAAAAGGCAGTTTTGTTCATTATTTAACCGTTACCAATGACATCTGAACGGGGCAAAAGAAACCGTTCGTTAAAAATAAGTTTTAAATATCCAGAGCCACAAGGTGAATCATAGCGTTAGTTGCTATACCCTTAGCATTCTGTGGATCGAAGCGTGATGCCCGAGACAGGCACACAGACAATGTCTTAATGACCGATATCTGTTCCCTCTGAAGAGCGAAAATTGCATCACCCTATGAAAATTCACGCTATCAGCCAGACATTGCCTCACGCACGTTATCAGCGTTGCCCGCAATGCGATACCCTTTTTTCCTTACCGGATGTGAAAACGCATCAGTCGGCACACTGCCCGCGCTGCAACGCTGAGATTCTCAGTGGACGCGACTGGCCAATGACCAGACTGATGGCCATGGCCGCCACCATGATCGTGTTAATGCCCTTCGCCTTTTCCCTGCCGCTGGTGGATATCCGGCTGCTGGGTATGCGCATCAATGCCAGCGTACTGGAAGGGGTGATTCAGATGACCCAGCAGGGTGATGTGCTGACCGCTTCGATGGTGGCGTTCTGCACTATTGGCGCGCCGGTAACGCTGGTGGCTGGCATCTGTTATCTCGGTATCGGTCATCGCCTGGGCATGAACCTGCGGCCCGTATTGATCATGCTGGAGAAGCTCAAAGAGTGGGTGATGCTCGACATCTATCTGATCGGCATTGCCGTGGCATCCATCAAAGTGCAGGACTATGCTTCGCTGGAGATTGGCTATGGGCTGGCGGCTTACATTGCCCTGACGGTGCTGAGCGTGCTGACCATGATCCATCTGAATATGGAGCAGCTGTGGGAGTATTTCTACCCGCAAAGCCCCGGCAATATGGCCCGTGACGACATGCAGGTCTGCCTCAACTGTCACAACACCGGCCTACCTGACGAACGGGGGCGCTGCCCGCGCTGCCACACGCCGCTCGACTTCCGACGCCGCCACAGCCTGCAGAAATCCTGGGCCGCGCTAATCGCGTCGATCGTGCTGCTGATACCCGCGAACCTGATGCCCATTTCCGTGGTTTACCTCAACGGTTCACGGCGCGAGGACACCATCTTCTCCGGCATCCTGGGGCTGGGTGAAGGCAACATTCCGGTGGCAGCGATTGTGTTTATCGCCAGTATTCTGGTGCCCTTTACCAAAGTACTGGTCATGCTGACCCTGCTGCTCAGCATTCATTTCCGCTGTGAACAGGGACTGAGAACCCGCATCCGGTTGCTGCGTTTTGTGACCTGGGTTGGCCGCTGGTCCATGCTCGATCTGTTTGTCATTTCATTAACCATGTCGCTGGTCAATCGTGATCAGCTGCTGGCTTTTACCATGGGACCGGCTGCGCTGTTTTTTGGCGCGGCCGTCATCCTGACCATTATGTCTGTTGAGTGGCTGGACAGCCGCCTGCTCTGGGATGCACATGCAACAGGAAACGCCGACTACACCGACTAACGCAACGCTGCGTAATAAGCGAAAAATTTCGCCCTTCTGGCTGCTGCCAGTCATTGCGATGCTGATCGCCTGCTGGCTGCTCTGGACCAATTATCAGGAGCGAGGCACCACTATCACCATCAATTTCCAGACGGCGGATGGTATCGTGCCGGGTCGTACCCCGATCCGTTATCAGGGCGTGGAAGTGGGCACCGTACAGGGCATTAATCTCAGCGACGATTATCGCAGCATCCAGATTAAAGCCAGCATCAAAAGCGACATGCGCGACGCGCTGCGTGAGGATACCCAGTTCTGGCTGGTGACGCCCAAAGCCTCACTGGCGGGCGTCTCGGGTCTGGATGCGCTGGTCGGCGGTAACTATATCGGGATGATGCCAGGTAGAGGTAAACCCAGCGAGGCCTTTACCGCGCT
>Ga0153984_1000172_pt1 | contig 9814 bp, 9 predicted proteins | sample TSGA068MetaG_FD_102271 | JGI IMG/M metagenome (GOLD analysis project Ga0153984, IMG submission 102271) | Attine ant fungus gardens microbial communities from Georgia, USA - TSGA068 MetaG | ecosystem: Host-associated > Fungi > Mycelium > Unclassified | place: USA: Georgia, Alexander Wildlife... | reverse complement strand
GGCCTTTCTTCAGCGCCTGCTGTAATGAGAAGGTGGTCGATTTACCCGCCAGCGCGGCGTCGAGTTTAAAATCCGGTGCTTTTTCACCGACCTGTAACGCCGCAAAAGCGGATGTTGCCGGAACACTCAGTGCCAGCAGCGTAGCGACGGCCAGGGTTTTCAGGGTGTTTTTCATTGGCGTGACTCTCTCCATTAACGAGCAGACGGGGTTGTCTGACGTCTCTTTTCTAAGGTTCGTTTAAAACGGAAAAAAGTTGCGCGGTTTTGAAATTTTTTTAACGTTTTTTTAGAGGACGTTGATCTGGGATTGTCGATTTTCATTGCAAGGCGAGCTGAATCGAGTACAGCTCATGTGTCTGTGACGCACAAAATGCGTCGTGGTTATTCTTTGTTGAACAAAATTTATGTGAGTTAACCCGCAATAATGTTGTTAAAAAGCACCGGTTTTCTGGCAGGTGAGCATCGTCACGTTTCTGGTCAGCTTCAGACAGTAGATTCCATTTATGGAATGAAAAAACGATTCAGCAAATGAGGCGGATGATGAAGATTAAACTGGCGTTAACAGTACTGGCGGTTCTGGTTTCAGGTTCAGCAGCGGCGAAAACCTGGGTGCTTACAAGTGTTGAACAGGGCACCGAGCAGGGAAACTGGCAGATTTCCAGCAGTGAGCTGAAATTCCAGGGGAAGCCGTTCAGCATTGAGCAAAAAGTGCTTCATGGTGGCAAGCAGGAAGGCAGTAAAATCATCACCATCCACAGTCAGGATGGCCTGACCATCACACTCAGCCCGACCCGGGGCATGAATTTGCTGCGTGTCGAGGGCTTTGGTTCTCGTATGGGATGGGATTCACCGGTGAAAGAGGTGGTTAATCCCGCTTATATCAACCTTGAAAGCCGCAACGGTCTGGGCTGGCTGGACGGATTTAACGAGATGATGGTGCGCTGTGGCTATGAGTGGACCGGACATCCGGTTACCGATCAGGGCCGGATTTACACGCTGCACGGTAAAGCAGGTAACACGCCGGTTTCGCAGCTGGAAGTTGAAGTGGCTGATGCGGCACCGCATGAAATCCGTATTCGCGGCCTGATTAAAGAGAGCACCTTCAAGAAGACGGATTTGCAAACCATGACCGAGCTGCGCTATGTGCCGGGCAGCAACAGTTTCAGCCTGCATGACGTGTTAACTAATTACGCTGACTATCCGCACGATTATCAGATTATCTATCACAGCAACTTCGGCCAGCCTATTCTGGAAGAGGGCGCACGTTTCCTGGCCCCGATGTCCGGCATCAGCCCGTTCAATGACTATGCAAAAGCCGGGTTAAAGGAGTGGCAGACCTACAAAGGTCCGACCAAAGACTTTGATGAGATGGTATTCAACATCAAGCCACTTTCCGACAGCAATCACCAGACCGTCGCTGCAGTGATTAACAAAGCCGGAAACAGCGGCGCATCGATTCAGTTTGATACCCGTCAGCTGCCGATGCTGACCTTATGGAAAAATACTGACACCCTGAAACAGGGCTACGTGACCGGCATCGAGCCAGGCACCAGTTACGCCTATCCGGTCACCATTGAACGCGAGCAAAAGCGCGTCAAGCAACTGCAACCGGGCGCCAGTACGGCATTTGACCTGACGTACACCTTGCTGCACAGCAGCGAACAGGTGAATGACGTTGAGAAACGCATTAAGACTATACAGGGTGAAACGAAGATAGATGTAAGCGAGACGCCGATAGCTAAGGAGTAAGTGGCTTAAAACCCTGACAGCAGTCGGGGTTTTTGCTATTAAGTTCAGAACGTTATGTATTTTAGCCACTACGCTAAGCAGACAAATCAGTAGCGGACCGTTAAGCCTGAAGATGATGAAGAAGTGTTACTCTGAAATACTAACAGTTATTAACTGATAGTAATCCGGCGGGAGCAACAACATGCCAACCAGCGTAGCACTAACACCTTATTTTGAAGCGTTCATCCGTGAACAGATCGAAAGTGGACGATATAACAACACGAGTGAAGTGATCCGTGCCGGTCTGAGAGCACTGGAAGAACGTGAACAACAGATCAAACTTGATGCTCTGCAAAAAGCGGTCAACGCAGGTATTAACAGCGGTGAAAGCAAAAATGCGGAAGAAGTATTCGGTCGTTTGTCGCAAAAATATCGGCGGCAGGCTGAGGGTGGTAAAGCATAATGAAACTGGGTATATCGCCTCTGGCAGAACAGGATATAGAGACCATCAGTGACTATATTGCGCAGGATAACCCGGTGCGCGCATTTAGCTTCACATAAGAACTGTATCAGCTGTGCCTGCTTATAGCAGAGTCCCCGGTTATCTATAAGGAGAGGCTTGAGCTGGGACAAAGCGTCAGAACCTGTGCTTACGGACGCTATCTTATCGTGTTCAGGCTGCTGGACCTCGAAGTCCGCATAGAGAGGCTCCTTCATGGTTCGCGGGATATCATCACGCTGTTCTCTGAAAATGGGAAGCCGAAAAGTCCTCTGTGAGCGGAATAAAGGTCTTTCCAGAAAGATATGGAATGCCTGAGCGATATAATCATGAAGATTAGTTGCGATACATACTCAGCGTTTAAGCAAAAGTGAAAGGGGGAGTTTACTACGCCACTGGACATGAGCTTGATAGCTTATTTAACATAAGATAGATTGTGCGCATTTAAAGTCTTTGATTGGCCGTTTCACGTGATTTGCTGAAAAATCGGCTATGACGCCTCTGGTGCGGCGCTTTTGACCTGAGCCGTTGATTCACAGGCCCGGATTCAGAAGATATTTAATTACTAATCCGGCATTGAGCAGATGTCAGAAATATTTGAAGGATAAACGATATCGTCAGTATTTATCAGTTCATTCAGATCCCACCAATGATAATTGGCAATGACTGTTTTTTCATTATCGGTCCATCCGCCAGTACTGATATTTTCATCACCTGTTTTAATTAAATAAAATCGCTCATGTGCCAGAACTACCTCACCGCTGGGGAGCGTCATTTCAAAAGTTCTCTCTGTTAGCGGTTGCCCCACCGAATCAACGTTAATACCTGTTTCTTCCCTGAGTTCCCTGAGGGCTGCCTGCTCAAACGTTTCTCCTGTTTCCACGCCTCCACCGGGCGTTGCCCAGTATACTCTGCCTGCCAGCGCATCACTTTCATGCCTGAACCTGAATAATAAAACCTGATTGAGAGCGTTCATGATTAGTAAACGTGCAGATTTACGGGTACGCACTGGACAACTCCTTTTTCACATACGATGTAAGTCAGTGTAACTGATTTAGCATGTAACAATAAAACAGAGTCGAAGCTAAATTAATTACTGCTTTCAGGTTCCAGTTCCGGACCTCTCAAGCCCTCCATCCCATACCAGGTTAGTATTAAGCAAAATTTAACGCCGTATTAATAATTCGCACAGTCCCTTGATAACATAAGATTTTACTCTGGAAGAACGCGGTTTATTCGCTGGCAGCAAAACAGGGCGCATGTTATTAAATTTAAATGTCGTGCTTAATTTCACCTGTCGGGAAATAAAATATGAAAAAGAGCGTATCTCTTACATTACTGTTTTCTCTTACCGCGTTCACCCAGGGTGCCCTGGCCCAGCAGACACTGCGCTTTGGCGTTGATCCGACGTTCCCGCCGTTTGAATCTAAAGCGGCTGATGGGTCGTTACAGGGCTTTGATATTGATATTGGCAACGCCATCTGCGCGCAGGCAAAGGTGAAGTGCCAGTGGGTGCAGATGGGTTTTGACAGCAGCATCCCTGCCCTTCAGGCGAAGAAATTTGACGCCATCCTGTCGGCAATGTCGATGACCGACAAACGTCGTCAGCAGGTGGCATTCAGCGACATGTTGTACAACACCCCGAGTGCCCTACTGGCGCCAGCGACCAGCAAGCTGACGACCGACGTTGCCTCATTGCGGGGTAAGACGATTGGTGTGGCTCAGGGCACCATCCAGGAAACTTACGCCAAAACCAAATGGGAGTCGCAGGGCGTCAAAATCGTCTCTTATCCTAATCAGATGGAAGTCTACCCGGATCTGGTCGCCGGACGTCTTGATGGCAGCCTGGCGAATGCGGTCTCTGCTGAACAGGGATTCCTCACCACATCGGAAGGCAAGCCGTACGCCATTAAAGGGACGCTGGTAGATAAAGTCATCTTTGGTGATGGTGTCGGTATCGCGTTACGCAAAGGCGATGAGGCAAATCTGAAGATGATCAACACGGCGCTGGCAGAGATCCACAAAAACGGCACCTACGATCAGCTGACCAAAAAATACTTCAAATTTAACGTTTATCCGTGATGCGTATCGCGCGCCGCATCGCAGGAGGCTGAACATGGCATTACCCGATTACCGCGCTCAGCGCGCACGCTTTCTTACCGCTGCGCAGAATAAAGGCGCAGAAATCACCTCTTACCCGCACCCACTCCCTGGCCCGCAGGGCGAAGCGCTGTATACGGATGTGGTACGGTTGGGACCCGCCACGGCATCACGTCTGATGCTGGTGGTCTCCGGCACGCACGGCGTTGAAGGCTATTATGGTTCGGATTGTCAGATCGCCTGGCTCGATGCGCTGGATGAAATAGCATTACCCGCTGATACCGGACTATTGCTGATACACCTGCTCAATCCGTGGGGAGCAGCCCATTTACGGCGCGTAAACGAAGACAATCTCGATCTCAATCGTAACTTTATCGACTTCAGCCAGACCGTTCCGGCCAACCCGGATTATGCGCACTGGCACGGAATCTATCATGGCGACCGTGCCAGTGCGGATCGGCAATTAGCTGAGGCACTGGAAGACCAGAGCTGGCAGGCAGTTAAACGCGTGGTTGAAGCCGGACAATATACATTTGCGGATGGGTTCTTCTTCGGCGGACACCAGCCCAGCTGGTCTCACCTTACGATGAAGGCGATCATCGACCAGCATCTCTCGGTTGCAAAAACCATCCTCAGCTTTGATCTGCACACCGGAGCCGGCGCGTGGGGGCATCCGATGCTGCTGTCCATTGCAGAGCAGCGTTATGCTGCTCATGAGTGGGGCAAAACTATTTATGGTGAGTGGCTGACCGTGTTGTTGACGGGTACAGGACGTGACAGCGTAACCGGTGTGACCGCCACCGCAACGGGATATCTGTCGCAATACCTGCTGAGTTCCTTTCCTGACACACTGATATTGCCGCTTGTGGTGGAATGTGGAACCTACGAGGCAGAGGATATGCACAGGCGGGTGCGTGAAGATCACTGGCTCCATCTCACTGGCGATCCCGCCAGTGCGGCTGGCCAGACGTCAAAACAGCAACTGGTCGAGGGATTCTGGCCTGAAGATGCGGACTGGCGTGCGTTAGTGGCTTTCCGCACGCAGCAAATCTTTCAGCGCGGCTGGCGTGCCCTTACGGACACGCCCTGATTTTATAGTCTGCCGTAAAAGGTCATTCGGGCTGTTTCTGACAGCGCGATATCCGGCTGAGTATTGTAAGCCAGCACAGCCAGCATCCGGGTGACCTCGCCCTGTGTCGGGGTCACCCGGTGCAGGGAATTACGGCCACGAAACAGCACCAAATCCCCGGCATCAATCTCCAGCGCGTCAACCGGCTGGCGCGCATCCAGCACAGCGTTGACACCGGCAAAGTTCATCTCACCAGCATCGGCATCCCGCAGATCTTTCACGTACTCAAACACCCCACCCGCCAGCGGTCTTTGTACCAGTAAGGTGATAGCAAATGAGGAGTTGTCGAAGTGCCAGCCCAGCTCCTGGCCGTGAGGTGCATAGTGCAGGTTGATCGAAGAAAGCGGGTCTGCGTAGGGATAGAGTGCTTTCTCACCCAGCACATCGCACAGGAAACGCTTAAACAGATCATCGTTATAGAGCTGACGCAACGGAGAATCGGCAGCGATAACATCATCGGTGATACAGCCTTTGGTACTGAGCACATCCCGATTACGCGGGTGGTCCGCGCTGAAAGCGTCATCAGGCTTCATCAGATAGACATTGTGTTTGCTGCGGGTGTGATAGGCCAGATGACGTTGCGCATTGCCTTCTTCGATGATCGCCTCTAAAACGCTGCGTTGTAAAAACTGACGCAGAACCAGTGCGCCAGACTGATTTAATTGCTCACGACAGCGTTGACGCCAGTCAGAATCGGCCAGTGGGTGAAGATCGAGACGAACAAGGGAATCAGACATAGCAACAATTCTCATGATCAGCAGATGAGATATTACTTTAACGTTAACCCGCATAGCAGTGTAACCCTCAACCTTTAATTTTCTGATTAGCTTCAGACTTTCATTTGATCTGACCGCGGAACTCTGCGGTCTGGCAAAAGTCACGGCCTGCTGTTATTACAACATCTGAAGGCAGAAGAGATTGTCGGCCCTGCCCCTGAGGTTTACGCTGAACAACAAAAAAGGTCGTACTCTGGCAGACCGGGTCATTGGGACGTGTCCAGAGTCACCGTCGAAAGACTGGCGTACGCGGTATCCATGAGATGATGTTTAGTGGAATTAAAAACATCTCAGAGAGGATTGCCAACAGACGCTTTTGATGATGAACAGTAGCTCGAGTAAAGGCGTGAATATAATTCTGGTATAGAATTTATTTAGTCTTCGTCTGTTATCTTGCCTGTGCAAATGGCCTGACTAATTTAAGGATTTATATGTTTAACGATGAACCTCCGTCGGGATTGACGGTTCAACTCTGATTATCTCTCCGCCACAGTCGATTGAGATAATCAGTTCACTATGCCCATCCTCAGGGCGTGATTATCTTTAAATCGATACCTTATGTGTCGGGGTGAATTATGCTTTTCAAAATCTTATATCTGCCATCTTCTTTAAAAGCGGCCTGCTCTTCTTCTGCTTGTGATTATACTGTAATCACCTCAACTGCAGATGAGGTCGTGACCACATCATATCTTCTGCGCCTCTTTTCAGCGCTGAAAAATCGACTGGTGAAAAATTATCAGAGCGCAATTAAAGCGCAGGTAGACAGTATTATTCCCTGAAATCAGGAAAATGATAGCGTAAACATTCAACCCCATCAGTGAGGGGGTTGATTATGCGCCATTTTCACGCAAGAGATACCTCGTCTTCACTGCGAATGTGCAGCATTAACACGGTTATGCCAGATATTTGCAGAGATGAGTGTTAAATCCGCTCTCTATCAGGATTCAATTTATGCAACTGACAAAAAACGCTTCCATCTGGAACAGATTGGCTATTAATGATGTGATTATTATCGCCACGCTTCTCCTGCTGGCCGGTTCATTTTTTTATGGCTGGCAGGAAATGCATACGTATTTTAACGGTACATCACTCCCGGAATTTTCACTCGATTACAAGCAGCTGCCCTATTATACGTTGCGGACCACCATGAGGTTATGCATCGGTCTGGTTTATTCGGTTATTTTCACACTGATTTTTGGGGTGCTGGCGGCGAAATTTACCGCGATGCGAAGAGTGATTCTGCCGTTCGTTAATTTTATGGAGTCTGTTCCCCTTGTCGGCTTTTTAACTTTCACCACGGCTTTTTTTCTCGGTCTCTATCCGCACAGCGTGATGGGTCTTGAGGGGCTGGCGATCTTTGCCGTATTTACAGGCCAGGCATGGAATATGATGCTGACGTTGTATCAGACGCTACGCGTGGTGCCTCATGAACTTTCCGAGGCGACTGTTGCCTTTCGCTGTAATCCCTGGCTGCGTTTCTGGCGTTTAGGTTTCCTCTATTCTGTTCCTGGATTGTTGTGGAATACCATGGTTTCACAGTCTGCCGCCTGGTTTGCATTAATTGCGTCAGAAATGCTGACGGTGGGAAACCAGAGTCTCAATCTCCCCGGTATAGGCTCATGGATCGGATGCGCAATTAATGACGGGAATATCCATTCGGTGTTGTGGGGCCTGCTCGCCCTTGTGATTAATATTGTGTTGTTCGATCAATTGTTATTCCGTCCGCTGGTGCGTTACGCAACCCGGTTCAAATATGAAGATACCTGCGCGCGTGAAAGACCGGGCTCCTGGTTTTATACCTGTCTGGCCCATTCTCTGACCGGGTATTTACTCGGAAAATGTTGCGCGGCTTTTGCTTATTTCTGGCTATTCCGGTTGCCAAAGGCCTGGTATTACCTGAAATTCGATCGCCTGTTTGCAGCGCTTTCCGTCCTGAACTGGCTGTGGTCAGGCGTGTGGTATCTCTCCATTGCGGTGATCTGCCTCTATTTCGGCCATCAGTTATGGTTTTACCTGCCGCTGGAGTATCTGCCTCATCTTCCTGCCTGGATGGGGCTGACGGCAGCCCGCGTGATTGCAGCGATGCTGTTAAGCATTATTATTTTTACTCCTCTCGGCATCTGGATAGGGTTGCGCCCAAGACTGGTTCGTTTTTTCCAGCCCATTATTCAGATTCTGGCCGCCATTCCAGCCAATGTTTTTTATCCCGTCATAGCGGTGATTCTGGTGGCCTGGCATCAGGATCTGAACGGCTGGACCATCCCGATGATTATGCTGGGAACCCAGTGGTATGTCCTGTTTAACGTCATTGCCGGCGCGTCAGTAATCCCCGCGCAGATGACGGATGTCAGCCGGATATTCCGTGCAGGCGGGATTATGTGGTGGACAAAATATACCCTTCCTGCCGTTTTCCCCTATCTCGTCACCGGTATTATCTCTGCCGCTGGCGGGGCATGGAATACCGCTATTGCTGCTGAAGTTCTTAACTGGGGAAGTATAACTCTGAAAGCTGAAGGACTCGGTGCCTTTATTTCCGCCACCACGGATGCCGGTCAGAATCCTGAAGCCGCACTGGGCTGTCTTGCGATGTGCGTGCTGGTTGCCCTGTGCGTTATTTTCATCTGGAAGCCCCTGTATCGTTATGCCGAAACCCGGTTCAAATATGACTGACCCATTCTGAAGCCTGTTACCGAGAGAAATGATTATGAAAAATCTACGCACCGTATTAGAAATCAAAAATGTCGCCAAATCCTTTCGCCGGGAGCGACACACTCTGGATGTACTGGAAAATATTAACTTCAATGTCCATGAAAATGAGATCGTCGCGCTGTTAGGAAAGTCCGGTTCGGGAAAATCCACGCTTTTGCGCATTATCGCCGGTCTGGAAGCACCTACTTCCGGCTCAGTGGTGTGCAACGATCTGCCTGTAAAAGGTCCGTGCCCTGACGCCAGTATGGTATTCCAGTCTTTTGCGCTTTTTCCCTGGCTCACCGTGTTTGATAATATTGCCTTTGGCCTGCAGGCTCTGGGCCTGCCTGTTGATGAGGTTAATCGTCGTACGGTTGATATGATCGATCTCATCGGACTTGCGGGTTATGCCGATGCCTGGCCAAAAGAGCTCTCGGGCGGCATGCGTCAGCGCATTGGTTTTGCCCGTGCGCTGGCGGTAGAACCGCAATTGCTGTTACTGGATGAGCCCTTTTCTGCACTGGACATTTATACCGGCCATAAATTGCGTCAGGAGTTTATGCATTTATGGCAACATCAGAAAATTAAAACAAAAGCGATGGTACTGGTCACGCATAATGTTGAAGAGGCCGTTATGCTCTGCGATCGCATTCTGCTGATGACCGGAACGCCTGGCACCCTCACCGATACCTTCCACATCGATATTCCGGGGAGAAAACGAAATGCTGAGAATATTAAGCCTTTTGTGGATACCATTACGGAAACACTCAATATGAAGATTGCTGCCACATCAGTCTGAAACTGTGAAGGGATCCATTCATGGGATGGCAGCACCCGATCTTTTAGCATCGGGCTGCCTTCTCGCTTTTATGAATTTTATATTCCGGGGCGCGG
>Ga0153984_1000164_pt1 | contig 9973 bp, 9 predicted proteins | sample TSGA068MetaG_FD_102271 | JGI IMG/M metagenome (GOLD analysis project Ga0153984, IMG submission 102271) | Attine ant fungus gardens microbial communities from Georgia, USA - TSGA068 MetaG | ecosystem: Host-associated > Fungi > Mycelium > Unclassified | place: USA: Georgia, Alexander Wildlife... | reverse complement strand
CGCAAGCAGCGGGTGATTGATCTGCTGACCCGCGTCGGTCTCAGCCACCCGGAACAGCGGGTTAAGCAGTTTCCGCATCAGCTGTCAGGCGGCATGAAGCAGCGTGTTTTGATCGCTATCGCCCTCGCCCTGCAGCCGGAGATCATTATTGCGGATGAGCCGACCAGCGCGCTGGATGTCACGGTGCAGAAGCGCATTCTCGATCTCCTGGATGACCTGCGGCAGGAATCCAGTACCGCCGTGCTGTTCGTTACCCACGACCTGGCGCTGGCGGCGCAGCGTGCAGACCGCATCATTGTTTTTCGCCACGGTGAGATTCAGGAATCGGGACGCACCGCTCAGGTCATCAGCGCGCCATCACATCCCTACACCCGTCAGTTACTGAACGATGCTGCGCCGGATCGACCGGCCCGCGTTAAACCTGCGGCCGCCCGTTTTTCAGCCCCGGCAATCCGGGCAACCGGCGTGATGAAAAGCTTTTCGCTGGGTAAACAGCAGCGATTACAGGCACTGAACAACGTCAGTTTTCAGGTGGCACGCGGCACCACACATGCGCTGGTCGGCGAATCCGGATCCGGCAAAACGACACTGGCACGTATCGTTCTGGGCTTTGAAACCGTCGATAGTGGCGCAGTGACGCTGGACGGCATTGTGGTCAATGGATTGCGCGGTGAGGCATTGCGACAGCTGCGCCGTAAGATCCAGTTTGTCTATCAGAACCCGTTCGCCTCGCTCGATCCCCGCCAGACGCTCTATTCAATTATCGAAGAACCCCTGCGTAATTTTGACAAGCTGAACCGCAGCCAGCGCCGCGAACGGGTGGAAGCGATCACCTCGCGGGTGGCACTGCCACTCTCCCTGTTATCACGTCAGCCGCATGAACTTTCGGGCGGTCAGCGGCAGCGTGTAGCCCTGGCGCGGGCGCTAATCTGCGAGCCTGAAATCCTGGTGCTGGACGAGGCGACTTCGGCGCTGGATGTCACGGTACAGGCACAAATCCTCGACCTGTTGCAGCAGCTTCAGGCCGAACTGGGGCTGACCTATCTGTTTATTACGCACGATCTGGCGACGGTGCGACAGATTGCCGACAGCGTCACCGTATTAAAAGCGGGCGAAGCGGTGGAACAAGGTGACGTTGTCACGATATTCAGTGCACCTCAGCATCCCTACACGCGCGAACTGATTGGTGCGATACCTCCGCTCGTTCCGTTAACGCACAAGGAGTCAGCATGAGCCGACGTCTCGGATTTTTTACCCGACTGCTGGATAACGTCCCGGCTAAACAGCGCTATCAGCTGGCTACAGAACAGATTCAGCATGCCGAGCGCTGTGGCTTTGATACAGCATGGATTGCTCAGCATCACTTTCATGAGGATGAGGGCGGACTGCCTTCGCCGCTGGTTTTCCTGGCGCACGCCGCCGCCCATACCCGCACCATCCGGCTCGGCACTGCCATCATCACGCTGCCGATGGAGAATGCACTACGGGTCGCAGAAGATGCCGCAGTACTGGATTTGCTGTCGGACGGACGCTGGAAATCGGGCTGGGATCGGGCGGCACGCCGGACTCGTTTTTACCCTTTGGCCTGACGTTTGCCGAACGCGGCGCGGCATTTGCAGAAAATCTGCATACGCTGCTCAGTGCCTGGCGCGGTGATTCGCTGGGACATCCGGACAATCATCTCTGGCCCGCCGCGCCGCAGCTCGCTGGACGGGTTTGGATCGCCACCTTTTCGGTTGAGGGCGCAATCCGTGCCGGCCAGGGCGGACACGGTCTGATGCTGTCGCGCACCCAGCCACGGCCAGCAGGCCAGGCAGAACGTCCGCTCGATGCGCTGCAGAATCCGCTGATTGATGCCTATCTTGCGGCACTTCCGGCGGGAATTGAGCCGCGTATTCTTGCCTCCCGCACTGCCTTTGTCGCGGATTCAGACCACTACGCACGTCAGATCGCTGAACCGGGCATTCGCAAGCAGGCTGCTCAATACCGTGGCGAAATTCGCGGGGCAAGCTTTGATGACCTGCTGGCACAGTTTGATGCCCATGTTGGCGGCATCGATCAGGTCTCGCGCTCACTGGCGCAGGACAGCGTGCTGCCTCGCGTCACCGACATCTCATTCCAGGTGCATTCAGCAGAGCCTTCGCATGCCGACACGCTGCGCTCGATTGAGCTGATTGCCGGACATATTGCGCCCGCACTTCGTGCTGCTGGCGAACCAGACAGGAGAATTTCATGAGTCAACCTGACGATTTAATTACCGCACTGGCGGATATCGATCCCGCTTCCGCACTGGCCCAAGCGCGCCAGACACGTCACGCCGCGACGCGCCATGCCCAGGGCAGCTACAACGTGTTATTTGACCAGGGCGATGACGATTTTCCGTTAGCCGAGCGGCGCTTTCTGGCCGCAAAAGTCGCAGGCTGGCATGCCCGGTCGGAGCTGCAGACGCACTATCAGCCGCAGCAGCCCGTGCCCGATAGCGATCGGATTAGCGCCGCGCTGGATTTCGCGCATCGCCTTACCTTCGAGCCGGTTGCCGCTACACCTGCCCATCTGGAGACACTGAAGCAGGCGGGCTGGAGTCCGCGTGGCATTGTCACGCTGGCGCAGCTGGTGGCGTTCGTCAGTTTTCAGAGCCGGTTAATCACAGGCCTGTGCAGCCTGCAGGGCCATGAAGCCGCGGCTGAAGCGGCACCGGTCGTCGCCGGTCACTGGCATGAGGCACTGAAGACCGCCAGCGGCAAAACGGCGCTGACCGCGTTTACGCAGCAGGAACTCGGCTGGGAGCCGTGGCTGCCCGCCAGACCGCTGGCTGAATTCAGTGAGGAGGAGCAGGCGACACTGGCAAAATTTGGTCACACCGATTCCGACTATTTCCGTCTGCTGGGGCGTAACCTGCCGCTGCTGGAGCAGCGTACCCTGACCGACAAAGGCATTTTCTACACCGCTGGCGGGCTGCCGCGCGCCGAACGTGAGCTGGCCGCCACCGTGGTCAGTAAGGTCAACGGCTGTATTTATTGCGCCTCGGTTCATGCGCGTAAAGCCAGCCAGCTTTCAAAGCAGGATGACGCAATACAGAAGCTGCTGAATGTCGCGCCCGGCGCAGTGTTATCCCACGGACACACTGCCCGCTGGCAGCCGATCATCGCCTTTTCGGCAGCGCTGTCGCTGACCCCTGCGCAACCTACGCAGTCGCAGATTGCTGCACTGCGCGAGCAGGGTCTGGATACGCTCGACCTGCTCGACCTGATTCAGTCCACCGCCTTCTTTGCCTGGGCCAATCGCCTGATGCTGACGCTGGGCGAGCCTTTTCTGCCGGAATAACAGGGATAAACATGACATTGCCTTTAACTGAACAACTGGTGCAGTGGCGTCGCGAACTGCATCAGCATCCAGAACTTTCAAACCATGAATTTGCCACAACTGAGCGTATTGCCGGCTGGCTTGAACAGGCGGGTATCCGGCTGTTGCCGCTGGGGCTGAAAACTGGCGTGGTGGCAGAAATCGGTCACGGCGAATCACTGATTGCCCTGCGCGCGGATATTGATGCGTTGCCGATTGATGAAATCACCGATCGCCCGTGGCGATCGCAGGCGCCGGGCGTCATGCACGCCTGCGGTCACGACGTTCACAGCGCGGTAATGCTGGGCGTCGCCCTGCAGCTTAAACAGCAGGAAGCCACGCTGCCAGGCCGGGTGCGGATTCTGTTTCAGCCCGCTGAAGAGACGTTTAATGGCGCTCGTCAGCTGATTGATGCCGGTGCGCTGGAAGGCGTACAGGCGATATTCGGCCTGCACAATGCGCCCGACCTGCCGCTCGGTACGCTGCGTAGTCGGGCGGGCGCGTTTTATGCCAACGTCGATCGCTTTGTAATCCGCGTTGAAGGTAAAGGCGCGCATGCGGCACGACCGCAGGAGGGCATCGATTCGATCGTGATTGCCAGCCATATTGTGACCGCTTTACAGACGCTACCAAGCCGGGTGTTCAGCTCGCTGGAGACGGTGGTACTGAGCGTGACGCGCTTTACCGCCGGGAATACCTGGAACGTGTTGCCGCAAAGCGTTGAGCTGGAGGGCACCGTGCGCACCCACAATGGTGAGATCCGGACGCAGATCCCACACCGCATCCGCTCGCTGATTCAGGGCATCGCCGCCGGATTTGGCGCGACCGCTGAACTGGAGTGGACCGAGGGGCCGCCTGCCCTGATTAACACGCCAGGCTGGGTGGATGTGGCACTGGACGTCGCTCAGCAGAGCGGCTATCTCGCGGAGCATGCTGAGTCGCCGCAGATGGGCGGAGAAGATTTTGCCTTCTATCTGCAACAGGTGCCGGGCGCTTTTGTCAGTATCGGCAGCGCCAGCGAATTTGGCCTGCATCACGCCGCCTTCGATCCGGATGAAGCACTGATCGGCCCGGCAGTAGAATACTTTACGCAGATGGTCCCGCGCGCGTTGCAGATTGTGGCGGCGCAATGACCAAAAAAAGGAGTGCAGCGATGTCTGTTCCGGTTCCGCAACCGATTCTGGATCACGCGGTGATTAACGTGGCCGACCAGCTCGACAGCGCCAGCGCGCGCTTCCGGCGGCTTGGCTTTCAGCTCACAGAGCGCGGTCATCATTCGCTGGGTTCGAGTAATCATCTGGCCATCTTTGGCGAAAATTATCTTGAGCTGCTCGGTTATGAACCCGGCAAAGGCAGCCAGCGCGCCGATCTCTGGCAATCGCCGCTGGGATTGAGTGGCCTGGTGTGGAAAAGCAGTGACGCCGACAGTGAGTTTCAGCATCTGGAACGTCAGGATCTGGATGGCGAGCCACCCGCCTCTTTTCATCGTCCGGTCGATCTGCCCGACAGTACGGTCACTGAAGCGCGCTTTCGAACTGTGCGGCTGCGCCCTTCGCTGATACCCAATGGCCGCAGCTTTTTTTGCCAGCACCTGACGCCTGAAGCGGTATGGCAGCCTGCATGGCAACGCCATCCCAATGGCGTGCGGAACATCAGTGAATTTGTCATTGTGGCGCAGGACCCGGCGCACTCGGCTCAGGTCTATAGTCGTCTCTTTGGTGCCGCAAAAGTGCTTGCCTGCCCTGAAGGCGCCTTTGTCCTGCGTGCCGGTGCCGCCACGGTTCGATTTGCGTCAGCAGAGTATGCGCAACGTCGTTTCGGTCCGCTGCCAGAAGACTATGATGGCAGCGCCCGGATGGTTGCGCTGGGTTTTGAGACCGGCGATCTCGCGCAGGTCAGAAACGCACTACAGGCAGGTGATATTGCGTATCAGGAGCAGACGGAGGCGATCGTCGTGGAGTCAGGTGAAGGGTTTAATCTGGCCCTGCGTTTTACGTGAAGTGCGGGCCTGCGTTGTGATGAAAAACGCCTCGGCTGAGGCGTTTTTTTATTAATCGGAGTGATAAAGCATCATGACTTTTGGCGTTTGATCGGCCTTTGGCGTCGTCTTAAATCAAAAAAACAACGATGGTGACAGGCCAAACCGCGCGCACAATGCCCGTATGTGTGACACGGTCAACTGACGATCGCCGCTGAGGATTCGGCTGACCAGCGACTTTTTGCCAATTTCATTTTCAAAGTCACTCAGGCTGAGATTGTGCTGCTCGATCAGTACCCTCAGGACGCCAGGTCCGGTGCTGATTTCACGCTGGCGGCTATTAAAGTCGGCCATCGCAGGATCATTATCTTCATAATGAGCAATGCGGGCACAAAGCAAATCTACCAGCGGATTATCCGGCTCATGTTCAATAAGGTATTCGACCAGTTCCAGTGCTTCTTCATAATCATGTCGCTGGTTGCTGCCGGCCAGCAGCGGCACCGCTTCTGCCAGCTGATTTGACAGCCTGATAGCTTCAGTATTCATTCGGTTACCTCCCGATATTTCTTAACAAGCTTGTCGTACTCAGCGTGAGTGCAGATATGCTTGATGAAGATTTTGCTGCGCTCAAAATCCGCGAAGAATATCACGCGCAAAGGGTTGCCACTGACGTCAATGACCCACCATTTAGCGCGATACTTCATACGATCAAGGCTTGCATAAAGTGCCCTGAGATCGTCAGGACCACTGAAATCGCCCTGTCTGAGGGGGCGGTAAAGTAGATCCAGTGCTGCCGCTGCATTGGGATGTTTTCTGGCCGCCTCGTCAAACGGCACGCGTGAAATAACATGCATTCCATTGGCTCCTGACTGTTTCCATTATGGAAACCATCTTCTCAAAACGGCTGAGCGTTGACAAGCTGGAAACGCAGAGACCTGCTTGTTCCCGAGTACTTAATACGCCTTAAGCTGATGTAAAAATGCCGGCAGAGGCTTCATTAATATGAATATAGATAAAGGGTTGCTGATATGAATCATCGAAATGCACAGGCAACATTGCACTTTGCTGTCGGACGATAATCCTGACTGTGCTCAGAAATCTTTTTCTGGAAAAATTGTGCCAACAGAAGCGAGAGTTAGCTGGCTGGATAATAAAAAAACGCCTCAACCGAGGCGTTTTTCACAGGCTTACCCACAGATAAATCAGAAGGTGTAACTGGCGGTTACCGCGAAGTTACGTGGCTGGCCGTAAACAACAGAACTGGCCACGTTGGTGTCATACTCTTTGTCGAACAGGTTATTGAGGTTGCCCTGCAGAGACAGATTTTTGTTCACCTGATAGCGTGCAAAGAGATCAACCAGTGCATAGCTGCCCTGACGGGCGCGCCATGTGCCGTTGCCTTCCGGTCCACCGACGTCGTTCCAGATATGTGTCTGCCAGTTCACGCCGCCGCCCAGCGTAAGCTGCTGCAGCATCGGCAGGCGATAGCTGCTGAACAGATTAAAGCTGGTCTGCGGTAACTGTGGATTAAAGGTACTGCCATCCCGGTTTTCCGCTATGTAGCGTGTGCCGCCAAAGGTCATCTGCCAGTTGTCGGTCAATGCGCCATTGACTTCAAACTCGACGCCACGACTCACTACGCCTTTACGGCCAATGTAGGCCACATCGCCTGAACCCTGAATGGTCTGGGTGGTGGCTTCTCCGACGTTATCCAGTTCGGTGCGGAATACAGAAACAGAGGCAGTCAGGCGACTGTCCATCCAGTCAGATTTCAGCCCGGCTTCGTAGTTTTTCCCGATAACCGGCGACAGATAAGCGCCACTGGCATCGCGATAATCCTGAGGCTGGAATACCGAGGTATAGCTGGCATAAGCAGACCAGTTTTCAGCAAAGTCATAAATCAGCCCGCCATATGGGGTGATGTTATTTTCTTCCGCTTCCCCGCCTGGCGTTTCACGATTCCAGTTGGTGTAACGCGCGCCAAGGATCAGGTGCAGCGGATCGGCAAGCGACAGGCGGGTCGCCATGTAAGTCGACTTCTGGCGAACCAGCTGGGTATCGCTGGCGGGCAGACGTGGCGTCCAGTCTGACTCCGGGTATTGGCCATTGAAATCGTTGTAGTTGCCCAGCGACTCAGAGGAAATATTCTCAAAGGTGCTGAAGTACTTGTTATCCTGGCGGGTATAATTGACGCCCACCATCAGCTCGTGCTGACGGCCCAGCAGTTCATACGGGCCGCTGGCAAAGGCATCGACGGCATCGACTTTGCGCTTCCCGGTGTTATAGCCGGTTCCGCCCACCACAGGATAGTTGGCATAGGAAGAGACGCCCGCGCCCGTGTTGCGATCGAAATAGCCATCAAGATAGATCTGCTTACTGTCCAGACGCATATCGGTATGTGTGCCGTTTAACGTAAGGTTCCAGCCGTTGTCGAAGTCCTGCTTCAGGTTCACAAAGACTTTACGGTTCTCTTTATCGTTGTAGGCCCAGTCCGGCGCCGTGTTGTAGCCGCGTCGGGTATGAATCTGCGTGCCGTCGGTGTACCAGCGCGGTGCGCCGCCCCACATCGTGGAGTCTGTATTGACCTGGCTGAACTCATAACCCACCGACAGCGTGGCAGAGTCGGTGAGATCAGCGTCAACCACGCCATAGATAAACTGTTTTTTAGCACCATAACGCTCAATGAAGCTGTTATTGTCCTGCCAGCCGGCGACCATGCGGCCACGAACATTGCCGGACTCACTGAGTGGCGCGGAAAGATCGGCCACGTAGCGTTGCTTGTTCCAGCTGCCGTAGCTGGCGGAAACGGTGCCACCGAACTCTTTGCTGTCCGCATGCTTGCGCACCATGTTGATGGCAGCAGACGGATTGCCCGGCCCGGTCAATAGCCCGGTCGCCCCGCGTACCACTTCAACACGCTCATACAGCGCCATATCGGTCTGTGCATCGCCCAGATTCCAGCGCTCCGCAAAGGCGGTAGGAATGCCGTCGACCATGTAGTTATCGATCAGAAAGCCGCGCGCATAGTAGTTGGTGCGGTCCATATCGCCACTGATTCCATGAATGCCGGTGGTGTTGGACAGCACATCATTCAGTGACTGGAGCTGCTGATCGGCCATACGCTGAGTACTGACGATGCTGACGGACTGCGGCACATCACGTACGGTGCCCAGCATCTTGGTGCCGGCACGAGTCACCGGAACGCTGTAATCCGTATGGGGTGACGTTGTCACGGCATCATCAGCTGATGCGCTGACCGTTAGCGTCTGCTCGCTGCTGGCAGCCGGTGTGGACGTTTCTGCGGCGCGGGCGACATTATGTGCCAGTGACGAGGCGACGATGACGGCCAGTAAGGAGAATTGGAGTGGGCGTTGCAGAGCAGACGTACACGTAACCCTGGGGTTCTGAAGATCGAAAGCGTTCATTAATTCCTCAATTATCTTTATGTTTTTATGCTGCCACTGTCACGACCTTGCATCCTGCGGACATCACTGCCCTGCTTAGGGTTTGAGGAACCAGAAACCCTTTCCATGAGCGCCTGTGCGCGGGTGTGATGAACCTTCAAAGCAAATGAGAAATATACGCATTGCGATTATCATTGCAAGATTTTGTTAACAAATAATGCGAGTTTTTTCAGGATAGCGTCTGCACGTTCAGGTTTTTTAAAGCCTGCTAATAAGAAGCGGTTGTTAAAATAGCCGATGGATAAGCGAACGATGAGAGCAGCAGGAATGCCGTCTCGCTTTTATTAATTATAAAATCCTGCTTCAGCCGCTCATTGACCTGAAGTTGCCACTCTTTGTGCGACAATACCTGCCTTGATGCTTTTATTTCCTTATTTAACACCAGACTTTGCAGGTATTCGCACATGCGCAAAACTTTAACTCTTAAAGCGCTGATGATGACAACCACCGTTTTCACTGCTTTTACAGCTCACTCCGCCACGCTGGTCCAGAATGTCAGCGCAGGCTGGGAAAGATTCAGTGATAAGGTTGCCACAACATGGCAGCAGCCAGAGGGAATCGACTTTTATCTGCCCGCGATTACGTGGCATAACCGTGCCACATACGATCGGGAACACATCAATAAATATAATGAAAGGCCCTGGGGCGCAGGCGGGGGGATCTCCCGCTACGATGAAAAAGGTAACTGGAACGGCATCTATTTAATGGCATTCAAAGACTCCTTCAATAAATGGGAGCCTTTTGGGGGTTATGGCTGGGTAGCGACATGGCGTCCGCTGGCTGACCAGAATTTTCACTGGGGTGCAGGTTACACGGCAGGCGTTACCGCGCGGCATAACTGGGACTATATACCGGTGCCAGCGTTGCTGCCGCTGGCCTCAATCGGCTATGGCGATCTCGATTTCCAGATGACCTACATACCGGGTACGCATAATAACGGTAACGTCTATTTTGCCTGGCTGCGCTACCACTTCTGATCGTGAAAACAGCAACGTCAGCGTGACATCGCCATGATGGACAGATTGCTTAAAATGAGGGTCTCGCCATCATAGCGATGTCGCAGCAGATGATAGCTTTCGCATTCAATAATCTGCTTAACCGTATCCGAAAAGGTATTCATGGCGCTGCGCATCTGGCTCAGATAGTCATGGGTATCATAGACCCGATCGATCCCTTCCAGCGCATGGTT
>Ga0153984_1000163_pt1:0-5000 | contig 9981 bp, 6 predicted proteins | sample TSGA068MetaG_FD_102271 | JGI IMG/M metagenome (GOLD analysis project Ga0153984, IMG submission 102271) | Attine ant fungus gardens microbial communities from Georgia, USA - TSGA068 MetaG | ecosystem: Host-associated > Fungi > Mycelium > Unclassified | place: USA: Georgia, Alexander Wildlife... | reverse complement strand
TTGGATTGGCACTACATATATATACAATATTTATATACAATATTGGTGGAAGAATAAATTAAGGAAGATAAAGGGAAAAGTAGAAAAAATGAGGTTTATTTGATAAGTAAAATAAACAAGTTTAATCCTTTGTGTTTTTTTATTTGTTCATAGAGTTCCACCTAAAACCACCTCATTGACAGTAATCTCAAAATTTTATATTTATAGTATAGACCCGATTACTTCATTTATTCACTTGATCTTTTTCTATCTATTTATATAAAAAAAAAATAGATTTTTGTCGTTATAAAAGACAACATTCTATAGTAACAATAATAAATTAAGTATGATATGAATAGAACAAAAGAAGAAATAGCAACGAAACAAAAAGGTTATCCAAAGCTATATACAAATCATCCACATCTTCTTTTTTTATATTTCATTAATTGAATTTTGTTTGTTGATTAAGGCGAAGCTCCGTAAAAACCCCCGCCTTTTTTGAAATATCATGAACAGTTCCTGTAGGTTGAGCACCTTTTTCAAGGAAATATAGAATCGCAGGAACATTTAAATAGATTTGATTCTTTATCGGATCATAAAAACCCACTTTACGAAGATCTCTTCCCTCTCGTCGGGATCGAACATCAATTGCAACGATTCGATAAATGGCTCATTGGGATAGATGAACAATACCCCCCCCCCTAGAAACGTATAAGAAGTTTTCTCCTCGTACGGCTCAAGAAAATTAGAAATTACGTCTATGTATAGAATTATAACATCAAACATATCCATAAAATAAATAAATTAATTAGATTTAAGTACTTTTTTTCTTATTCTTATTCTTCCCCAACCGAAAAAAAAAAAAAAATTATTTGTATTTGCACCCTCATAACTCAAGTTGAATAACTCTCAAATAACTCAAAAGAAACCTTTTAGTTATTTCATTTATTGAGTGGTCTCTAACCCCTTTTGTCTGTCTACTTTAAGAATCTATTTTGATTCTTCATTCTGATCTAGTTGTTGAGACAATTGAAAAATGGTATTTCCTTGTTCCAGGATCTTTATCTTTGCCTTGAATCATTGGGTTTAGACATTACTTCGGTGATCTTTAAATCGTTTCAAAATGGCAGCAACATACCGTTTTTTGTGATTTCTTTCTATCAAAGAATCATATGAATGGTTGATTCCTACGTAATACACTTTACTTTTGATTTGATCGAAAGAGTTTTACCAATTCTAACATTAATTTGAAATTAAATCGAATTGGATCCTTTAGATTTATATATCGAAAATATACTTACGAAGTTGTTCCAATTTATTGATCGATACTAACCTTAGATTCTTGCCCTTGAGAAATTAATCAATACTTTCTACTCGAGCTCCATCGTGTACTATTTACATCACAACACTCCAAAAACGAGGGTTCCAGTAGAACAGAACAAACGATGTCGAGCCAAGAGCACTTTCATTCCTATATAATATAAAAATGGTGGATGTAAGAATCCACAGCGGATCATGTCCTTCAAGTCGCACGTTGCTTTCTACCACATCGTTTTAAACGAAGTTTTACCATAACATTCCTTCAGTTTGGAACCAGTATGTAATTGATTCAATTATGGAATCATGAATAATCATTGGTTCGGTCGGTACATAGTAATATATACTTTTTTCTTCTATATGAAGAATGGATAATTTATGAAGAAGTCTCGGCAAGAATTCAATCAATTTAACCCCATTTTATTTTTTATAATTATTTTTTAATTTTTTATATTATAAATTTTTTATTTAAATAATTATAACTAATAACTAACATAACACGAATAAATAAACACGAATAAACAAGTTATTTTTAATCTCTATCTTCAAGTAACAACATGATAGGATAAATTCAACAATTTCACACCTCTTCGAGTACCAAGAACTCATAAGAAATCATTAAAAAGATTTAATTGATTGAATAATTTCATTTCCTACCCGATATCATTATTTGCATTTTGCATAAGGTTTTACAGTAAGGACCATTCACTTTTTATCATCATAAGAGAGAGAAAAATATATATTGGATTAAACCATCAACGATAAAAAAAGACTTATGTAAGAAAAGATTGAAGGTTTAGGTTGTTATTTTTTCATAGTGTAAAATCAGTATAACAAGTCACAAATAGATTAAATTTCGTATGCGTGTTATTTGAACTAGATTAAATTTATGAAAAAGATATGATTCAGATTTCAAATAAAAAAAAAAAAAAAAGAAACAAGAATCACATTCTATACCAATATTATACCCTTAAACGGAAGACTGTTCGAAAAGACAATCTTTATTTTTATATATTTTATTATGATATAGATATATATATTTTATTATATATTAGTAATATAATATATTAGTAATATAATCATGGGTCAGGTATGCTCTGGGACGGAAGGATTCGAACCTCCGAATAGCGGGACCAAAACCCGTTGCCTTACCACTTGGCCACGCCCCATTTCTAGTCGACACTAATAAACACTAATATTGGTACTGGTTGTTCGTCAACTCCAGTCTAAATACCTATTATCTATAAAATAGATTACTACAATTTTTATACATGTAGACATATAATTAACCTGAATTATTGATCATTACATATAATTCAATTAAGATATTGTATGAAAGTATGATTTATTCTATTCTCTTTTGATTTGAGAATTGAAGGATTGTTGATTGGGTGAGTTCAAATCAAAGAAAGTTTTTTGGTCTATCTTATTTTCTTTTTATTCATTTTTCTCTTCTATGAATAATAACATATTTATAATAATTAAATAATAAAAAAACTCAATTTATTAATAACTCAATCAAAATAAATAAAATACAATTATCCTCAAGAACAAAATGTTTGTTATGCTTAATATATTTAGTTTGATCTGTCTTAATTCTGCTCTTTATTCAAGTAGTTTTTTCGTCGCCAAATTGCCCGAGGCCTACGCTTTTTTAAATCCAATCGTAGATGTTATGCCAGTAATACCCCTGTTTTTTTTTCTGTTAGCCTTTGTTTGGCAAGCTGCTGTAAGTTTTCGATGATATCTTTTGTCTAGACAAATTCATGATTTATTGAAAAAAAAAAAAAACTCTAAGAATTGATAAGATCAGATAAGTCTTACACCCTCAATTCAAATATTGAAATTCTTGTACAACCGCGACAAATCTGGATCACCCCACTTCATTTCTTGGTGTAAAAATAAAAAAGTAGGGTATGCGGTATAAAACCGGAGAATCTATTCTCTTTTTTACTAAAAAAAATCTTGGAGATTATGTAATGCTTACTCTAAAACTATTTGTTTACACGGTAGTGATATTCTTTGTTTCTCTCTTTATCTTCGGATTCCTGTCTAATGATCCAGGACGTAATCCCGGACGTGAAGAATAAAAAAAAAAGGTTTTTGTTTTCCTTGCTTGATTTTAAAATGTTCTTAGTAGTATTTTATTTATTACACATCTTTAACTATTAAAAAATAAAAAGAGCTCGCGAAAAATTCGAAAGAAAATACCGAGTCATCAACAAAAACGGAAAGAGAGGGATTCGAACCCTCGGTACGAAAAACTCGTACAACGGATTAGCAATCCGACGCTTTAGTCCACTCAGCCATCTCTCCTCCCAATTGAAAAAAGATAATACTATGTTACATTATAAAAAATAAGGCTTGAAAAACCCTTAATAATTTTTTTTTCATCCGAAGGGGCTTTTTAGTTCCACGGCCCGGCCTGGTCAGTACTTAGCCGGGCCCGCTTTGTTCCAACGAATCGTAAATAAACTGATTTATTTAATTTGAAAACTAAAATACTTGCTTGTTATTACGATTGGAAAAATAAAAAATTTTTATTTAGATTTCTATGATTATAGAATCAAATGATATCGAATCAGAGTCTCATTTCTTATCTTAACTTAATTTTTTATATTTCTTTTATTTCAATTAAAGTAAATATAAATAATAAAAAAGGAACTGTGGATTCTTGCACAATCCATTTTCATGTATGTTATGGCTTAAGTAGTTTTGTCGAGACGTCTAGGTCAAAAACCTCCGGCAAAAACACTTGTTATTTAAATTTAAAAATTTTAAAAACTCTCCTTTCCTCATCTCATTAAGTTCTCTGATACAACACGTAAACGCTCTAATTTTCATGATTATTTTATGATCCTATCTTTTCTTTTAACTTTGACTTTTTATTACGACCAATTTTATTGTTTTATTGTTCGACAAAAGGTTCATTTATATACAATAATCGGATTGTAGCGGGTATAGTTTAGTGGTAAAAGTGTGATTCGTTCTATAATCCCTTAATAGTTAAGGGGTCTTTCGGTTTGATTAATATTCCATTCCGATCAAAAACTTTATTTCTTAAAAGGATTTAATCCTTTACCTCTCAATGAAAAATTCGAGGAATAATATACATTCTCGTGATTTGTATCCAAGAATCAATGAAAAATTGAAAAATTGGATTATGAGATTACGAAACATAATTTTTTTTTAATTGGATCAATACTTCTAAATGAATAAGTATAAGTAAAGGATCCATGGATAAAGATAGAAAATGTATTTCTAATCGTAACTAAATCTTTAATTTTGGATTTGTATTAGGGAAATTGAAGCAAAATAGCTATTAAACAATGACTTTGGTTTACTAGAGACATCGACAAATTGTTTTAGCTCGGTGGAAACAAAATTCTTTTCCTAAGGATTCTCTCAAATAGAAATAGAGAACGAAGTAACTAGAAAGATTGTTATAATCCCCCTCTTTTCTATTAGGGATCGTCTAGAAAGCGGGTTGTTCTGAATACATTCAGACAGAAAAGCTGACATAGATGTTATGGGTGGAATTTTTTTTTTATTTCGTTCATGTCTTAATCTGGGAATTTATCCATCTTCCATAAAGGAGCCGAATGAAACCAAAGTTTCACGTTCAGTTTTGAATTAGAGACGTTAAAAATGATGAATCAACGTCGACTATAACCCCTAGCCTTCCAAGCTAACGATGCGGGTTC
>Ga0153984_1000157_pt1 | contig 10135 bp, 6 predicted proteins | sample TSGA068MetaG_FD_102271 | JGI IMG/M metagenome (GOLD analysis project Ga0153984, IMG submission 102271) | Attine ant fungus gardens microbial communities from Georgia, USA - TSGA068 MetaG | ecosystem: Host-associated > Fungi > Mycelium > Unclassified | place: USA: Georgia, Alexander Wildlife... | reverse complement strand
GCTAAGGTCAATTCGTTCAGTGCGCGTGGAAAATCAAACAAGGTTGCTGAGCCAAAGCTTTGCGAACTAATCTGATTAGCGATGCCTTCAAGGGAGTTTAAGGACTGATAATACTTGCCTAAGGCAGCCCGCTGCAATTGCTTAAATCGCGTTTCATTTAGCTCAGGCTGATCAGCGCCGCGGGCAATAATGTCAATCACCGCGTCCGAAAAGGCCCCTGGATCATTGGTATCACTGCCGATGGTGGCAAAATTATAGGTTCGTTGCGCTGTGTAATCAAAGTCAAAGGAATCATCAATCAAGCCCGCGTCATACCATTGCAGATATTGGTCTGATGAATCCCCAAAAATACTTTCTAGCAACAACCGCACGGCGAGTTGATACTTCAAGCCATCAAAATCATCCTGAACATCACGAGTGCCTTTAATACCGACAATGCTCTTGGGCTGGACAATTGGCATTTCCAAAACGCGGTAAGGTAAAATCGTGGCGATATCTGTATCGGTTTCGACCCCGCGGGTAAAACTGCCGTTGACGAGTTGTTTATGGGCTTGATTATCACTAACCAATTCAATAATGGCTTGCGGATCAACATTGCCAACCACAGTCAAGGTCATATTGCTTGGTTGGTAAAAAGTTCGATGCACTTGATACAGCATTTCCGGCGTAATTTTATCAATCGACTCTACAGTGCCAGCGACATCAATGTGGACGGGATGATCTGGGTATAGGTTCCCAATCATGCCAAAATACAGGCGCCAACCGGGATCATCCTGATACATCTGGATTTCTTGGCCGATAATGCCCTTTTCCTTATTCACAGTTTGGTCAGTGAAATAAGGATCTTGCACGAAATCTAATAAGGTCTTTAAATTCGTTTCCACAGCTTGGGTCGTGGAAAAAAGATAACTAGTGCGCGTGGCACCGGTGAAGGCATTGGCGTTAGCCCCGGTTTCACCAAATAAATCGAACGCATCATGGTCGGCTTTTTCAAACAGCTTATGTTCTAAAAAGTGCGCAATCCCGTCAGGCGTGTCCACGAATTGATCGCTACCTGTCGGAATAAACCGCGTATCAATCGAGCCGTAATTCGTCGTCATCAATGCATAAGTTTTGTGATAATCGGGCTTGGGCACGACAAGGACGGTTAAGCCATTGGACAAGACTTGTCGATAGAGGGTCTCATCCACATCATTAAAGGTTTGTTTATCCATTAGTTTGCCCCCGTGAGTAAATAGGTTGCCTGTAAGGTCATATTTTTAGCCGCTGCTTGCACCTGTTGGCGCGTCACTGCTTGAACATTGTGAATATAACGATCCAACTCTGTTGGTGCACTCGGTGTCAATGCCTTAAACAGCGCTTGATTACTCAAGAAGCGTGGGCTGTCGACGCCGGCAACGCGTGCATTGATCAGGCCATCTTTAATCGCCTGCAACCGCTCGTCGTCAAAATTACCATCAACTAAGAGTTGGCGTTGCGCCTCAATCAAGTCAAACACGCGATCACGTTGATCGCCATCAATCCCCGTTTGAACCGCCAGATAATGGCGTAAGGCGTCTAATTGCGAGCTCGCATAATAAGCTAAGCTTTCTTTTTCACGCACATTCGTGAACAGCAAGGACAATGGTGAACCGCCAAATAGAGCTTCCATCACGACCGTCGCATAATATTCAGGACCAAAATCGTCCACGACCACGTGATAACCAAGGTTAAACTTGGCCTGATTGACATTGGCCGTTTCGACTTCTTGCCGTACCTCAGTGGTGAGGGGTTGATCGAAACTTATCTCGCCTTGTGACCGTCGAGGCGTAAATGGCAACTGCTTGGCTAAATCCGCGACCGTTTGGGCATCGACATCCCCTAGCACCACAATCTCGACTTGGTCGTTGGCCAGGGCATCCAGATAATAATCATATTCTTCGCTAGCCGTCAGCGTTTCTAAATCAGCCATTTCACCAAAGCTTGGCACGGCTTGATCAGGCGATGCGGCAAAGTATAACTTTTGTAAGGCCAGTGCGGCTTGGGTTTGCCGATCATCAGCCAATCCGGCCAAATACTGGAGTAAATTTTCTTGTTCACGATCAAAAGTCGTCTGGTCAAATGCACCACCGGTTGCATTGGGACGGAACAAAATCCGGCCAATAAATTCAAACACAGCGGGTAAGAGACTGTCATCGGTAAATCGATCAGCGGCCAAGTTCATGGTTGCTGAGATCCGATGCAGTTGGCCTTCACGGGCAACGCCAATACCAAATGACGCGCCATACAGGCTTTCAAGGAAAGTCGACAGTTGTGCTTGCGTCGGATAATCTTGGCTATTGGTTTCAAGTAAGCTGGTTAGTAGCGTGCGCTTAGTCACCGTGGCCTTGGACAAAGGTGCAATTAATTGCACGGTAATCCGTGTGGTTTTAAATTGTTTAGTTTGAATGATGTTTAAATGTACACCAGGATTTAATTCAATTCTCAAATTAGTGAGGTCCTTTCACGGTCCATAGCTTTTTGGCTATCGTTATCATAACAGATATCAAGGGCAGACCAAAGACGAGCGCTTTATTCGGCCGCAGCGGGATAGACCTTGCGGGGCTTGCTGCCTTCGCTTGGGCCAACGACCCCATTAGCTTCTAAATCGTCAATAAGGCGTGCCGCGCGGTTGTAACCAATCCGAAAACGCCGTTGCAGCATCGAAGTCGAGGCTGATTGTTGCTGGCGAACGAAAGCGACAGCGTCATCATAATACTCATCTTCTGAATCGGCACCACTACCTGATTCTTCAACATCACTCGGGGCCATATTCTCGTCGTAGGCCGGATCAACTTGACTCGTGATGGCTTTCACCACAGCTTCGACATCAGCTGATGGAATAAAGGCCCCTTGAATCCGAACTGGTTTATTAGCATCAACGGGTTCATAAAGCATGTCCCCACGGCCTAATAATTTCTCCGCGCCATTTGCATCCAAAATTGTGCGCGAGTCAATCCCTGAGGAAACCGCAAAGGCAATTCGAGAAGGCACATTGGCTTTAATCAGCCCAGTAATGACGTCCACACTGGGACGTTGGGTGGCAATAATTACATGAATACCAGCTGCCCGCGCCATCTGTGCCAGCCGAACAATAGCCGTTTCAACTTCATTACCGGCCACCATCATCAAATCTGATAATTCATCAATAATCACGACCACATACGGCATTTTCTGAACCTCAGTGTCATGTTGGGCGACTTTTTGATTGAATTCATCGATATTCCGCACGCCTGACGCAGCAAATGCCTCATACCGGCGATCCATTTCAGTCAGCACTTTGTTAAGTGCGCTTGGGGCTTTTTTGGCTTCCGTCACAACTGGGGTTAACAAATGCGGGACCCCATTGTAAATCGACAATTCAACTCGCTTAGGATCAATGAGCATCAGGCGCACATCAGTCGGCTTAGTCGTCATCAAAATACTGGTAATGATCACATTAATCATGACTGACTTACCAGAACCGGTTGAGCCCGCAATGAGTAAATGCGGCATCTTAGTCAAGTCAAAGGTTACCACTTGTCCGTTGACATCCTTACCTAACGGAATGACCAATGGTTTATCCGGATGCTTGGGGGTAGCCGCTAATACTTCACGATACCCGACCATTGCCACTTGTTGATTAGGGACTTCAATCCCAATTAGCGGTTTACCAGGAATGGGCGCTTCAATCCGAATATCTTTTGCGGCCAGTGCCAGTGCCAAGTCGTCAGCTAGGTTCACAATTTTGCTCACTTTGACCCCAACTGCTGGTTGAATTTCATATTGCGTGATGGCAGGCCCTAGGGTAGCGGATTTAACATTCACATCGACGCCAAAACTATCTAAAGTCTGTTTTAATTTGATGCGGTTACGTTTGATTGCGTCATACTCCGCACTTTGATCAGCGGTTTGTGTGACGGTTAATAAGTCCAAACTTGGTAAGTCATAGTCAACCAAGGTGGAATTATTGTCTAACTGTGCTGTATCAGGATTTGGTTGCTCAGGCGTCTCAACAGCCTGTGAGTCGGGCGTTTTAGGCAACGGCTCCGGTGTTGGCGTCACTGCGGCTGGTACGGGTGTTGGCGCATTAATCGTAAAGTCATCAGCCTCAGGTTCCACAACCGGTTCCGGCTGGGCCTCGGCCCGTGGTGTTGGCTTAGTTGCAGGTTTATTAGTGACTGGCTTTTTAGCTTTAACCGGCCGACTCTGCCACGAATCGACTAAGTGATCCCAGGCCCCACGCAGGCCACTGCCCACGCTTTGACACCAAGCAAAAACTTGATGCGGTTGTACGTTAAAAATCGCCAAAATACTGGTCAAACCGCCGATACCAGCTAAAATCATTGTGCCAATTTGTGCGATTAATGGCGCGAGCAGACTATCAATTGCGCCACCAATCAGACCCCCGCCAACAGCTGATGCAGTGGTCATCGTTGAAAAATCATTTTGTAATAAATGCCAAGTAGCCGTGAGAAAATGGCTGTGGATATTGAGTTGATCAGCAGTTAAGCCACTTAAAATGACCAAGACACTCACATATAAGCCCGTAAACCCCCAAATTAATCGGGTTGGGATTTTTGGCAGACGACCTGAAAATAAAAGCCAAGCGCCAAAAACTGCCAATAGCCCACTGGCCATAAGGAAGGTATCACCAATAAACAGTCGCAGAACGTTGGCAAAAAAAGCGCCAACGATCCCGAGCCGAAAACCAGCAAACGCACCGATAGCAATGAACAAAACCCCAATCCAGTTCAACGTGTTATCTGTGCGCTTTTGCGGCCGCCGTTTCGTTGGCCGACGCTTTGCTGGTTGTCGTTTTGTTTTGCGCCGTGTTTGCGCCACAAAAACCCCCTCCTTTACTCGAGACATTATACACGAAATTCAGACAGAGCGCGAAACCTCACGGGAATCGACGCAAGCCAACACAGGTTCGCCAAGTGACATTTTTTGTCGCTTGCGGGCCAAGTTGGATCAGGCAATTGTGAGGTTGAGCGCGTTTAATCGAAACCACACAAGAATCGACGCTTTTCACGCCATAAAAAAATCGTCGCAACGCGTGCGACGATTAACGATTTATTTTGCAGCTTGGAAATTCAATGAAATACCTTGATCTAAAGCCACGGCCGTCACTTGATAGGTGAGCGTCTCAATGGTTTCAACCAATGGCCGCGATAACTTCTGTAAGTCTGCAGGGGCGATATCTTGGGCTTCACCAAAATAATCTAAGGTTTGCACAATTTGGGTGATCTGACCAGAAATCTGGAAGCCAGTATTTTCTGGCACGACATTGAACGGCACCATGATTTCAAAAAAGTTGCCAGCCTTAGTGTCAGCCTTTCGATCAGGATCAGTGGGTTCAACCTGACGCATAGCGACTTGAATATCTTGTTTAACCTCGGCGTCTAAGCCCACCAAATCATAATGAAATGCATTAACGACGATTGCGAATTTTTTTGTTTGCATAGTTACCTCCTCAAATGTGTTGCTAATTTCATTATACCACGGCCTTAGTCTTGCTTCATGGCCGCTTTCAGCGCAGCCGCTAATGGGCTTTCTTCAGGCGCTTCGTCTTGACTGTACTTCTTGAGCAGTCGTTGTTCTTCGCGTTTGTTCATGCGCTTATTGCCCTTTGTTTGGGTCATGGCTTCAGTGTTGCCACAATTCAAACATTTGAAGTAATCGCCTTTAGCACCGGTCAAAATCACCATCTTTTTGTGACACTGACTGCAACGGTGATTGGTAACCTTGGGATCGCGATAACGCTTGTATCCGCAATTGTTGCAAACTAAGAGGACACCCTGCTTAGTTTGTTTCTCGCGCAAGTTTTGGCCACAATCGGGACAAATTTTGCCCGTCAGACTATGGTCCTCATATTTGGCCTGGCTCTGCTTCACTTCAAGCACTAGGGTCTTGGTTTCAGTTTTGATTTCATCAATAAAAGTGGTGCGCGATAATTTGCCTGCTTCAATCGCTTTGAGACTGGCTTCCCATTTGGCGGTCAATTCTGGCGAAACTAGTCGGGGATTGACAAGTTTCAGGAGTTGCTTGCCCTTGGCCGTTACGGTCAAATCACGACCTTGTTTTGCCATGGATCCAGAATTTTGCAATTTATCAATGATATCCGCTCGGGTTGCGGGGGTGCCTAAACCAAAGTGCTCCATCTTGCCTAACAAACTGGCTTCGTTCAACAATGCTGGTGGCTGAGTTTGTTTCATTTCCACACTGGCATGACCACTAATCGTGGCGCCGACGGATAATTTCGCTGCTTGATTTTTCTCAACTGCTTTAAAACCTGGTTCAATGACACTCACAGTCTTTAAAGTGAGCGCATAATCGCCTGCTTTGAGTGTATAGGTGAGTTGTTCTGCTTCATATGCCGGTTTAAATAAGTCGACAAAGCGGCCCACGATTAACCGATAAATATTGAGTTCATCGCGGTCAAGTTTGGCCGGATCAACGGCTTGTTCAGTTGGGATTAAGCCGTAATGGTCGCCCACTTTGGCGTCATTATAGACATACTTTGGCAAGGTTGCGCCTTTGATGGCATCATCGTGATAGCGGCGAATCGCCTGCAATCGATCACCCATGGTTGCCTGCAAATCAGTGGTCAAATAGCGCGAATCGGTCCGCGGATATGTCACGGCTTTTTCACGTTCATATAAATTCTGCAAGTAGTTCAAGGTTTGTTTAGGTGAATAGCCGAACTTTTGGTTAGCCACCTGCTGCAGTTCGTTCAAATCAAACGGTAGTGGTGCCTGCTCGCGTTGATGTTTGGCTTTAACGGCTGTGACCGTGAGCGGTTGCTGATTCAAACCTGCTGCAATTGTCTTGGCTTTATCCGCTGAAAATTGTTGGCTGAGCGTGGCCTTACCTAAACTGGTTTGTACACTGACAACCGCGAAGCTTTCTGGTTTAAACTGATTGCGTTTTTGTTCCTGGTCGGCCACAAACGCCAAAGTTGGCGTTTGTACCCGGCCGGCTGATAAAGAATCATCATATTTAATCGTCAACGCCCGGCTCACATTTAAACCAATCAACCAGTCCGCTTCGGCTCGAGCCAAGGCGGCTTGATAGAGATTATCGTATTGCTTAGCGGGAGCGAGATGCTGGAAACCATCACGAATGGCCTTATCAGTCTGTGAAGAAATCCAAAGGCGCTTTAGGGGCTTATTGAAATTAAGGTAATTAAAAATATACCGCGCGACTAGTTCCCCTTCACGACCAGCATCTGTGGCAATGATGGCTTCAGTAATGTCACCACGTTTAGCCAATGTTTTGACCACAGCTAATTGCTTACGGGTTTGCTTGAGCGGAGTGGTCTCCAGATGCTTAGGAATTAACGGCAAGGTGTCGAAGGTCCATTCGGCCCACTCAGGATGATATTGTTCTGGCATTTTTAAGGTCATTAAATGTCCCAGTGACCAGGTCACGACATAATTATTCCCTTCAAAATAGCCATTACGTTTCTGCTTAGCGCCAAGAACTCGGGCTAATTCTGCACCAACGCTAGGCTTTTCTGCGAGTACGAGTTTCACATTAAACCGCCTTTCGTTTATTTAAGCTTGTCATGTTCATAAGTATGATGCCGTTCGAGGCCAAAGAAGTCTTGTTGCCGTAATGCTTCGTAGACGACCAAGGCCGCCGTGTTCGATAAATTCAATGCCCGCACTTTGTCAGTCATTGGAATGCGTAAAGCTTTTTCGGGATTAGCGCGCATAAAGGGTTCAGGTAAGCCAGTAGTTTCCTTACCAAACAAGAAATAATGGTCAACGTTGGGATCAGATAAGTCTTGATCGGAATAAGTTTTATCGGCAAATTTACTGATTAAGTATAAATAGTGCTGATCAGGCACAGTCGCCAAAAAATCGTCTAAACTGTCATGATAGACAATTTTAACTGAATTCCAGTAGTCTAACCCGGCGCGCTTCAAGTGCTTGTCATCGACCTCAAAGCCTAAAGGTTTAATGAGATGCAAATAACTATCGGTTGCGGCAGCAGTACGAGCAATATTACCGGTGTTAGCTGGAATTAAAGGTTCAAATAAAACGATGTGGTTTGCCATTTTCGGCCTCCAAAATTTGAATTTAGCGTGCGCAGGTGGTGCACAATCAACTTATTATACACATTTTCAGGGTACAAAAAAACGCATAGCTTCGGTTATCCACGGCGAAGCAATGCGTTAGTGAAGTTTTCTAGCGCTAACTTTTATCACCGCCGGCAAAAGCAAGCCGTCTGATAAAAGTGAGTGATAAAAAAGCTTGAGAGTAATATAACATTTTATTTGACGGTAATCAAGTCAGTTTTACAAGTTATGCACGCGAATCAAACTCACATCAACCGTAATCGCCGCTGGCGGATTGGCCAGCAAAGCCTCACGTTTATCAGTTGGTGCCTGCCAGGATAATGGTGTCATCTCCACCACTTGTGAAAATAACATCGGATCAACTGGGAATTCATAACGTAATGGTTGAATCTCAGCTGTCGGATAAGCGGCTAATAACCGTTCTAAAACCCGCGTATTTGAGTACGAGGCTTTATCCGTGCCGGCGTACAAGCCTTGCCGCAATTCCATCAGATAATCTGAATTGGGCACGACTTTAAACATACGACCGCCACGAGCCACCCGAGAAAATTCGGTGTAAGCCCCAGGTGAGAACAAATCCACAATTGTATCAAAACTATCATCTAGAAATGGTAAATGGGCCAAATCAGCCACACAGAAAAACGCGGCTGTGTCCAAGGCCCCGGCCAATTTAATCGCAGGTGCCGAAATATCAAAGCCGACCGTGGCCGCACCGCTTTGTGCTAGGCGTGCGGTCGGTGTGCCTTCACCACAACCAATATCAAGCACGCGATTGTTCGGACCCAGTTCAGCTCTAATCGCATCCACGAATGGATTGAAGAGACCAGCTGACAAGACCGCCCGGCGCGCCGTTAACATGGTTTCAGTATATTCAGTGGCCACTGGTGCATTTAAAAAGTTCACGGTGCCTTTTTTATTCAAGTCAAACCGATGTTGATTGATACAGACCAGGCTGGTCTGGTCAGTCGTCAATTCCGCCCCACAAATCGGGCAGGCAAAAAGTTGTGGATGCTGCGCCACAAACTCAGATTTTTGGACAATTTTTCGCATGATTCGTCTCCTAGAGTTGAAAGCAAGCTGTTTTTCGGTAGACTAGAGTAGAAATCTATCTAAAGGAGAAAAGTGATGCTCGCGATTTATAAGTACGATAATACCGATAAGCAAGTGAAGAAACAAGCACGGTTTGAACCCAATGTCTGGATTAACGTGGTTGATCCCACTGCTGAGGAAATGGATTTGCTGCAAAATAAAGCGCATGTCCCAGAAGCTTTTCTATTATATGGATTAGATGAAGATGAAAGTGCCCGCTATGAATACGACGAAGACGCTCTTGCTCACTTGATTATTTATGACATGCCTACGGTGACGCCCGAGACGCATCACACTTTCGCCTATGAAACTGAACCATTGGCCATTATTCTGACCAAAAATGCGATTGTGACCGTCCACAATCGTCCGGTCCCAATGTTAACCCTCTTTGCGGAAAACAAAATTCCACACTTCAATCCCCAATTTCGGCAACGCACCCTGTTACAATTCATCTACCAAGTCACCGTTAGCTACCTCACCTATCTGCGTGAGTTAAACAAACGGCGCCAACAAATTGAACGTAATTTACAACATAACCTGCGCAACGAAGAACTTTATAGCATGATGGACATTCAGCGGAGCTTAGTTTATTTCCTATTGAGTTTGCGTACCGACCGTAACGTCTTAGAAAATATCCAACGCGGCAATCCAGTCGGTTTCGACGAGGACGATCAAGACTTACTCGATGACATCGTGATTGAAAATCAACAAGGCGCGGAAATGGCTCAGATTAGTAATTCCATCATCCGTGAAAGCACCGACACCTACTCTTCTGTCATCAATAACAACATGAACAGCGTGATGAAATTCTTAACTTCTTATTCAATTGTGCTCACAGTGCCGACCATCGTGTTTTCATTCTATGGGATGAACGTGAAGTTGCCTTGGGCCAACGATGCCTGGAGTTGGCTAACGACGGTTGGTATCTCGGCGGTCATTTCGTTAGTCGTCGGCATTTACTTC
>Ga0153984_1000153_pt1 | contig 10195 bp, 7 predicted proteins | sample TSGA068MetaG_FD_102271 | JGI IMG/M metagenome (GOLD analysis project Ga0153984, IMG submission 102271) | Attine ant fungus gardens microbial communities from Georgia, USA - TSGA068 MetaG | ecosystem: Host-associated > Fungi > Mycelium > Unclassified | place: USA: Georgia, Alexander Wildlife... | reverse complement strand
TTTGGCGACCGGTGGTTTGTGCGCTTGTGCGTTGCTGTCATCTCTATCCATTGAAGGTTCCCTCCAGGTCAAAGACAACATTCTTTCCCTCGGTGATGCTGGTGGCAACCAGTTATATCCTTCTGACCCAGCCATTGGTACCGGATTTGATCTTTGAGCATTCGTTGCATTGATACATGTTGTTCTAGACCGTCGACCTGCCCTGCGATCTATATTACGCTCGCTCCTCGTCACGTATTCTACTTTGATGTCATCATTACTTTTACCGCCTCCCCTGAATCCGGGGGAACCTCCAGAGTGGCAAAGACATATCGACTGGATATCTAATCTAGCAATGAATCTCATGGCAGCTGCGAATGATCTCCGCCCGGTTCAGGTTATTTGCCTGTGCCACCTAGGAAAAAAGATGCTAACATACATGTAGGCAAGAGGAAACCTGGAGTCGATGATGCGACACCAGCTCGAACTTCGTAGAGAAGAGACGAAAGCCTTGCACGAGTAAGTGACGTTAGAGAACTGGACTCAACAACCACCGCGCTGATCAGAGTTCCAGAAAATGTGACGCTCTTGAAGAAAAGCTCCGAGAGATACGCTCTTCTGTAGCTAATTTAACACCTCTCGCACCAGTGAGAATCACGTTCTTACAGTTTGATTCAGAAACATAACTCAATTTAAAACAAGCCGAAAATTGGAACACCGTCAGCACCGGACCTGCAACAAGTAAGTGTAACAAACTTCTCTATCTTCTGATCCAATCCCTTTGAAAGATGCAATCAACTCGTCCATTGATAGAGATGGATACACTTGTCTGGGCCGAACAAATCCAATAATCTTTCCAAACAAAAAAAGAGAGTTGTCATGCCTATATTTCACTGGTCTTGACCCATTTTCAGGTTTTGAGAAAGGAACCAAGAGATATCGTCTTTGGAGTGACCAAGATGTTTCCAACATGGGGAAGAGCACATGAACTATCTATGAACTATCTTTGCTATGTGGCTATCATATGATACAGGACTGTAGAGAAGTTTTGGACCTTATCTAAGATGCTTGAATGTAATGGGAAAAAGACCATATTGTGACCATATTGTGAGAGCTAATAACCTCAGCGTTCGGGACGACGACTGAGGCGTACACGAGTACGAAACTGGGTATAAGTAGTCTACAGATACACTAGTAGACTAGCCAAAAATAGGTATGTTGAATTAAGAATGAGCAGCACAAAAGGTGGGGGAAACTCGTTGCAAACGTACAACGTTCTTCATTACTATCTCAAATATTTATACTACATAAAACAATTAGACATAGAACAATAAGGAGTCACATGCATCGCGCAGGCTCGCATGACATCCAAATTCCAACATTATAATAGTCTTGAAACACAACGCGAAATGAAGAATATTTACATAACCATGAAATTAGTGCTGGTTTGCACTGTGAGTCCCTATTCTCTACACATATGTCCACCGCTCCAGAAAAGCTGATCTTTTTCAATTCTTAGCCATACATCACGTGATACAAGGTTCAAAACATTGTATTTCTTTATAATCCTATCATCATATGATGGCCACACGGCGCAGGGTTGGCATAAACACGACCTCGACTGAAACTGCACGAAGACAACTCATGCAGCCTGTCCCATGCTGGAAACGTATCTTGGTTATTCCAAAGGCTGTATCTGGTTCCCCTTTCAAAACTTGGAAATGGGTCAAGACTGATGAAATACAGGCATGACACCTCTCTCATTTTGCTTGGAAAGAGGTAACTTATTGGTATTGACACAACAAGCATTTCAGTGATGATGAGGGAGGTGTTGATGATCCCCTTGCTCCTCTGCCAGATGAACCAGAGGTAGCTGAAGGCGACGAAGAAATGGAACTTGACGAGAATCACAATACAACAATGACAGTTGCCCAGCCATCCGAAAGCACACCTGTACTAGATGAACCACTCATCTCACCTAAGCCTCAACTCTCAATGACACTTGCAGATCCTGACGAAAGTATAAATGGAAATACGGATACGGATATAAACGCTTTGGGTGCCTCACTCAAGCCTGTAGTTGATGCCAGATTGCATAGTTTGGATGGGACAAAGAGGGTTGTCGATACGGGTGTTGAATTGGACATTAGTAGACTTGGGCCAAATGGGTTGAATCTTGATGATACTGATTTGACGCATATTGACCCCTCGGATGGGATAGTCGATGGGTCATTATTGAACCATCCTTTCATACAAGGCGCGCCGTGATTATTGGTGGTGCTCTGTCCCCGTGTATCTGTTTTGTTATGTTTCATGTTGAAAGTTTTCTGACGGTTGACAAAGTTTATGTATTTCACACCTTCTTCACTGTATGCCTACGCCAGGTATGATATTATCTACACACAAGGAGTAATGAAGCTGGATAGTGCTCAGCATTTGCACTCGCCGGTTTTGCACTTACAGCTGTATAAAATTAAGTCTAAGTTTGGGACATCAGTGTTCGTTACCTACGAATCTCCGCAAGTGCAGGTGGAACCACAACCGTTCTGGTCCTTGAGGGGGTCGTTGGCACTGCAGATGCAGCCTTGGCAGATAGAGATTTTGGTTGAACACTTAGGTTATTAGTATGCGAGTAATAAAATTTGAAGGGAAAAGAAGTAATTCACCATGTCGTGGGCGTAAGGAAGTAAATTGGGAAAACGGACCTCATCCGACGCCCTTAAATACCTAGCCTCTGACGTGAGAGGTGATCAAGATAAGATTTGAATGACTTTCTGTAAATATTCCTGAATAGGCAGGCTTTGACCCGAGGTTAACAAGGGCAAACTTCTACGTGCCATTTCGACTAAGTGTTCACAGGGTGTGACACTAAGTAAAATTGTATTTTGCAATGGCCTCAAATGCTTCCGTGGTCTCCCAACAAATACAACACGATAACACGATCACCACCATATCTGATCCAGGCCAGGCGACGCGCGTCATACATATGATTAAAAATATATTACAGAGCAACCGTGGGTTCTCGAGGGTACGACAAGACTGACCCGTACCATACCCGTACCCCTTGCGGTTCACCATCGATGTTGTCATTGACTCCATTACTGGCAGTGTACTTCGTCCAGAGTACTCTGCAGATGAAAATGGGGCATTGATCAGGGCTGGAAGTGGTAAAGATATAGAGACTATGGGCGAAGATGTGGATGCTGAAATACATGCTGGGTTCTTGTGTACATGGACCCGGCAAACACCGACAATGATTGTTACATCTTTGTACTTTAACACCATCAAGATATGTTCTGCAGGGTGAAGTTCTTCAAAACGCAACTGATTGATACTGTTCATGAACAAGAGAGACTAGAATTATACAGGTGAAAGATTCGAAGACTGGAAAATCAGGTATTTGGGAAGGTTACCAACACCAAGTGAATGAGAAGTGAGGTATGCTTAACCAACTGGTTAAGCGCGAATTCGATTTCTATTTTTATCTTTTGTTTTATTTTCCCTTTTCGGGCACAGCCCACAATCGCGTTGCATTTTTGTTTGTTGCATTTTTCATTTTGGATATGATGAAAAACTATATATAGTACTAGATTATGGACTCAGTCGATCAGTTATTGTACCTCATCACACTATCTTCGTGGGACTGAGGTGAGCTCAGTAAATTACCTTTGGAGATTACTGACTACTTAGTCTAGTCCGTACTTACAATAATATGTAATAATAGTATGTTATTTTAATCGGCGAGAAGCAGGCAGTTGGTGAAGAGTATAAAGAGCAGATTCAGAGATTGCCTAACAGTCAAAGCTTATAAATCACATACAAATGTCAAGGTCAAAATGAACAGAATTCGAACACGGTAGGTCTATAGGTGATACTCTGCCAAGTGTCAAGGTACTCTGGTAGGTGAATTGTGCTTCAGGTCTTCGCAGTTATCGCCGAAGACCTCTTGGCCAAATGAGATGACTATGAAGCTGTCGCCATTGAGCTCCCCTGGGACAATCCAATGCTGGTCGTTATCTATAAAGTCTAGGAGCCGCCCAATTACCCTATCAACTGTATTGTCGACCAAAGATGGATCGATATCAGGAGCTTTCTCCAAGATGAACTGATTTAGTTTTTTTTCTGTCGATGCCGTAGCCCAACACGTATTTCGGGAGCGAACTAATCTTATAAATGTTGTCAATTGTCTGTATAAGGAGAAACTCAGCTTAATGCGCAACACACCATTGACACAGACCACTTGGGCGACGGTGTGGTGTGGTGAGGCCAGGAACAAAACAATATTACGTAAAAGTTTGTCCTACCGCTCTCGATAGCAACGGTCGCACATGTGAAGAAGGATGACAAGCAGGGTAAAATTCTATGTGAAATTTGTGTGTAAGGCTAGTGCCTTCGGCTCTGTCTTTACTAAACACTGCAAATGCTTACAACAACTTGAATCCGCATCAAAATGATAATGACAATAGCGGGACTTTACCGCTCTCGATTAGCCTCAGAATTTAGGAACAAGAGTACATTAGAGCCTTGCTCACATTTATACGTCCTATGATTAAAGGACAAATGGATTCAGTCTATACTAATGACGTGTCTGTATGGTGGGCATCTTATTATTAGTGAGTTTCTTTCACGCAGCAGAATCGCAGAATCTTGATTTGCTTCAACAGATCATGTATCTCACAAGTGCTGGATTCTTTGTTCATGAACAATTATTTTTTGCAACATCTGTTGATTTAGCTTTCTGCTCACATATCACCTGGACCATGTCCTCGAATGATTTATAAATGCTGAGACATAGCTAGTACAATTTCAACCTCCCAAATGATAATCTGCTATTTATCATATTTTTTCAGAACTCTATTCCACAACGAACAAACCAATGCATTAATGCCTTCCGCGTAGTCTGCAAGGCCCAGCGTGAGAAGTGTATCAACAGAAGACGTACAACCAAAAGAGTATGCTGATGTGTCGGAAGGTTCGGTCCCACGCCAACGCTTGACTTCCATGCGCTTTGAACGAAAGCTTCTTGATGACTACCCACACGCCATTGGGGTTGGTATCTCAGGAATACTCTCTGTGTTTTCTCTGGGACCAACTCCCGGGCTGATCCCCATCATCTTCACACTTTCTATTCTGTTGATATATTCCCGCAAAATTTTTCCAACACAAGCTCCTCACAAGGGTCGACACACCATTATTTTGTGGGTCGTACTCACCATTGGTAGCTCAATTCTCAAAATTACACCATCGATCCATGCTTTATCACAGCCCGTGCTTTCAATCTTATCCTTATTAATCCTTTCGGGGATCACTTCAACCTTGTGCATCGGGGCTCTGTTCATTGAGGCTCGGATTAGTAGTTGGATGAGCCCCAGGCATAAAACAGTCAGGCTGTTGTTGTTTCCGACATGGTGGACCACAGTCTGGGCCGCCATCGCATACCTTAGCCCCCTTGGCATGCTGTCAACATGGAACCCTGTAGAAGGAACAAGTGCATATAACTGGATGCTGCCTATGTTTGGACCACAGTCCCTCAATTGGGTGGCGGCAGCCTGGGCAGTAGTCATTTCGGAGACCTTGATGTCCTTGTATATGGGATCAGAATTCCAAGACGAGGAAGACTTCGATCTTTTGATCCCCACCACCACCGGATCTGGAGGAAATGACCATCACAATATGGTAATAGGATCCAGTGGAGACCATAACGTCGCGCGCGGCAATTTTTCGACAAGGGATGCGATCATACTCTTGGCTGTATTCCTTGTTCTTCTGACTGTACCCTCTTCCTTCATCAATTCTCTTCCTGTTCCACTCGGAGATGTGAGCATAGCTACACCCCTCACTGTGGGATGTGCTTTGCCAACAGTCGACGAGTACCATGTTCCAAATTTTAGTTTCAACCACTATCTAAATGAGACGAAGAGACTGGATAGCACCGCTAACTTCATTCTTTGGCCAGAAAGTGCTGTTCATTTTGAATCGGAGGCTGATAGGAACCATCATCTGGATAAGATCCGTGAACAAATCCATCATGCTTTTGTTGGTGTCTCTTTCGATGAGATTTTGGTTGACACGGAGAATCATCACGGCATCAAACGCAATGGCATTGCCATTGTGTCGAACAAAAGTGATACCCCTCATCTAGTCTACTACAAACGCCATCTAGTACCGAGTAAGCTTAAATATTTATTTTCTTCAGTGTTTGTTGAAGCTGGTTATAGTTGCGGAGTCCTTCTCTTACTCATTCACTCGTGCCCCCGGCCACATTCAAAGCTGAGATCCTCTACAAAAAATATCCAATAGAAGGTCATAAACGAGACGTGATTGTTACAACATCCATCTGCCTCGACTTTTCGGACCCCTCTTTATTTAAGAGTCTTGAGGTGAGACCGGGTTTGATCCTTGCTCCTGGGCGTACTTGGGATGTCACTGTCGGGTACACTATGTGGAAGCAAGCCTCACAGCGAGCTCACGAAATAGATAGCTCTCTACTCTGGTGTGATGGAGGCGAGGGCGGCGTTAGTGGTATTGTGGGTCGAGGGATGAATGAGGTATTCCAAGTAGGCGCAGGATCTTGGGTGCGCACTATTGGCGTACAGCACCCTTTCAATGAGCAACGCCGCACTGTTTACGCGCAGTATGGAAATTCTGTCCTTCTTTTGTTCTGGGCGTTGCTCAGTAGTGCTCCTATTGGACGAGTCTTGCGGGCTTTCTTCGAGAAGGTCAAGAGGCGCCACAAAGTTACTTCTGGCACGCCTGATGTTCCTGAAGTCTCTGTCGGCAATTTGATAGGCAATGACGAATAAGATGGGGCGTGGGGTGTGTGGGGTGTGTTTGCACGTTTTGTGATCCGTCTATGAACTCGTCCCTCTGACCTCAGGGTGCTGGATAGTCGTTGTTTGAATTGTCTAACCACTTCTTGTATGAACTACGACATGTGCTTACCATCTGTTTGATCTTCGATAGAGAGATACTGCCGTGGCAATATATTGGATTCTGAAAATAACTTGAGGGCATGTCGCGCGTACCGGTGGACTTCGGCGAGTGGGACTAGATTTTAATCTAAGAACAAGCAAAAGTTATTCTATTGTTCTATTGATTCTAAAGGAAGTTGCTTGTTGAGCATGAGAGTGCCCCCCGCAATTGGACCGCCATGAGGCCTTCTGATTTGGACGTCGCTGCAAGAGCCAGACCGCTTCGCGCATGCTTATTCCAGCCCTTTGAATGATAAAAAGTAACGCATCTTCAATCCATTTCCCTCCCAGGTCCATTTGGAAGGGCTTGACTGAATCACCACGTCGCGTTCAGGATTGACGTTTGTACAAAGCCTTCGCGGCTCACTGTGCAGCTCGACTCCAAAGCGCCTTGGGAGATCGGAGGATTCAGACACCCTAGATGACGCTGATCCCTCCAATCATCTATGTCGTCACCGCCAAGGACCTAAATCCTCATCATGGCGAGGACAGCCCACTCTCCGCGAACGCAGCAGTGATATTTCGGATCTCACCGCGTGTTTCCCCAGACCACCACCTCATATACCGCTGGTAGTTGGACATCACAGTGATCAGAGCAGTAGAGGACTAGGTAACGGTGCGGGGCCATCGGTCCGTAATGAACAGAGTTCCTGGCACTTACCGTTGTCACAGACGCCCAGCAAATTTCTTTCACTTTCTCTCCCTCCAGTAGACCACGGTGCTTGTCAAGGAGAAAGGAGCCAACACCTATATCACCACCTGGACAGCTGCTGCCCACCGCCCCGCTGGGAAATAAGTTCACAAGCTTCTTCAGGAAGCTTACGAGCAGGTTTTCCAGAACCAAGAAACATATACCAGCGACAGCCCAAAATAAGCTTGCTGCCCGCACATACGAATTTGTTGATCCAAATCGATTGAGGGTGTCGCCCAGCCCTAAGCCCAGGTACGGATATATAAACGGCTCTCCACGATCTTCCTACGCGCCCCCTTCCCCATCTTGGCTGAGTCGTAACGTATCGCGATATCCTCGTGCTCGACATCGTTCCTACACGGAATTTGCTGCAAGTCTTGGAGTGAGCAACTCGTTCGCAATCCATTCGACTCTTCTGCCTTCAGACCTCACTGGCACACTCCCCCGTCATCCTCCGATCTCACATATTGGCCCTGTTGCTGTCAGTACTCCAAAGTCACCACAACTAGCTCCACTTCCTCCTCCTCTACCAACTCAACAAAGTTCTGCTGTTTCTCGTCCTCTCACTATCCACCATTACCGACCTCCAACACCACCTAAAGGCCGAGGAAAACAGCACATCCGAGTACCTTTCCTCCTCCCACGGGAATCAATTCTCGAGGACCTTACAAGCAAAAAGCCAACCCAAACACACCACGGGCGAAGCAATTCTACGCTTAACTCTTCTGCCACAGTAAGCTAGTACCCATCCATAAACCTTTCGATTATTTTAACTCGCTGTCCACTAGACTCCACTATCTTACATATCCCTCCCCCCGCCACACGAATTATCGCACTATCCTTCCCAGACAAGCAGCCAGTACACTATCGTCCCTGTATCCTATCAGCCTACAAAGATGTCAATACCCATTAGTGCTATGGATTTCAATCACCCTTCCATGAATCACCCACCTATGAGCCACTCACCAATCGATCATTCCATGGAACATGATCCTCCTGTTATGGAATACTCCGGCAAACGTACAGACGTTGTCGACCATGGGGGTGAATTTGACTATGACGGCGTACAGTGGTTCTCTGAGCCTCCTCCACAAAGATCTCAACCTGTGCGTCCTTAGAGTTCGCCTGATTGGAATTGATAAGGCTAACCGGCATTTGGGGTTATGCAGCATGTCCAGCCGTCTCAACCTGAACAACCTTATGCTCCCGATCCTGCAGTCATAGAACAGAACGAATCATTTGAGTATGCTTTAAGTGTAGCGCCTAACGAGCTGTACGCGCGCTACCGACAGTATGGACAAGTAAGCACTGCCGCTTTATTCCAAGTCTATCTCATAAACAGATTATAACGTAGCTGGGCGTCTTGGGATGGTGTTCTGAGTTCAGTGAGCTGATAGATAACCTTAAAGATCTGGGCTTTCAAGGAAACATGTTCGTCACGACTCGTTCTCGAGCACTCCAAACTTGTGAGGAGCTTCTCAGACTCAAGCTTGACGTCAAGATGCAGATCATCATCATGTATTTGAGCTCACAGGTGGCGAGGCTGCGGAGATTCTTGGATGGAGAGAAAGTATGGGAAGATTATCCGGTCCCGCAGTTCCCACTTGACCCGTCGTCCTATACTCAACCATGATCATGGTCTGGGATGTATTTTCTTTCGTGTACAGTACATTCACACTCCACGCTCTTATCGTCATAGTGTTTTGTTTTGCTTTGCTTTGCTCTGCTTCAACCATTTTGAAGCGGAAAAAATTGCATTTACTGTGTAGTACTAGCATTTTGTACCGTTGTGCTCAAACGTGAATTCGATCGTTCGTATGAGAGCAATTTTTCGTTCGGTTTTGATATTGTTCTCGTCATATGGTTAGTCTGTGAATTTTCAAGATGACAACCCAACTGTCCGTAACGTCACAGGCTTGACAAGCATATCTAGTAAGATATTTCTGGCACAATCCTGCTCATTTCAGAATATCTGCTCATTCGGCAGGAGATGTGTTGAAGTGGACCGTCGCGGTTGTACCTTCGCAGTTGTAGGGGCAGAGCTTGGTGACGTCATCATCCCAATGGTACCACAACAGTCAGACGACTGCTGTGTCCATATATCGGACACCCTTTACTACTGCACCTCAGTTGTCAATCTACATTGTTGACCACTGAGACCTACTGTGTAAAAAGGTGGCACATACAGGGTCGTCCTAAAAAAATCCTTCTCTACCGTTCCAAAAATCCTGTCTGCAATTTTAATAGAGCGACGAGATCGAAGAATAACAGATTTGAGTTTCCGCTTTAAACTTGATCATACAATGGTGATGAAGTGACTCTAGTCACGATTCGTCACATAATGATGATGCTGTGACGAGACGCGTCGCGCCTTCTCCCTCAATTTCTTATCATCATGACATCGTCATCAACGAACAACGTAAAAGGAAAGTCAACGAACGATACTGCAATAGCCGACCCTTATGAGCTACCATGGTCAGCTTATCTATCTGCTCTCTCTGGATCGTGGCACTGAAATGTTGGTTTCTCAATAGGGTAGAGAAGTATAGGCCCC
>Ga0153984_1000149_pt1 | contig 10226 bp, 7 predicted proteins | sample TSGA068MetaG_FD_102271 | JGI IMG/M metagenome (GOLD analysis project Ga0153984, IMG submission 102271) | Attine ant fungus gardens microbial communities from Georgia, USA - TSGA068 MetaG | ecosystem: Host-associated > Fungi > Mycelium > Unclassified | place: USA: Georgia, Alexander Wildlife... | reverse complement strand
GCTTTCTTCCTTCTTCCCTTTGCATCCACACCAACTCATCTTTTCTCTTTTCCAATAGGGGACTACTCCTTGTCCCCGGTCATCTTCCACATGGCATCCTCTTTCGCCACATTCTGAGCATTTCAAATACGTGACGATGGCTCCTTGTCTGTGCCATCCCAACTCCCACAATTCCGCATCTTGCAGCACTGTTGGTCCACAGTACCACTCTGCTCTCTTCCTCAGTACCTCCCACGAACTCCTCTTCCATTCTTCTTGCTGCACTTTTCCCTTTACAGGGCGTGCTGCTTCTCCCTCCTTTACTCGCCTCACTTCCCTCCTCTTCTCTTTCTGGTGTGCTTTTCCCTTATCGGGGCACGCCACCCTTTTCACCTTCTTTTCCTATAGGGGGCACTCTCTGCATTTGTGCCCTTCTTTTCTGCACTTGAAACATCTTACTACTTCTCTCCTCGCATCTTTTACTACTCTCTCTTCCACACCACACTGCATTACTCGACTTTTTAAAATTTCAAATTTATTTTGAGGCATTTCTGCCCCCTCTTCCCCTTCTTTCCTGTTCCTGCAATTTCGGGCCAGGTGCCCAAACCCTTTGCAGCTCCTACAGAGCTTCCCCTTCCTTCTTTCTAATTCTTCCCTCAGTTTGGCGAGGGCATGTTTCTCTTTGAGCAGACTGCTCATTAATGAGTTGTATTGTTCTTGAGACATAATGATAATGTCTCAAGGAGGGTATGGAGTTAATGGTTTGATCTTACTTAGTACTACATCTGTTAGGGCACAAGATCTTCACCCAACTAGACACCTACTGCCCTACTGACTACTGCCCTAATACTATGGTTAGACTATCACTCCACAGGGGAGATCCCTAATCTAGACAGCCCACTAGTGGTAACCGTCAATCCTCTACGTGTACCAACTCACAATGGAGCACAGCACGAGGTTTATACCAAGAAAAGGACAAGTATACTACTAAACACCGCTTGATTATGAGGTCAGGTCTCAGTGGAAATACCCAAGCTTGGTATTACACTTCCACCTGCAGTCCCTAACTGACTGCAAAGTCCCCTTAAGCCAAGGGCCCGGCTATGTATGGAGGTGGTTACTGATCATGATGATCAGCGACTAAGGGTTGGTAATATGAGAGTGAGATTGAGCAGAGTCCAAGGTGGATGGTGCTCGTGATGTGGAATCAAGTTCTAATGTTAGACTAGCTAACTCCAAAGCTGGAATTAAGCCAACTGCTCCTTTATCAGCGTTTGACAAGGAGAACTCGATAGAGTTCCTGTTAGATTTTTTACACTACTTATACAACTACTACATGGTCTGTGCACTATTTTCCCATGCCTATTATGTGACCATGACTGTGTGACACTTGTGACATGACACTGTCCCACACTTCCCTCTGTGTAGTAAGTCCAAGATAAAAGAAAAGAAAAGAAAAGAAATATAGATAATGACTTAGCCATTTTGCTAAGTCATGACACTAGACTACCGACTTTCTTTCTTAACTAAGATATCTCTTCTGACCGTCCACCTATTCTAGATAGAGTTTCTATTTGTCTCCTTATAGGTTGGGATGACACTATGACCCCTTCTGTGTCCAGCTCTTAATCCCATATACTGTACGTTTCTAATTCCAGATCTCCCCACATCATTACTGTTATTGATGAGGGAAGGTACTTTCTTACACAGTTCTTTATGGACATATTATGTTCTATAGGTATTGGTTCTCTATTTGCGAACCTCACCATAAACTTATCTACTAATATTAATCCTTTCTTCTCATCTTCTGTCTTTTTAGGACAAAACAAGAACAAGTGGTCCATCTCAAAGCAGTAGAAATACTTTTTTGGAGGTCTAGGCTGCTCTATCTGTAGTGGTCCCTGTTCATACCTTATTGGAAATCCTCCTATTTCTTTTGTCAATGGTGTTAATGTCTGTCCTTATGAGTGTATGAGAGTTTTTATACTATCTAGAGCCCCCTGTACACTCTTCTCAGATTTCTTTCTCGACCTCTCTTGTTTTTCATATAATATCTTTAATACATTAATATCTTGTTACAAGGTCTCCATGTCTGAATGTACCTCAACTTTTCTTACTGACTCTTCTTTACTATAATATACTAGTCCTCTGGTGTCCAGGTCTACTTTTCCATTCCTAGATAATATTATTAGTGTATATCTTAATACCTGTGCTATCGTCTTTCTACTAACTAACTCTACTGCCTTCTGCACTACATAATCTAGATCATAGAGATCTTCAATATGACTTCTTTCTTGCATATCTACCTTAAGAGTCCTCTGTATACTTAATCTAGAGTTAAGTACATCTTGAAAGGCACTATCTAATGTCTTAACAAAAAGCTCTACTAGCTCCTTGTTTTTTATCACTGCTGGCAGTTTAAGGCACTTCTGAGTAATATACAAAAACCTCCTCTTGAAGCTTATGAGTTGCTCCTTCTCTAATAAATTGATTCTAGCATTTTCTCTATACAATTTTCTTAAATGATCTATACTACCTTATTTTTTAGTAGTTAGTTCCAAATACTCTGTCTTAAGTCTCTCTGGGAACTGATTCCAAGACCCAGCTTCATATTCTTCAAAGCTGGTCTACTAGTCATATATATCAGCATCCACATATCCAGTAATCCAGTCTTATTAGTCATCTGTTATATCTGCAGTTCGGAACAACTGTTCCATTATTCTAAGAAAGTTTCTGAGTGTTCTTGACTGTTCATCTCACTTAGGGGCGCTTGGGCTAAGGGGCAAATGTAAGGGGACATCTAGGGTGATGCTTAGTAAGTTCTGAGGGTCTGATCTATTAGTGGCCCAGTAACAGATCGTGTATTGCATTCCTACTGTTCCTAACCTCTTTTGTCTGTGTCATATGGTGTAATGCCTATTATTAGTTATTCTAGAATATTCTGTTGATTATAGGTTGGTTGCTATGGTGCTGTGTGCCTGACTATCTAGTGTAGTATATATACTAGCAAGTGTGTGTAGATATACTCCTACTTGAATCTCAAACTAGCTTCTGGAACTATCCACTAGCTTAAGAGTGATTGCCTCTGAGTGGTTCCCTAACAGCAAAGGCATATTCAATTTAGCAGTCATATTTTGTATTGGGTACAAAGTTGTAGCTTGGGTAATAAATAACAGCATAGGTGATTGAAATAATAGTAATAAAGTAAGTATATCAGAAAGTGCTTATGTTACCTCTGATATGAGTTCTTCTGGTGATTTTTCAGGGATTATGCATACACTTGAAAGACTAGACCTTCCCGGAATAATAGATCCAATCTGTTTTGCTGAAGTATCTAAAAAGGGATTTGGCTCGACATCTGAGGGAGATCCAAGACTTGAAGTAAACCATTCTGACAGTTCTGACATCTCAGAGGTCGTTTCCATACTTGCACGATCTTTTGGCTACCAATCTCGCTTTCTTCTGTAATATATGTTCTGGATTATCTACTGGATGTACCAATCTGGCATGCTGTACTGTAGAAGTTTAATAACTTCTAGTTCTAGTTTCTGGTTGGTTTTCTGCTCTAGAAAGGTTTAAAGAATTAGGCATCTTTTTGAAAATAAAGTTTAGGATGCTCAAAGTGTTAAAGTGAAAAAGGAGTGGAAAGAATAGAAAACTCTCAAATCTAAAACTCTCCTCACAGTAAACTCCAGATGAAAGGGTGCAAAAGGGAATTGCATACTAGGACAAACAAAATAATGATATACCAGCTCCCAATTGCATGCTAAAGGTCTGAGGGAAGATAATCAAAGATGAAGGTTATAAGTAAAAGTAGAATTATATGCAGCTCCAATAAAATATATATGGGTTGTTGTAAAACAAAGGTAAGATCTCTTTAGATCGTCGTTGCATAGCCTCCCTAAGGTATCAATCTTTACACACTGTGACTAGACTCAACTGGAAAATACAGTTAGTTAATCACTCATGAACCTTCTACACTCAGTTGCCCTCTTGTCTACACCCCCAACACCAAACCTTACAGGTGTGATACAGTCCAAGTATGCACTTAGCCAAGCCTTCCCAACCTGTTGTCCTTTCCAAAGCCTGCCCAAGTTATATCTGCTATTCTTCTCTAGATTGAGTTCTGGGTATATTCAGTGTTCTTCTCAAGATATCCCCCTGGTCCTAGTCTTCTTACTCTTAATAGATCTGCATTCATGATTCCAAAGGCAGTGTAGATGGAGGTAGAAGTCAAGAGGTTCTTCTCTGATCCAACTGTACTCTGGATACTATATTAAAGTTATTACAAAGCTCTGAAACTCAAGAAATAAAATATAAAAAGGAAACTATTACTACTTTTAGGATTTCCTTCGACTCCTTTCTGCCCTAAGTCCTTCCAAAATCCTACTGATAACACGTCCTTTTATCAAGTCCTTCCTATCAAAGATGACACATCTCCATTGCCACTTTCTTCTAGAATATTCTTCTGTCTTCGCCTATCATACTTTTGATGCTGCTTTGTAATTTGGACTTCTTCAATTACCTGTTGAACAGTTAGTAAGTCCCAATAAATATCTAGTATCTCCAAGTCACATTCTAGAGGTTATTTATCTAAATATAATTGATCTGATACCATCAATGCTTATTTACAAGCACAAAGTCTATCAGTCTAAGTTTGTTGTCTGAGTAGTATTGGTTTTAGAGTACAAGTTTGCCATTTTTCTAAGTTAGTCTATTCAAAGGTAGATCTAGAGCATAGTTTTTTAGTAACTTTCTTAGTAACCTGATGTCAGTTTATCCTAATTGTCTAACATGAGCTCTAGGTCAATTATCACCTGCTTAATGTATTCATTATATAGTATTACGTTCTGAGGATATAGAAAGGGTTCTAGAGTGAATTCTAATTAAGAATCCATTAGTATAAAGTATATCAAATATCATTTTCTGCAGAAAATTTGCTTGTGGCATAACAGCATTACCAGGTTATTTTCCACAACGACTTTGTTGATGAAGTTTGTGGTAGTGTTATGACTTGGCAAAACAACTAAGTTATTATTTATATTTCCTTTTTTTTTTCTTTTCTTTTTTTTTATCTTGGACTTACTACACAGAAGGGAGTGTAGGAAAGTGTCACATCACAAGTATCACAAGTCACAGTCACATCACAGGAAGTCATAGTGTCACATCACATGATGTCACATAATGGGTCATATAATAAGTGTGGGAAAGTAGTGCACAGACCATGTAGTAGTTGTATAAGTAATGTAGAAAATCTAACAGGAACTCTATCGAGTTCTTTTTGTCAATTGCTGAACAAAGAGTAGTTGGCTTTATTTTGGCTTGGAGTTTAGCTTTCTTACACTTTCTAGTTTTCAGCGCTGAAGTCAACAAAGAGAACAGTGACGGTGAAGTTGGTGAAAGTTAACATGTCTATTTTAAGTAGTTAATTATGGTTCTTAAGTATGTTTTCAAGGGGGTAAAAGAAAAAAATGTTCAATTTTAGCCTCTTAATGCCATTATGTTATACCTGAATATCATTCCAATCATATTATGTTTTATGGAATAGTAATGTTGAGCTCTAAAAGAGCTTTACAAATTTCTGGTATTCTAGTAGCTGGTTTGGAAAAATCTATATTCTTAAGATATTTATAAGTGTTTTTTAATATTCTCTACTTTTTAGCTGTAAGCTTGTGACCAATTTCATCTAGCTCTATAATTATATCCTGTAGTCAATTGAATCATTTTGTAAGAAAGCTAAACTCCAAGCTAGAATAAAGCCAACTGCTCTTTATTTAGCAATTGATAAAAAGAATTCAATAGAGTTTCTATTAGATTTACTACACTATATATACAATTACTATCATAACTATGCACCTTGTCTCCTATGGTTCTCATATTACTCATCAGCTGACTTTTTAGTCACATACCATGACTGTGACTTGTGACTCTGTGTAATGTGACTATTCTATGACCACTATCACACCTTTTGTGACTCTGTGACTGTCATATGATATTTCCCATACTCCATCTTAGTAATAATCTAAAAGAAAAGAAAAGAAATATTAAATAATAACTTAGCCATTTTACTAAGTCATAACACTTTTCTTTACTATATAGGAAAGAGTGTGGAAAAGTATCATATTACAAGTGTCACTCAGTCACAGTCATATGATGGGAAAGTTGCATGGTTATGTCACATGACAAGTTACATAATGAGTATAGGAAAGTAGCATATAAATCATGTAGTATATCACAAATGGTCACTTACTTATTTGTGATTGGTGCTTTGGAATCTTGAAAGCTTCAAAAATGCAAAGTTTAGACAGTGAAAAAAGATGTTGTTAAGTCTGAGGTCTAATTCTTAGACTATGAGTCCTTATATACATGAAAGTGATAGTCTGTGCACTAGGACAGATCATCACATGCTATTACCTATTGTTCTACATATGGTAGTGCCTTTGTGCTGTAAATAGTGATAACTTAACCTTATGGAGGCTGTTCTTTGTTCTAAGAAAAGGACAGTGACTATTGATGGGTAATTAATAAAATCTATGTACAAATATTGAGGCCTTCATATCTCCACTAATATTAATTGCCTCAGTGCCTTTTTAGGCTCATTCTGAGAGGTATGAAGAGGGCTTTTCTGATGCCTAAGAGCAAAGCTTAGATCATGGCGGTTTCCGAGATATTGGTGATTTAATAAATGGTACTATGGTGGTTGTAAGGGGCACGCTTGGTGAGGTACCCAGTCACACTGCAATATAGTAGAGCAGGCGTCTTAAGAAGAAGCTATAAATAGCCCAGGAGCTTCAATCATTGTTGAGGTAAGGTATTTTATCGTATATCACTAGCTACTTATACTAGACTAGCCTGGTCTGTGCGCCGGTCGCTATGGCCACTGACATCAGAACAATAATAACTACATTACCAGATATAGCTATGTAGTACTTTGATGGAGACCCAAACTAGAGGGAAGAGAACTATAGACCGTGGACTCCGAGGATCCGTGGGAACACTAGTTGATATGAACCCTACCAGGTTATCTAAGCGATCTCAGGGTTGTCCCCTTATAGTGGTTACCAGTTGATCTGCCTAATATCTCAGCCATTACTGATCGCTTTGAGACGTGACTGGTATTAATTGAAAGGTCTTTTTAAGGGCTTTTGGGTGCTATTAAGACTGTGGGAATTGTCGAATAACTGATAGAGATATGGCCAAATGAAGTTTGTGACATAGTAGTTGTATAAGTAGTATACAGAAAATAATGGAAACTCTATCAAGTTCTCCTTGTCAACTCGGATAAGGAATGAGGCTAAGTTATCTTGACTAGTCTTTACAAAGGCAAGCTATAATGTCTGCTGATGTTATATTTGGATCATAAAGTGGTATAGTTACAGAATTCTAGGATTTAAATAAGACAGATATAATAATATTTTTGAAGTCTTTGTTATTTATTTTAGACCCCAAAGCCCTGGCATCCAACCATTTAGTACACATATTAATGATGAAGTCAGTGAAGTTGGTGTAGTTTGTAAAGTATATTTTGCAGTATTTGTTTTGCATTCAACTGTGCTATGTTATATGCTTTTTCATAAGTGTTAATATATAAGGTCCAGGCCTCAGCAACTATGCTGTTGATGTTGATTTCTAGTCCAGCTGGATTTTTTGTGTTGAGCATAAGTAAGCTCAATGTCTAGACATTACATATTTTTCATTCTTTAAGAAATAAGGTTTCAGAGTTCCATAGTGTCTCAGTAGGTATAGTTGTCATAGTTGGTGAAGTAGAGGGGCATTTGATAGATTTATCTAAGTACCTAAAAACTCCTTTTAACATAGCTACTATATAGATGAGTCTTCACCATAAGGACCAGTTTGTACTATCAAATTTGTTTGTCTCAGAGAAGACTGTTGTGATTGTTAACATATTGGTATATAAGGCTTTATTGAGCACAATAAAAGGGGTAAAAGAGGATTTAACTGTGACAAGCAAAAGAGAAAGGGGTGGTGATAGTCCTCAATCACATACTAAAGGGTTCATGGGGAGAAGAAGAAAGTAGAGATATCAAAAAGAAAAAAAGTGAAAGTACAGCTTATCTGTAATATAAAAATAGATGAAATAATAGTGAGTTTGATCTAGATCCTCCTCACATGGTGTTCACCTTTACACACTGTAACAAGCTCACTATTAAAGTAGTCAGTAAACTACTCCTAGACCTTACCAGACTCAATCAAGTCCTCATCTGCACTCCCACACCAAACCTCATGAGTGTGATTGTCACACCCTGTGACACCTAGTGACTATACAGACTTACATACCAATCCAACTCTTCATTACTAGCTTATTAAGAACTATACCACTATGACTAAGCCTACTAGACTATTCAGTTTAGAGCACTACTGTTTCTTTAGCTTTATTATTAATAAAGCCTCCTCTTATTACTTCACCTCCTGGTAATAATCCTTCCCTATCCTTGTGGGCAAGCACAGAGGAAGACACAACCTGATTGGTTGAGGTCAAGCCCAGTAGTCTCAAGGATCAAGGCTTGACAGTGATACTGTTATGAACATTGAGTGGGACTATAGTTATTATCAGCCTTGGTCTGATAATGAATGGCTAGTGGACAAAATGATGGCAATGCGAAAAGAAACGTTGATGGCACAGAACAAGGACATTAATATGCAGTAATGCATAGAATATCTAAGCATCCTAGGAGACAATGGACTCATGGTATGGACAGGACTCTTCAGAGAAACCTCGGACTATTTTCTCTTCTCTATCTTTGGATTTGTGCTAAATAGGACAATATCAGACTAACCCATTATTAGACACTGACTCACCTTTGACTCACTTGTTACCTTGTCACTGATCTGTCACTTAACTAGTCACTCTTAGTTACAAGTAGTGTTACTACATTGTAACAATTGTTACATCCCTAGTTAAAATAAATACAGACCAGAAAGAGAAAAGAACAGTAAGTTCTCTCTTTCTGTATTCCCTTTGTAAAATCCTTACTCTGAGGAATCGGTACTCTTACTTGTCCTAGGACAACCTCAAGGGTGCTACTCAAAATCTCGTTGACATCTCTCCTCCAATATAACTTCACTGAAAACCTTAACCAGATCCTCTAGTAAGGAGCGTGAAAATATCAAGTGTTAGATATAAGCTTCAAGTTGAAACGCATATTCAACTGTAAGGTTTAGAGTCTTAACAGATACAATCTGAGTTGATAATTAGCTAGGCTTTTCAGACCTGCTACTTCATAGAAGATTATTCAAGTAACCACTGTGTTTTGTCTCTTGAAAGAATAGGGTATATACTCAAGAGAATTATATTTACAATCTCAAGAGCTTTTGAGATAAAGACAAGGGTCAAGGAGGCTCTTCTCATTAATCTTCACTCTGAGAAATATATTAGAATAATACAAATCCCAAAACTCAATTAAAATAAATAGAAAAAGGAAACTTTTTATTTTACTACTCTTTCTCGCATCTCTTCTCTATAACACTGCTATGTGACCATGACAGACATCACTTTCCTGTCCTCCATACCTCCTAGACATGACCATATGATTCTGCTCTACCTTTATTCTTTACTCCTGCCCAACTTTATCAATCCCCAAACTAGCTTCCTTCTACTCCAAATATAGTCTAGCAACACATAACAATGTGTATGAGCATTAGCAATACAATTGTCATCTAATAGTATATCCACTTCTTGACTGGGTCTAGCAGTAATAAGATCACTAGTTACTAATAGACTTTTAATCTGTTGTCTTGGTATCATATTAGTCTAAGTCTGCTCTAGATTGAAATTATCTTGTATTCTAAAAATATTCTTAAGCCTCCAATTTCTAGAGTTTCAATATTAATAGTCTATATTTGAGAAACCTGATGCTAGCTCATCAGTCCTACCTCCCAAGGTATATACTATTCTAGTATAGGAGTAGCTGCTGGGGTACCTGCATAGTGTTATAGAAAAGAGGGAAAGTGTCAAGGACGTGCAAAGTGGAAGTGGAGTGACCTGGAGTAGAGCGGAATTACTCCGGAGTAGAAGAGAGTTGACAACAAAAGTAGAGGAACAACCTTGGCCTCAGCTCGTGTGCTGTATCTCGATCTGCTGTCGCGTATGTGGTTGCATATTTCAGGAGAACGGAATTGTTATCAGGAGTGCAGGAGAGGAGTGGTATATAGATTGATAGGAGTGGAGATGGATATTAAAGACATAAATGACTTTAATCTATGAACTAAGGAACTAGGATGTAACT
>Ga0153984_1000148_pt1 | contig 10237 bp, 10 predicted proteins | sample TSGA068MetaG_FD_102271 | JGI IMG/M metagenome (GOLD analysis project Ga0153984, IMG submission 102271) | Attine ant fungus gardens microbial communities from Georgia, USA - TSGA068 MetaG | ecosystem: Host-associated > Fungi > Mycelium > Unclassified | place: USA: Georgia, Alexander Wildlife... | reverse complement strand
GGTGTAACGCTGGATCTGCACAGGTGACGTAATGGTTTTACCATCCTGCTGCAGCTCCAGCAGACGCACGGTAAGCTGCTGCTGATAGCTCTGCGACTGCACGCTGATCTGATAGCGGCCGCGATACTGCTGATCTTCATCAGCACGGTTCCACTGCACCCAGTCGGTCGTCAGCTGCTGACCGGCATCGTTACGTGAAGCAATCGGGAATTTGTTTGACTCAACGACGTTAACGACCCGTGACCAGACTGAACCGCGGCTGTTATCAATCATCAGCGCACCGGTATTATTGCTGAACTGCGCGCGCGTCCCGTTCATCAGCGCCAGCGGCTGGGCTGGCGGACGAATGTCGAGCTGCTTACCGGTGGGTGCCTGGCTGCTGGTGCGCGGCACATCATAGTCACCACGCTGAACCGGCAGGATCATTCCGGCTGGCGCTTTCAGTTCACTTAACTGGCTGGCTTCAAGATAAGATTCGTCACCGCTGACCTGGCGCTTATAACGCTGATCGCTTGAACAGGCCGACAACAGCATCAGAGTAGAAAGCCCGACTACTGTGGCTACTGTTGACCGCTTTACTGAGTAATTCATTCAAACTCCCTAAATTATCGCAAACCCGCTTTCACCAGCGCCTGCTCCACTTTCGGCTGGCCGGCTGCAGTCAGTGGCGTCATTGGCAGACGCAGCGTGTCGTTAGCGATTAATCCTAGCTGTTTCGCAGCCCATTTCACCGGGATAGGATTGGGTTCACAGAAAAGCGTCTGGTGCAGGTGCATCAGACGCTGATTCAGGCGGCGTGCCTCAACGAAATTGCCTTGCTGTGCAAGTTGACACAGCTCGACCATTTCACGTGCAGCCACATTGGCGGTCACCGAAATGACGCCTTTGCCGCCCAGTTGCATAAAGTCCAGCGCAGTCGCGTCATCGCCACTCACCAGAATAAAGTCTTCATTAACCAGCTCTTGGATCTGACTAACCCGCGATAAGTTCCCGGTTGCCTCTTTGATTCCGATAATATTTTTAATTTCGGCCAGGCGGGCAACGGTTTCCGGCAGCATGTCACAGCCGGTACGCGAGGGAACGTTATACAGCATCTGCGGCAGGCTGGTGCTATTCGCAATCGCTTTAAAGTGCTGGAACAGCCCTTCCTGCGTGGGGCGGTTATAGTATGGCGTCACAGTCAGACAGCCCACCACGCCGGAATTTTCAAAACGCTTCGTCAGAGAGATGCCTTCAGCGGTGGCATTGGCACCGGTTCCGGCAATCACCGGAATCCGGCCATCGGCCAGTTCCAGGGTCAGCATCACCACATCACCATGTTCTTCATGGCTCAGGGTTGCAGATTCGCCTGTGGTGCCGACGGAAACGATCGCCGCGGTGCCGCTGGCGACGTGATAATCAATCAGTTTTTTCAGACTCGACCGGCAGACATTACCGCTGTCATCCATTGGCGTAACGAGTGCAACAATACTTCCCGTAAACATTGGCGATCCCCTCGACAAACAAGTGCTTCATGGTACGTTTTACACTTAGGGAAAAGCAAGCAAGCCACGCCATTCCCGCGCTTGTCAGCAGTTTTTTTTATGTTTACCTTATGGTTATTAGCGAAAGCAGAGGAAAAGCCATTTTGCCGCAATCTCAGCCCCATCATCTGGTGATCACCGCGCTTGGTGTTGACCGTCCGGGTATCGTCAATACGATTACCCGACACGTCAGCAGCTGCGGTTGCAATATTGAAGATAGCCGTCTTGCCATGCTTGGGGATGAATTCACCTTTATCATGCTGCTGTCAGGCAGCTGGAACGCGATTACGCTGATTGAATCGACGCTGCCGCTGAAAGGCGCAGAGCTGGAGCTGCTGATCGTCATGAAGCGCACCAACGCCGGGGTTCGTCCGCCGATGCCCGATACCGCGTTCATTCAGGTTGAAGTGGCCGACTCGCCGCATATTATTGAACGCTTTACCGATCTTATTGATAAGCATCAGATGAACGTGGCCGAACTGGTGTCGCGCATCACACCCGCGCAACACGATTTGCCACCAACGCTCTATATTCAAATGACCGCCCACAGTCCGACACGAACCAGTGGCACCACTTTTGAGCAGGCTTTTAATAACCTGTGTCAGGAGCTGAATGCCCAGGGAACACTGCGTCTCTACAGTGTGTCTGACGCTGCCAATAGCGAATCAGTCAGCGCGGTACGCTAAGCTTTAGTTAATAAACCGGAGTTATTTCTCCACATGCCTGACGCGTGATCGGCTATGTGGTGAAATACCCCCTGATGGTCATATTCCCTCTGGTCGTTTCGGGCCAGATGGTGTATTACCCACAGCCTGAATAAGAAAATGGAGAGATGTGATGAATCCACTGAAAGCCGGAGATACTGCACCTGCATTTAGCCTGCCCGACCAGGACGGCGAACACGTGAATCTGACCGACTTCCAGGGACAGCGCGTTCTGGTGTACTTCTACCCGAAAGCGATGACGCCAGGCTGCACCGTGCAGGCGTGCGGTCTGCGTGACAACATGGATGAGTTGAAAAAAGCGGGCGTGGAAGTCCTGGGTATCAGCACCGACAAACCGGAAAAACTGTCAAAGTTTGTCGAAAAAGAGCTGCTGAACTTCACGCTGCTGTCAGATGAAAATCATGAAGTCTGCCAGGCGTTTGGCGTCTGGGGTGAAAAAACCTTTATGGGGAAAACCTATGACGGTATTCATCGCATCAGCTTCCTGATCGATGCTGAGGGCAGGATTGAGAAAGTGTTTGATAACTTTAAGACCTCGAATCACCACGACATGGTGCTGGATTACGTTAAGTCAGCCTGATGTTGAGGGGCGCGGTAGCCTGACCGCCGCGCCCTGCTTATCTTCTTTCCCTTCACGCTTGCCTGCCGTAAAAAAACATCTGCTCTTTGTGCGATTAAGTCGTGCGATTAAGCTGTGGCGACGATCACGCAGTTTCGCCCGGCATTTTTCGCCGCGTAGAGCGCGGCATCCGCCTGTTTCAGACTCGTTTCCAGCCCGGCATCCTGGGTGCCGTTCCATGCTGCAACGCCAATAGACAAGGTAATTCGTCCTACATCCGTGAGCCAGGCTTCGGCAATACCCAGCCGTACGCGCTCCGCGATGATCTGTGCCTCATCCAGGGCCGTGCCCGGCAGCAGCATCAGAAATTCCTCTCCGCCGTTGCGACATACCACATCAGACTGACGGGCGCTGGCACGCAGCGTGCTCGCCACCTGCTGAATCACCCGGTCACCGACATCGTGACCCCAGCTGTCGTTGACGTTTTTAAAGTAGTCGATATCCAGAGCCAGCACCGAGAAAGGCTGGCGCAGGGTGCGGTAATACTCCAGCACCGCATTCAGACCACGGCGATTCAGCAACTGGGTCAGTGGATCGGTCTGCGCTTCCGAGCTAAGACGGCCAATTTTGTCCTGCACCAGACCAATACCGGTGAGTAGTGCACGTTTGACCTGAGCCGCCTCAAAATACCAGGCGGTGATACCACCAATCTCTTTTGATACCCCCTGCGCATCCATCCGGCTGGCTTTGCGGGCCAGCTGGAAGAGTGGCCGGGCGATCAGCCGCGCCAGCACCACGGCCACCAGCAGAGTCAGCAGCGCGAACGGCACCGAATTTTTCAGGACTTTCATTAACAGGCCCGACAGCGGATCCAGCGTGACGTTAATCGGCTTCAGAGCCACCACCGTCCAGCCGGTAGTCGGCACGATCGCAAAGCCCGCCAGTTGAGCTGACTCACCCGGACCGGCAAGCATCAGCGAGCCATTGGTCTGCTCGTCACGCGGACTGACGATGGCTGGCAGCGTTTTACCCACCAGCTGCCGGTTCTGGTGATACAGCACCTCATTATTGCTGTCGAGCACATAGACCGTGGTGCCATCCCGGTAGAACTGCTCACCCAGCAGCGCATTCAGAATGCTTTTTTTCTTCAGATAGATGGTGCCGCCGATGTAGCCCAGGTAGTCGCCATCGGCACTCCAGACGGGCCAGGAGATAAACACCAGCAGATTGTTGGCGGCAGAGAGCGTGGGTTTACTGATGCTCGGCTGCCGCAGGGTCAGCGCTTCCCGTGAGGCGTCGCTGGTCAGGTGCATGCCTTTCAGGGTCAGCGACTCAGGCGAAATCGCCTTGATCACGCCCTGCGCATCCACTATCGCCACTGAGTTGAAACTGCTGGTCTGCTCGCGCAGGCGGCTGACTTCGCTTTCCAGCAGCGCCTCATTATTAAAGTCGCGGCTGAGCTGATTAGCGCTGTAGTGCAGCTGTGACTGCGCCAGCTGAAAGAAAATCTCACTGGTTGAGGCCAGTTTGGCGGCGTAGGCGCGATTGGCCTCAAGCGTGGTGTCAATCAGCACCTGGCGCTGAACCCGCCAGGTGGCGTAAAGCGTATTCGCGAGCGTGATAACAATGCTGACAATCACCAGCAGGGCGATCAGATTGCGCAAATCGGCCTTGGGCCGAAAGAGCTTTAACATGGCGTCGCCGCCGCGGAGATAAATGTCATGTCGTCAATGCCTGATTATTTTTTTAATGTGTGCCAGAAGCCCTGATATCCGGGCTTAAGTCTACACGGTGTCGGCATTTTTGAGCAGCATTAAGACAAATTTCACGCCTGAGAATCCAGATTTGACTGGCACTAATCGATTAATCCCTGACTATCGTAAAAAGGCCAGGGTCCCGAAAAGCGGCCAATCGCACACTGATGCGAGACCATTCCCTGCCCGGGTTGCCAGCAATGCAGCAAAAAGCCGGGCGGCTCCAGAATAAAGTGAGCCGGCCCGTCGGGATGCAGATCCAGCGCCACCTGATGCGACACGCCTGGCGCAACACAGGCCAGCGTGCCGGCAAAGCGGGCCTGCAGACTGCGATGCAGATGACCGCAGAGCACCCGCTCAACCTGCGGATGACGGGCGATGATCGCCTCAAGGGCCTCCGGATGACGTAATCGTTGCCGGTCCATATGGGCAATGCCACAGGCAAAAGGAGGATGATGCAGCATCACCAGCGTGGGCTGATCGGCAGCCGCGCTCAGTGCCTGATCCAGCCATTGCAGCTGGTGTTCGTCCAGCTCTCCCCACGGCTGTTGCGGTACGCTGGAGTCCAGCGCCAGCAGCCTGACGTCGCCGACGCGAAGCTGCCAGTTCAGGGTGGCCCCCGCCTGCAGATAGGCGTGATCCGGGAAAGCGGCACGCAGCGCCTCGCGATCGTCATGATTGCCCGCCATCAGGTAAAACGGCAGCTGCAGGCGCTGCAGGGCTTCCCGCAGCGTCTGGTACTCTTCAGGTCGACCAAAATCGACCAGGTCGCCGGTAATCACCACCACATCGGGCCGCGGCTGCAGCGCATTAAGGGTATCGATAACCTGCAGTAATGCCGCATAGGTATCGACCTGTTTGTAAGAGAGGCGGCCATGGGCCTTGATATGCAGATCGCTGATTTGCGCAATCATCGTAGGTTGAACAGACACAACAGACTCCTTAGCAACTGAATTCCAGCGCGGCCTGACTGGTCAGCGACCAGCTGATGCGCTGCCCGGCCTGCCAGATTTCGCGTGCATGACGCTCTACCTGAATGGGGCTATCCAGTCCAATATCGATCAGTAAGCGCTGCGAAGCGCCGAGGAAGGTGCTGCCCACCACCACGCCGCGCTGGGGATAGCGCATATCGTCGGCCAGCAGCACATCTTCCGGGCGGCAAAAACGCAGGGGCTGACCATGGAGATCGTGCGCAACGCAGTTAATGGCACCCACAAAGTCGGCCACAAAACGGGAGGCCGGGCGCTGATAGATGCCCTGCGGCGTATCGAGCTGCACCAGACGGCCCTGCTCCATCACCGCGATGCGATCGCCCAGCGCCATCGCCTCCTGCTGATCGTGCGTGACGTAAACGGCAGTGATCGCCAGCCGCTTGAGCAGTGCGCCGATCTCCAGCCGCAGTCGATCGCGCAGCCTGGCATCAAGCGCCGCCAGCGGCTCATCAAACAGCAGCACTTTAGGCCGGGCGGCCAGCGCGCGAGCCAGTGCCACCCGCTGCTTCTGCCCGCCGGACAATTTATCTATCGCGCGATGTGACAGATGCGTCAGATCCACCAGCGCCAGCATTTCTGCCACCCGCGCCTCACGTTCGGCTCGCGGCACGCCCTGCACCTTCAGGCCATAGGCGACGTTCTGCGCCACGTTGAGCGTCGGGAACAGCGCGTAGTTCTGGAACACCATGCCAACGCTGCGTTTCTCAATCGGCAGCGCGGTAACGTTCCGCTGATCAAACCAGACTTCCCCTGGCGCATCGCTGCTTTCCAGACCGCTGATGATACGCAACAGTGTGGTTTTTCCGCAGCCGGATGGCCCCAGCAGCACCAGCGTTTCTCCGGCGTGGACCCGCAGATCGAGCGGATGCAGCGCGACCTGCTGATTGAAGCGACGCGAGCAGTGGCGCAGCGTCACGTTGACGGCCTCTTTCATAGAGTTTCCTCTCTCTGCTGCCGCCCTGATTGCCGTTCCAGCCAGTGATTACAGGCGTTGAGCAATAGCAGCAGCGGTAAAATCATCATGATAAAAATCAGGGTGTAGGCGGATCCGACTTCCAGCCGCATCGAGTTGTAGCTGTCGGCCAGCCCGACAGGCAGGGTTTTGGTCAGGGGCGTGTGCAGCATCCAGGTGATGTTGAACTCCCCTACCGACAGCGTAATCACCATAAACGCACCCGCCAGAATGCCATTGCGACAGTTCGGGACGACCACGGTAAAGAAGCGACGCCAGAAGCTCGCCCCCAGGCTCGCGGCGGCCTCTTCCAGCCGCGGCAGATCAATCGCCTGCATTACCGACAGCACCGGTCGGATCATAAAGGGCAGCGTAAAAAGCACATGGCCGATCAGGATGAAGAGCCAGCTGTCGCGCAGTGCGCTGAACTGACCATAAAGCAGAATGATACCCAGCGCGGTTGCGAGGCCCGGCAACGCAACCGGCAGCATCAGGCACTCCTCAATGCGTGAGGCCCAGCGTGACGGTGACTTCAGTAAGCCCCAGGCGGCGGGCACACCCACGATGACCGTCACCGCCAGACAGCTCAGGGCGATCAGCAGCGACAGCCAGAAGGTGTCGGCATACATCTGCCATACCTGCTCCACCCACTTCAGCGTCAGCCCGCTGCGCAGGCCCGCGAAGTAGTTCTGCGTGACGCCCGCCAGCATTGAGAGCACCACCGGTACGATCATAAATAGCGCGGTGAGGCTGGTGATCGCCACCTGCAGCCAGAACAGACCCCGGCGCTTCATGATGAACGCGCCTTCCGGCATGCAAGCCCATTAGCCAGCATTAGCGCCAGCCAGGCCACCGCGCCCATCACCACCGAGAGTGCCGCCGCGGTGGCAAAGTTGGCGTAATTAGTGAACTCGCCGTAAATAGTCAGCGGCAGCACGGCCAGCTCTGTGCCCAGGGTAAAGGCGGTGCCAAAAGCCCCCATGCTGGTGGCGAAACAGAGCGCGCCACAGGAGAGCAGCGCTGGTTTCAGCCCCGGAATGATCACGTCGATGATGATGCGCCACTGGCTGGCTCCCAGCGAACGGGCCGCCTCCTCCAGCGATCGATCCAGCTTCTCACTCGCCGCCACCAATGTCACGATGGCGCGCGGCAGCGAAAAATAGAGATAGCCAATGAATAAGCCGCTGAGCGAATAGGCGAAAACCCAGCGCTCATGAAACAGGCTGAGGCTGAGTTGCGCCAGCACACCCTGACGCCCCGCCAGCATCACCATCAGAAATCCCACCACCACGCCCGGAAAAGCCAGCGGGAAGGTCAGCAGTGCCAGCAGCGTGCCGCGCCCGGTAAAGCGCTGCCGCGCCAGAAAGCAGCCGACTACCGCCGCAAGCAGCAGCGTCACCAGCGTGACCGCCGCCGAGAGCAGCACGGTGTTCAGCAGGCTTTGCAGATACTGCGGCTGACTGATAACTGTCCAGTAGCCGCTGTGGTGCGTGGTACGATCCTCCGTCATGCCGATCTGCAACAGGCGGGCAAACGGCAGTAGCCAGAAGGCCGCGAAGAAGAGCAGCGCAGGCAGCAGCATCCACGGCCAGTTCGCCCCCAGCGGCCGGAGCCGCTGGCGAACCGGCCCGCCAGCGGCAGACAGGTTGATTTCTGACAGTGACATCAGCGAATCTCACTCAGATAACGCGCGGAGAAGCCCTTTTGCGCATCGGCCATCTGCTGATAATCGACCGTGTGGGCGCGCGCATAATCGCTGTCAGGCAGGAAATATTTTCTCGCCTCGGGTGACATCGCTCCCGCCCGCACCGGACGCAGCCAGGCATTGGCCCAGGTAGCCTGACCGGCATCTGACAGCACGAAATCAATCACTTTCTTACCGTTGGCCGGATGCGGCGCATTCTTCACCAGGCTGATGACGTACGGCACCGTGACTGTTCCCTCGCTCGGGATCACAAACTCAACGTTGGCGTGATCTTTGTAGCGGGCGCGATAGGCGTTGAAGTCATAGTCGATCAGAATCGGGATTTCGCCCGAAATCAGCCGCGCATAGGCGGTCTGCTTAGGCACAATTGGCTGATTGCGCTGCAGCGTCTTAAACCAGTTTATCGCCGGGGTGAAGTCATGCAGGCTGCCGCCTTTGGCCTGATTCACCGCGACCGCTGCGACATAGCCTACAAAGGCGCTGGCCGGATCGAGATAGCCCACCATGCCTTTATATTCCGGCTTCAGCAGATCATCCCAGGCGCGCGGCACCGGCGCGTCACCCAGCGCATCGACATTAACCATAAAGCCCATGGTCCCGGAGTGCAACGCCACCCACTTGCCATTGGGATCTTTCATGCCTGCCGGAATCTCATCCCAGTTAGCCGGTTTATAAGCGCTGACCACGTCGGCACTGACGGCCTGAATACCAAAGCTGACGCCGTAATAGACCACGTCGGCGACCGGATTGTTTTTCTCCGCCACCAGCTGCGCCAGTGCCTGACCTGAGTTTTTATTATCCTGCGGCACATGGATGCCGGTCGCTTTTTCAATCGCCTGAAGCTGCGTGGCCCAGTCGGCCCACTCTGGCGGGCAGTTATAGCAGATGGCATTTTCCGCCGCCTGCGCCCACGAACTGGTAAGCGAGCATCCGGCCAGCAGCGCAGCGCTGGCGACCTGTCTGATATTAAGGTTGAGTGACATGATGTTTCCCTGAAATAGAACCATGAAATGCCGGGGCGATACTCTCCCCGAGCCGTAAATGATGGGCCAGCAAGTGGGTTTTGCCGCCCGGATTCAGAAGTAGATCGATGGCGCGCGTGCCCATCAGCGCAATCGGCTGCACCACGCTGGCCAGTGACGGTGAAAGCTGTTCACCCAGCTCAATGCCGTCGAAGCCGATGACTGACAATTGATTGGGTACGCTGATACCGGCACGCGCAGCCGCCCCCAGCAGGCTGATAGCCAGCAGATCATTACTGCAAATCACGGCGGTCAGCGGCGAAGGGGCATTCATCAGGGGCAGCAGCAGCCGGAAGTCGGACTGAATATGGCTGGGCATCTCAATCATCGCCCGCTGCGTCAGACCGGCCTGCTGCATCGCCTCGCAGTAGCCAAGGTAGCGCAGACGCGCACGGTCAGATTGCTGCATAGGTCCAGCAGCCATCACGATGTGGCGGTGGCCGAGAGTGATAAGATGGGCAGTCGCTTCCGCCATCGCTTTACGGTTGTCGACGCACAGCGCGGGCCAGTCGTGCTGTTGCGGCACGTTGTGGGTCAGCACGAAGGGCATCTTTGCTGCCGCCAGCGTCGGCAGCAGCGCACTGCGGTCGGCGTCTGCCACCGTCAGAACCAGACCGGCGACACGCTGGTGCAGCATATGTTCGACAATGGCCGCTTCCCGCTCAGCCTGATAATCACTGGTTGCCACCAGCAGCGCATACCCAGCCTGACGGGCCTGCTGCTCCATCGCCTGCAGTTGCAGGGCAAAAACCGGATTAAGCAGTGAAGGCAGCAGTACGCCAAGCGTGGTGGAGTGTTGAGTGCGGAGCTGACGGGCAATATGATTCGGGCGAAAACCGATCTGTTCAGAGGCGGCAAGCACCTTTTGCAGCGTGCCTGGTTTCAGCAGATGAGGATCAGAGAAGGCGCGCGCGGCGGTTGCGCGGGAGACCCCTGCCAGTCGGGCTACGCTGATTAAATCTGTCATCACTGCCTCGTTTATCGTCGATGAGATCGATCTCATTG
>Ga0153984_1000147_pt1 | contig 10276 bp, 11 predicted proteins | sample TSGA068MetaG_FD_102271 | JGI IMG/M metagenome (GOLD analysis project Ga0153984, IMG submission 102271) | Attine ant fungus gardens microbial communities from Georgia, USA - TSGA068 MetaG | ecosystem: Host-associated > Fungi > Mycelium > Unclassified | place: USA: Georgia, Alexander Wildlife... | reverse complement strand
TTCTCCTTTCAGTAACATTTGATCTACATTATTATCCTTTTCCTGAGTATGGTCTGGTCTTTGAGATAGCACATCTACCTTCTTTTGAGAGCTGCCAAGTTTGTGTATTAGTTGGAAGTCATATTCTTGTAACTCCATTATCCAGTGGACTTGGTAGCGATTGAGTTTTTGTGGTTTCTTGAAGTATTCTAAATTTTTATGATTAGTCCATATTTCAAACTGATCACTTCCTATAAGATACTGTCGCCATTGCTTAAGTCCTTCTATAATTGCTAGTAACTCTCAGTCATATATCTTGTAGTTTCTTTCTGTTTTGTTCATTGCTCTGGATAGGTAGGCAATAGGTCTCTAAGAACTGTCTTTTTGTTGTTGTGATAGTACTCTCCCAATTGTATATTCCAATACATTGGTTTCTAGTTGTAGTTTTTGTTTGGAGTTTGGAATCACTAAGATAGGAGGGTTCACCATTTTACCCTTAAGTTTGTTGAAGGCATTTTTCTCTTCGTCTTCCCATTTCCACTTCTTCTTTCCAGTAAGTTCCATTAATGATTTAGTGTCATATTCTGGAAATATGATAATTATGTAATTTAATTCTCCTAATAATTCTCCTAAAATTAATAATAGTAGGATAGCATAGTAGATTACTCTCCTCCTATTCCAGACTTCCTATAAGTACTGTGTAGTTATAGTGTAATTTCTCAGTTTGTAAATTAATGTTATCTGGTCCTAATCTCCTTCCTGTCCAATCCGGATTCCTAGTTTACTTCCTTAGGACCTCTTCTTCAATGACTTCTCTCCATTTTGAAATACATGACCACTTCATGACCAGAGACCAGGGTGTAATACATAAGTTGAAGCCAAGGTCGTTTATTAAGTCGTACGCCGCTCTAACGTCTTTCACTTGCTACTGGAGTCTTCTTTTGGGGTTTATACTATTGCTAAGTAATATTCTTCTCTGACATAGTATATTACTCTATTCCAGAGTATACTTTTATCTATTACTCTGTACCTTCGTCCTCCAAAATTCTGTCCTTGACAGAATTTACAGACTCACACCGGTTCCTGTCGTGTTTTAGCTGTGATATCTCGCCAGTCTGTAGCTCCCTCTTCTGGGAGTAATTCTATCTCTCTTACTAACTGAACTATCGGTTGCCTCACTTCTGGCCTTCTGAGGAGGTCTAGATGCCTCCAATTGGGGATATCTCATACTCTGGTATGCTCCTGCTCATCTCCACCTCTAGTGGAACCTTTGGAATTTCATGGCATAGATCCTACTACTATTCCTCATGTTGACGACAACCCAGACTGGGTCAACGCTCCTATTCCTGTTCCTACTTCTATGTTTCAAACTTCATCTCCTATTGCTGACCATAACCCTATTAACAATCAGTTAGCTGAGGCTCTCCAACAATTATTGGAAAACCTTAATAGAGGATCAGCACCAAAGCCTCCCCAATCAAAGGCCCATATTCCAGACACCTTCACCTCATAAGCTTAATCATTTCCTATTTCAGTGCTGACTCTATTTCCATGCCAACTCTTTACAATTTCCTATTGATGAAGAAAAAATCAATTTTGCAATAACCTACCTCTTAGGTGTAACGCAAGATTAGTTCGAAGTTGTACTACAACAAGAAGACCTTAGCTATGCACAACCCTAGCTTTCTACTTGGCATCTTTTTGTGGATGAACTCTGGGTTCATTTTGGACTTTTGGACCCAGTAGGGGATGCCGCCAATCTCATCAATAATCTCTGTATGAAGCCAGGAGATAAGATTGCCACCTATAATGTAGAATTCATGTGGTACATAGCACAGTTGAACTGGAATAATGCAGTCTTATGCCATTGGTTCTATCAAGGATTGCCAAATTACCTCCAGGACCTAATAGCTAACAGGGAACAGGGAAAACCCACTTCCTTCTATACCATGTACCAACTAGCAATTACTTTTGACAATTGTTACTGGAAACAAAACTGTGAACGAGATTATCTCCAAAACATGGAGAAGGAAGTGGCAAATAGCCACTACTGAAAACAAGAGAAAGTGGCTCAGTACTCTGCCTCCTTACAAAGCTCTGCTCTCTCTTGCCCTTAGTCAACCACAAATCCGCCACAGACCGTGCCCTCTTAGAATTCCCTGAAACCCCCAAGATCATCATCTTCCATCATTAAATCGCAATCTCTGTCCACTCCACATGTTGACCTCTCTAACAAACTAGGCAGAGACAGTAAATTGAACGGTAATGAGTACAAGCACTATATTGACAATAACCTCTGCCTGTATTACGGATCAAAGGATCACAAGGTAGATGGGTGCCCTAGAAAACAACCAATAAGGGCATTGCTAACTACTCTGGAGGAACAAGAGACTCTGCTCTCTGAGAAAACTAGAGCATAGCTCCCAAGACTCAGCACAAACTAGGAGTCACGTTGAACTCATTTGTGTAACTACGAGTCTAATGTGTCTCAACATGTCCACTCTTTCCAATTCAAACTCCCTTTGTATACCCCTTGTCTCTCCTCTGGTGTGTGCTTTGGACCATCTCTAGTCTATATCTATCCAAATGCTGGTAGACTTTGGATCTACACATTGTTTTTTAGACTCTGCTTTTTCTCATGGATATTCTCTACCTACTATCCCTACTCCTCCTGTGGAACTGCACTTGTTTGACAGAACCTCAAATAATATTATTTCTGAGGTAGTATTGTTGCCTATAAAATTCCTCTCTGGTGAATGCATGACTCTTGATTTCTATGTCACTCCACTTGATTCTTATTGTTCTCTGGTACTAGGTCACTCTTGGCTCACCTACTACAATCTATTGATTGACTGGGTTTCTGGGTTAATATCTTTTCAACTACTATCTTTACTTCAAAGTCTGGCTTTTGTTCCTCCTGTTAAAACCTTGGTCAATCCTCTGTTCTCTCTAGCAGAAAACCCTCTACAGTTTACCCCATCTGAGACGTCTTTGTCTAACCCCAAGTGACCTCATATCGCAATCATTAATACACCTGCCTTACTCTGGGCCTTACAATTCACAGGCTCAACAACATTCTCCCTCAATTTCTGTTCCACAATGTAGGCCAATTCCACCACTATTTCCAAAAAAATTGACCTCTCTTCTGTGCTGGAGGAATACTATGAGTATACCAATGTGTTTAGTAAGTCCAAAGCAGAAACATTTGCCCCCATTGTCCTTATGACCTACAGATTGAACTAGAGAAAGATTCTCAGCCTCTAGTAGGAACTATCTACTTCTTATCCAAATTTGAACAGGAAGCACTAAAAGAATTCATTGATGAAAACCTAACCAATAGATTCATTCGCTCAACGTCTTCTCCTCACAAAGCACTGGTCCTGTTCATAAAGAAAAAAGATGGATCTCTCTAGCTCTATGTAGATTTCCGTGAACTCAATAAAATCACAAAAAAGGACCAATATCTACTTTCCCTCATCTCCAACCTCTTAGATTCCCCCTGAAAGGCTCATATCTATACCAAGATTGACCTCCAACATGCATACCATTTGGTCTGTATTACCAAAGAAGACAAATGGAAAACTATCTTTCAGACTTGCTATAGAGCCTTTGAATGGTCAGTAATGCCATTCAGACTAACTAACACTCTAGCTGTCTTCTAATGTTTCATAAACAACATATTCTCAGACCTCCTTAATGTGTGTGTAATAGTCTACTTGAACAACATCCTGATCTACTCTGATGATATTATGCAACACTAGAGCCATGTTAAAGAGATTTTGAAACAACTCTGAAAAGTGGGATTGTATGCAAAGGCAGAAAAATGTAAATTTCATTCAGATTCTGTGGAATATCTAGGCTATGTTCTGTCACCATCTGGTTTGACTATGTCCAGTGCTAAAGTGAAAACCATTCAGGAGTGGCTGGAACCAAAGAAAGTAAAGGATATTCAGTCTTTCTTAGGTTTCGCTAACTTCTACAGACGTTTCATTTTCAATTATTCAGACATAGTCATTCTACTCACTCGTCTTACTAGAAAAAACACTCCTTGGAATTTTGATGACAATTGTAGGATGGTATTCAATACCCTAAAATAAGCCTTCATCTCCACTTCTATCCTTATACATTAGGTTCCAGATGCATAACTCGTCATAGAAACTGATGTCTTAGACTATGCTCTTGCTGCTATTCTTTCCATTATGACTAAAGATAATAAGATCCACCCTGTTGTCATGCCATACAACAATTTAGGCAACGTAAGCGACATTTTTCACAGTAATAACTAGAATCACTGGCTCGAGAGAAGAGTTCAACCTCCCAGAAGTATTCCCTAGATGCCTAGTCATGGACTTGAGCCTCTCGCTTGAGTAGCAGAGTAGTGGCTGTGACCACCGCTACACATACCTCATAGATGCTTGCCCAGGTGCCCCATATCAGATTATTAATAGTTCCCCCTTCTAGAAGTGCTCTCGAGGACGGAAGTGAACTTAGCAGAATTACCGCTACCTGAGTAACGTCATACCTCAGCCACCGGCGGTCCTATTTAAAGAAGAGTTATGATCAGATCTGGGCCATCATCACTGATGGCTAATTATAGCAAGATCAAGAGAGTCAAACCATCATGAAGTCACCTCACAATGGCAGTAGAAGGAAACTGGAAGTCAGAGAAGTGAGAATATATTAAAGAGGTAAAGAGAAGAATAAGGAAGCTGAGAAGAGAAGTAATAGAAAGGCTAGATAAAGGAAACACGCTCGAGAGCAAGATGGCTCAAGACCACTGTCTCTGCCTATGGCCTGTCAAGAGGCTCAAGGTCTGACCATCGTGCAAGAGAGGGTTCCCAAAGTAGGACTAGAAAAGCAGGGAGCAGTTAGCCAGTGTTTGGAAAGGGCACCATCTCATTATTACGGCCTTGCTATGTTTGGGAATCCAGAGGTTTCTTTGTCTCACTTTTTTTGTTGTCTCTTTGCTTTGTAATCATAATAAAATACTCTAGGGCACAGAAGAAACAAAAAGGAATAACATCTCCATCTTCATCCCTTTCTGTTGCTCTAAGGCTTAATGGCTATTTTGAGTGACTAAGTTTCTAGTTTTTCTAAGTGTTCTACCTTACTTTCTAAAAACTCACCAAAACTCTTCCTTGACAGGAATTTAAGCCCCAACAGACTTGGGCATTCGCTTGTGCTGGAAGTTAATAGCTTGCTATGTGTCATTGGAGTTAGCTTCTAGTTGTATGGTTAGCTGAAGAAGAGCTCACATAATGGCATGGGAGTTCTAGGTAGTTCTGCTATATCGACGGTGAGCCAGACTACTAGACTAGGTAAGGGCAGTAGTGTTACGACGCAAGACGAACGCGCGTCTTAGAGATCCTATTATGGTGAGATCTATCTTGAGTGGATTCTTAAATATGTTATTATCATTTCTTTTGGTCTTTTGAATTGTACCCCATTATTTCCCCTATTCCCAAGCTCTCTCTTATATTTGATCATCTCCCCAGTGCCTACTTGTTAGCACACAACTGTGAAATATCTAGGGGATCTTTTACATTTCCATTTGTTATCACTTTTGTTCTGTGATCAATTCCCTTTGATCCCCATCACTGTAGCCTTTCACTCCTGGATGTTCTCTGCTCTGGAGCTTAATTACGACATCCACAACAAAGAATTACTTGTGATATTTGAAGCATTCAAAATTTGGCAACACTATTTAGAGGGGTCTGCATCACCAATCAATGTTGTAATGGATCACAAAAACTTGGAGTATTTCTCAACTACCAAGATTCTAATGCGCTAACAAGCAAGATAGTCAGAGTATCTCTCTCAATTCAACCTTGTAATTTGCTTCCATCCTGGACATCTTGGTACCAAACCAGATGCTCTCACTAGACAATGGGACATCTATCCAAAAAGAGGAGATAATGGCTATGCTTCAGTGAACTCTCATAACTTCTGTCCAGTCTTTACTCATGAACAAATTACAGTATCTCTCTGAGCAACTATCCTCACCACACCAACACTTCACGTAGCCATGATACTGGATCAAAACCAACTCTACTCAGAGATTCTGGTAGTACTTTTCTCCGACTCTTCCATCTCTGACTATTTACTATATCCAGAAGGACATTGGTCAAAAGATAATGTAAGTTTCCTCAAAATTGACGACAGAATGTATATTCTGGATTATGCCAACTTATGCCTCTGAGTCCTCTAGTATCACCATAACCATGTTTTAGTAGGACATCTAGGCTAGAATAAGATACTGGGACTCATACAGAGACATTATACCTGGCCAAACATCTGCGACGATGTACAAAAGTTTTGTAAGTCTTGTATTACCTGTATGAGATCCAAACCATAGTGTCACAGACCATATGGATCCCTCCAACAACTCTCTATTCCAGAATACCCATGGAACTCAATTTCTATGGACTTTATTGAGAAACTCCCTTCTTCCTCTGGTTTCAACACCATCCTAGTTATAGTGGATTGCCTGTCAAAACAAGCCATATTCATTCCCACTCACGACACTATAACTTCAGCAGAATTAGCATGCCTTTTTGTTATTCATGTCTTTTCAAAACACAGAGTTTCATGTCATGTCATGTCTGACTATGGCTTTGAATTTGTCTCTCATTTCTTTCACTCTCTAGGTACTGCCCTAGATATGAGACTTTATTTTACCAGTGGATACCATCCAGAGGCAAATAGTCAAGCGGAACAGACCAACCAGACATTAGAACAGTATCTCCACGTATATTATAACTACCAACAGGATAACTGGTCAGAACTGCTACCCCTAGCAGAATTTGCTTACAATAATGCTCCTAGTACTACTATTGGTGTCTCTCTATTCTTCACCAACAAAGAATATCATCCTAACCTCAGTATGTACCTAGAATGAGATATAGCTTCCTTTTGTGTCTGCAACTTCATAGTTAATCTTGACAAACTACAAGGCATGCTCAAAGAGGAAATCGCCAAAGCCCAAAGACAATATCAACCCTCTACTAACTCTCATCAATAACAACTACTGGACTTCCAAGTTGGACAATCAGTATTCGTCAGATCATAGTACTTCTAGACAACTCACCCATCGAAGAAACTCTCCAAAAAGTACCTTGGGCCATATGAAATAATTGCTCAGCACAGTCCATAATCCTTTACACTCCACCTTCCAGACACAATAAGGGCTATTCATCCTATGTTCCATATTTCTATGCTCGAACCAGCCACACCTAACACCTTCCAGCAGCATTCTAAACCTCTGCTAGCGCCTGTAATTATTGATGGAGAACCAGAATATGAAATCTCCCAGATAATTAACTCTAAGATTGACTACCAGAGGGCATGCAAACTGCTCTACAAGGTTATATGGCTGGGATACAAAAATACTGACAGCGACTCTGAATGGTTACCAGTGATAGAACTAGAACATGCCAAAGAATTAGTGAACGATTTTCATCTCAAGTATCCCTCTAAACCAGGACCATTACAAACCTGAGATACCTTCATCCCACTTCCTCGACTTTGTTTCTCCACATTAACTCCATTTCAAAAAAAAAAAAAATGATGATGATAATAATAACAACGAGTACTTATACCACTTCAGAGTGCAGTTCCCTTTGCACTGGGTTGCCTACTTGTATTCCATCCCATAGTTTCCGTTGCAATCTGATACTTGTATTTCAAAAGCAGTCTCCATTGCAAAATTTGTGTATGTGTATTTCTCTGCAGTTTTCCCTTGCAGTATTCAAATACTTGTATTCTTGTCTCCTCAATGGTTATCACTCATATCCAATTTAAAACCATAGACAAAAAAACAAAAGAAAATAACATTCAAGAAAAAAGAAATTACAAAGCTCCAGTATCGACAGAAAATGCAACTGGAGAGAAATTACTACTTCCTTCCTTCATATCCTCTATTCCATGATTCTTACCCTTTGGTCCAGCTATCTTTTCCTCCCTCTGTTTTCCTTTTTTACTACTTTCTTGTATTTCTATCTCCTCTCCCTCAGATACTAGCCACGAAAACTGTTCCTTCTCAGAATCCTGGCTCTCTATACCAGCCAGCTTCTCTATTGCCATTATGATCCTCCGGACATCTTTCCTTAATCCCTGTAACTCATTCAACTCATCCAACTTCCTTGATATATCTGCCTTTCACTCTATATCCATTTGTTGTTTTGTCCTCCTTGCTCTTGACCTTCAGATTGTTTCCATCCTTGCCTTTGCTTGCGCCTTATCCATGTCAAAAGGTTTGCATGCTGCCTTGGCCTTGGCACAGGGAGCGCATGAAGTCACATGACTACAAGAGTTAGCAGAAAGAAGAAAAAAAAACAATTCAAAGAAATACTTACAGCAAATTTTGAGGAATACAAAGTATTCCAAAGTCCGCGCACCTCTCACAAGGATTTCCTCCACCAACAACAGATACCCCCATTTCTCTTGCCAATTCCTTGCATTGTTGACAAATCTCTAGAGTTTCCTTGGGCAAATAGCAAACACATTGCCTTTTGATCAAAGGCAGGAGATCAATGAGGTTTATCTCCTTGTCAGAAGAAGGAGATAAAGGAGGCAAGAAGTTTTTCACCCAATTTTTGTGCCGTTGTTGTTCTACAGTGGCAACATAGTCTGCCTCTAGATGGTAAGTCAGATCCCTCTGGCATTCCTTTTCTTTTTGCCATGCATTTTCCTCTTCCTCTTCCTGTGTCAGCATCTAAAGTCCGATGACTGGAATTAAGCCAACTGTCTCTTTGTTTAGAGTTTGACAAAGAGAACTTGATAGAGTTCTCACTTAATTCTCTACTACTTATATATTTTACTACTGTGGCTATATGCTTGCTTTCCCATAGTCCTCATGTTACTCTAGTCATGTGACATACTGTGACTATGACCTGTGACATGACCATCTGTGACCATCTGTCACACCATTGTGACATTGTGACAAAGTCACATGATACTTTCCTGTGCTCCATCTTGTAGTTGTAAGTCTAATAAGAAAAGAAAAGAAAAGGAAAAGAAATATAGATAATGACTTAGCTATTTTGCCATCCTGCTTTCTATATGCTTCTTCCTCCAACCTTTTCTGCTCTGTGATTTTCACCTCTTTTTGGGCTTAATGCTCCAACTATTCTTTTTCTTCTTGCTCTTGGAGTAAAGCCTCTGTCTTGGCACGTCTTCTGGCTAATTTAGCCTCATAGTGCTCATTATCAGAGTCAGAAAAGTTGGCAGTAAAGGTATTGTTGAAGGACATAGTGGTAGAATTCAGGTTAAAAGTCCACAAAGAAAGATTTTTAAAATGGAAGTCAGGTAATATTTAAATTGCTTATGAGTAGAGCTTCAAGGGCTCAGCCTTAAGAGGGGGGTACTATCATATTCTGGAAATATGATAATTATGTAATTTAATTCTTCTAATAATTCTCCTAAAATTAATAATAGTAGAATAGCATAGTAGACTACTCTTCTTCTATTCCAGACTTTCTATAAGTACTGTGTAATTACAGTATAATTTCTTAGTCTATAAATTAACATCATCTGGTCCTAATCCCCTCTCTGTCCAATCTGGATTCCTAGTTCACTTTCTTAGGACCTCTTCTTCAATGACTTCTCTCCATTCCAAAATATGCAACTACTTCACAACTGGAGACCAGGATGTGACACATAAGTTGAAGCCAAGGTCATTCATTAAGTTATACTCTACTCCAACATCTTTTACTTGCCACTGAAGTCTTCTTTTGGGGTTTATACTATCACTAAGTAATATTCCTCTCTGACATAGTACATTACTCCATTCCAGAGTGTACTTTTATCTATTACTCTACACCTCTGTTCTCTGAAATTCCATTCTTGATATTTAGCAACTTTGTATCACAAGCTTCATTCAGCCATATCTCTATCAATTCTTCAACTATTCTCATGGTCTCAAAGGCTACGAAAAGCCCTTAAAAAGACCTTTTGATCAATGCCAGTCACGTTTTGAGGCAATCAATATTGGCCAAGATATTAAGCAGATCAACTGGTAACCACTATGTTACCATTTATTAAATTGCTAATATCTCAGAAACCGCCATGATTGATGCTTCAGTTCTAGACTTAGCAGAAGCCTTCTTCATAACACTCAGAATGAGCCTAAAACAACCTCAAGGCAATTAATATTAGTGGAGATATGAAGGCCTCAATGTTTGTACATGGACTTTGTTAATTACCTATAGATAGTCATCTGTCCTTTTCTTAGAACAAAGGACAGCCTCCATATGGTTAAGTTATCACTATTTCTAGCACAAAGGCACTACCATATGTA
>Ga0153984_1000145_pt1 | contig 10289 bp, 16 predicted proteins | sample TSGA068MetaG_FD_102271 | JGI IMG/M metagenome (GOLD analysis project Ga0153984, IMG submission 102271) | Attine ant fungus gardens microbial communities from Georgia, USA - TSGA068 MetaG | ecosystem: Host-associated > Fungi > Mycelium > Unclassified | place: USA: Georgia, Alexander Wildlife... | reverse complement strand
CTTCCTTGATTCCAAAATCGAGCACATAGAAGGTGTCGAAGAGATTGATTATATAAGTGCTGGCGCAAGTCAGAGCGATGAGTCGGTCACTAACGGATTGAATATTCAGGACAACGCTCGAAACCTCGGGGAATGCCACCAAGTTGACCTGTTCTTGTGTCCAACACTCGGACGACATTGTCCTTGGTAGAATGACATGCGAAAATCTTCCCGTCAGGTGAATACAAGTAGCGATCTCCGTCAAGGTATGCTTCATCAGTCAAGTGGAAAGGAAGGAACTGGGCAGTGTCGTGATTCCAAGAATAAGATGAGACGGTATCATGATCAACAACAATGACAGTCAAGCCATCGGGCGCCAGGAGTATGAACAAAGATTTTGAGTCCAGAGAAAATATACTTTCAACGCCAATGTGGCCAAAGTGCCAGACCTGGAGTGTCACCATCATCTGAGTCATCGTCAAAGTCCTCCCGATCCTGTATCAGCCAGGCACATACAACCAAGTCGTTGTATGTTTGGAAGGCAAGCTTCACAATGCGAGCACGTCATCCTCTACTTCAGCAATCAAATGAGCGCGATTCTCCGGGTGCAATATACTGCATATGGTGATGAGAGAATCGAACGACCAGGCTACCTGAGTGTCATCCGGCTCAAATGCGATATTCGCGTGTTCGTTAAATTTGGCAACAGGCCCTACGACTTCCCAGGTAGCTGTGTTTCGGAATTCGACATTTCGAGATCCCCATGATCTCGACGTCATTATTTTCCCGAATGTGAGATTTTAATAACTGATGTTCTATCGATTATATCGAATGCACCAGGCTCGCTTCTTTCCAAATCCTTTAGGTCCAGATTCCACATCTTCACGATCTCTCTCTGAGCTCCCACCAAAAACCTGTCGCCTCTGCATAATGGACAAGTACTCAGAATCTCTGATGCTCTAATGCAGAGATTGGTTCCTTGTCCATGGAGAGGACCTTCCGTACTTCCACTCCCAAAAATCGGCGGATAGATAGGTATTTGGCGAGGGGTGAATGTATAACAAAGAAATCTGATTCTTCGGTGCCAATGTTAAAGGATACCGTCTCTTGTGTGTCCAACCTCCAAATACAGACCCCATATGGGAATACAGCCATCAAAGAGTCACCGGTTGGAGAAAAATGGATTAATGAGAGTTTGTTGTATGGATACGCGAATGTCAGAGTTTTCTTGCCAATTTCTATATTCCATAATTCGATGATTTTCTCAGATCTCTTTCTAACAGCTGAAAAAATGCCCGTTAGAAAAGAATCGGTTGCAAGTGGCATCAGTCACCTTGAAGAACTCAATTGACTTTAGTACACCCTTCTCAGCATCCCACAAGTGAATCAGAACCTGAGTTGTAGGGGTGAAATTTGTCCTTCTGTCCACGTTGAACGAGGCATTTGTTTAATATGAGGACTGTCTCCAGGTATCATACCCAGTAAGGCAATCATCCTGTGAGAACAACCATGGTAAAGAAGTTTGAGACCCCTGAGCTGTCAATTTAGATTTCTTACCCCTCTGAATGTCCAAGACTACTGCATGTTTATAATCCGAGACTAGGATATGATCCTCACCAGGACTGAAACAGACATGAATGCCGGACGAGAAATTCCTCAACTCAAATGGGCCCCCAAAGCAATGACCTGTTTCAGACTCACAGACTCGCACAATTTTTACTGGATTATTGTTGCAGCAAAAAAAATAGCGCACAGGGGAAAGGAAGAGAAGACTTAATTACATTGTAGTTACGTTCCCATCTATATATGTAAATATCCGAAACAAATGCTCCGGCAAACACCGAAACGGTGTTTCCAAGACAATTCGATATCATGGAATGATATCATTCCGCGATGATTATCCCCTCTGGTCATCAAACGATTTGCCCGTTACGGAAACAAATGTCTTTTCGTTTGACGAGAAGACGAAGGAATGCACAGGACCCTTGTTCTCAGCAGTAAAAATCGTCGCTGGCCATTTGGTAGATTTGCCTTGGGTGATTGAAAGAGTGTTAGGATCCCTCGAACAGAACTTGTGGGCAACGAGTCAGGAGCAAAGGAGAGGGCGGAGGGATAAACGTGAGGGGTACTTTGAGATATATGAACCAAGAATGCGTAGCTGAACCGGAGGGCATCACAGAAGAATAAAGTCAGTCCTTTATCAGGGTCGAATGTCTATCCCATAAAATATAAGAGATACAACACAAGGAACGAATGGGGAGCATACCCCCAATGCAAACCATGCCAAAGCTGTTTTCAGGATCATAATTATCTCATATGCCTTCTCCAACAAGCTCATCACGTCCATCCAAAAAGTAGTTTATCGTACATCACAAACTTTACTACCTCCATCAACTTCCCCTCAGGTAAAGAACAAGATGGTCTGCCCAAAATTGACATGCATATGAAACACAAGGAGAGATGACGGATTTCACAGCAGTTGGAATATCCACATTTGTGCTCGAAGAGTCCAAGTGGAGTTCTGACGACATCGCGATGTTCACAAACATAGGATGGCAAGCTGGCGTTTGTGAAGGTTTTGGTTGACAGCAGACAGCTTGGGGAATTCTTGTCGAAACAAAGAAGAAAGGAGAAAGTCCTCAAATGAGCGATGGTGGAACCGAAGGATAGAGCCAGACTCAATGACGGACACAAGACCTTCTCGGATCAATCCCAACATGTCCCAATTCCCGACTCCAGGAAGCATCAAAGGTGCATTGTTATTGAGTGGCTGCTTCGCAGCTATCATTGCGCCCATAACAGGAATGACACCTTCGATCTCTTCTTCTTCAAGACCACGTCCAAATGATGTTGTAACAACAGTGGTGTGCGGCGAATACAAGTCTTTGAACCTCTCTGAGCCATCTTCTTGCCTCCTTATTTTGAGGATATCCAATCGTCGTGCAGAATTTTCTCGAAGAAAATCGGCGACAGTTGTCGCCCAGATGAACATACCTGCAGCGCAGGGGACCAAGTAATCAAGAGCCTTCCTGACCCATGCATCTCCCATCTTCAATCCATCGAGTCGGTACTTGAGGTATGCGCGGATATCATTCGAAGCACTATCTCCCGGTTTGACGTCACTGCCCGAGGGAATATTGAAAGGGCTGTTAATGATTTCGGGCAGCTTTCGCTCGATATCCTCATCAAGCCTGCTGGTAATTACTAGCTTGAACTTTTTCAGGTGGTCGACCTGACCCCAGCGCTTGATCGTACGCAAAAGGGCTTGGTAATCCCTCCGCCCAGATGAGTCATGCCTGAGTCCAGCACATTCGTCCAACGCGTCGATCACAATCATTGGGAATTCCTCACGTGCATCATGATTTATCATTGACAATGGTGTCTCAATGAGCAATGTGAAAAGCCTTTGACTAAGTGTTCCCAAAGAGACAGGTACAGGCGAGCAAGATCACAAGCGACGGCACGCCACAGGGCATCTGTAGTGATCGTCGTAGATTGGGTACGGTCGAACCGGAACCATATTACATGTCAGTGCTGTTCCTGTAGTTGAATGGCAATGCTAGCTGCTAATGTTGATTTCCCAACACCAGGAGCACCCCTGATCCAGACCACATTATGGCCACCGGCACTCTTCACCCTGCTTTCAATCTCGCATAGGATCTCATTTCGAGTGCCTTTCATACATGAATCGCGGAGAGAGAGCCTGTCTTCCCTAAGGCCATGAACTTAATCCTCCAGCTTCTTCTCATCCGCAGCTTTGGTCTGCGCTATGTGCATCTTTATCATAAGATCTCGCCTTCTCCTTTTGAGAGTCAACGAAGACGTATTTGACTGGGCCAATCATTCGGTCATGCACCCATCCAGACAATTGCATACGTACATATCCAATTGTGAAGCCATTTGTGGATGAATTTTACCACTTCTTTCATAATGACAGAAAACTCTCGCATGATGTGGCAAAGTTCGTCTGAAATTGGAATTTCCTTGAGTCTGGTCAGTTGGCCAGCGAGCACTTGGGTGCTCTCTGCAAGGCTCTTCATTGTTCATGTAATCCTTCTTGACCCTTGAAATACTGCCAATTCCATCAGTATTATTATCTGTGCTAAAAACGAAAGAAGCCAACTTCGTAAACGACCTGGATCAGGTCGTTTACGAAAAGCGAATACGGTTTGTGCGACAGGTTCCAGCTGCTTCAAGTCAGACAACATCCAGGATTGTTGGTCAATCACTAATCACCTTGCTGATTGTATTCCCGAATTTAATAACTATCCCAGGCAGCATTGCTCGCCAAACCAAAGCGACTCAGAACAAACTGCAACTCATTCCATTCTACCACCGTTTCCTTGGTTTGTGGATCCAGAGTATTCAAATCAATCTTGCGAGCCTACAATCATATTTAAACAAAGAATCACGATAGCAACATAAACGATAACGTACTTCGATCACCAGCCACAGTTGTAGTCCTTGAATCGGATTATCAAATCCCACCTTGAAGTTTGCCGACGCCCTCTGAGTAGATCAGGAGTCATCGAGGTACAGATCCGCTGACAATTCCTTCCTGTTCCAGAAGACGAGCATTTCCATAAATCGTCAAACATAATTCTGGCTTTACACATCAGTTCTTCCTCCTTTGGGGTGCGCTCGAGCATGAGTATTTTTCCGATGTCAAGAATGTTTTTTGTGTATCTCGATATTTCCTTCCACAAGCATGCTACACCCCATCAATACATCGGACCGCCTGGGCGCAGAGAACTCACCTACCATCTGCTTCAAGTCAGCTTCAAATGCCGTTCGTTCCTGATGCTGTTGTCGAGTTTCCCATTGGGACTTTGAAGGGGTTTATTGGCTTTGTCAGAGTACTTGAGGACAAGTGGCTGTGGAAATCCATCTTCCAGCTTTGCAATGAATCCTGAAAACAATTGCGTTCACTTATACCTACTGACTGATTGACACGGTGGAAGAGAGTAGTACTCACTGACAACTTCGATGGCTCGTATCACAAAGAGTTCATCTGGCTGTACCAATCCTTCAACTTTTGGTTAGAGTGAGTAGGAAAGGGTATTGAAAGTATAGGATATTATCAGGTGGACAAGAAGGACAAGTTGATGACACAGACGATCATCGAAGCAGCTGCCGTTGTCTCGCGAATCCAAGAAGCGAGTAAGTGGGAACTTACATATCAACACACGGCGGGAATTGCAAACACAGATATAGAAAACGCGCCAATATCATCGAGTGATTGTACTGATAATCACACTCCAGATTGTTATCTCAGCAGCTGAGCCTTCCAAGATAAACGGTGACAAGTATGATGGCTGAAAACTCGGATCACTTGACACTACGTTCTCAGTTTCCCACGCTCATGACAGAAATGGCAAGCGATGGAAGGAGATCAATAGGATGTTTTACATCATGCCCAGCAACATGATGCATTGAATTGTATCCGACTTGCATATCCCCATTCTTTGTGCCCAAAGACTTCAAACTGCACAAATCCTCAAACACCCTTTGACAGTATAAATTACCATAACTTGTCCTTTCTATGCGAGAAAGAGAAGATGTACATATGCACAGTACAAGCACATACAATTGTCATCGCGAAATGAAAGAAGACAAAGACAAGCACGGGAAACAGATCAAGCATTCAAGAGAACTACATAAGATACCCAACCAACAACCAACGATAAATCATTCAATCATCCATACCCTGTCTTACTTGTTACTCTCCTCCTCCTTCCCCTCTCCCTTCTCTTCTCCCTTCCCCTCTCCCTTCTCTTCTCCCTTCCCCTCTCCCTTCCCCTCTCCCTTCTCTTCCCTTTTCTCTTCTCCCTTCTCTTCTCCCTTCCCTTCTCTTTCTGTCTCCCCCCCTTCCTCTCTCTCTTCCTCTCCTTCTCCATTCACCTGGCTCAATTTCAATGCTGTGTTTGCCTTTCTCAAATCTCCTTCACTCAGACTTTTGAACCCACCACCACCACCAGGTGTATTCGTTCCACTTCGACCTACAGATCCTGATCTCGATCGAAATTTCATAGCAAGCGGGCTGTAACCACAAGGAGACGTTGTGAGTATAGGTCCGAGAGTAGTATAATAGGTGTACGTACAACGGATAAGAATCATCTTCATCGACATGATCTACCCATCCAAATCCTCTATAATCACTCGTCCCAAGCGCTTGCATCTGAACAATCATCCCTCAGACAACCCACGCTCCAGAAGGACCCAAAAGAAAAAAACTCACATCTTCCGTCAAAGTCCCAATATCACCAGGCGTAGCTGCCCCTCTCAACCTCGGAGACACAGGTACACTAGCCCCATATCCAAACACACCTCTCATATCCTCCCTTGCTGCTCCACTACCGCCGCCCAACACCTCACCCCACCCAGCAACTTCCTCACTCCCTTCCTCACCTTCCAACGAGAAAGAATCAAATGCATCCGGATAAGCCCTCCTCAAAGCCAACATCCTCGCTTTCGAATATTCAATCCCTAAATTCTTCCAATCCAACAACGGCGAAAGTCTTTCAACCCGATTCCGCTGATTAATCCGTTGTCGTCTCGATTTCTGACAAAACGACAGCATATGGCTCGTAAGTTGATTGACCGAATCATCGATAGATTGCATGCGACGATCGACAATGTAACAACCTTCATCTTCAGGCTGTTCGATCAAGTCTTGCATAAAACAACCAAAACCCGACAAGTTGGTCGTTACACTCGGTATACCCATCTCATGAATTTCAACGTCAGTCTCGGGTGAGTGTGTCAGCAAAGTCAAGTATAACATACAACTGTGCATTCCGCTGGCGTATACCCCCAAGGCTCGTAATAACTCGGAAACACGCCCAGATGACAACCTCGAACGAATTCTTCATAATCCAAACTCAATATTGGATTATTACTGTTTAGAAAATCGGGATGAAAAACGATCTTGACTCGATCATGAGCATTGTTGAACAACTTGACTCGTCGGATTTGGTTCAAGATTGGATCGTTGTTATCGTCGGCCATATTGTGCGTGGTTACAGGCGGCAAAGAATTGCGTTTGAGTGCAAAGATTCGACGTTTGAGGAGAATCTGGTCTTCATCTGAAAGGAGTTCAGAAGGCGTTGGGACCGCTTTCATGTCTCTATACATCCATAGTTTAGTGGATATACGGGAAGAGGAATAAGCAATGCAAAGTACCCATTGAACCGAGCGGCGTGATCGAATAAACGTTGGCCGATACGATTCTGAATTTCAGTGACGGTGTCGCGGAGCTGTTTTGTAACAGCCTGTCCTTTGAGTGCTTCGATAGTATAAGAATGTGTAGAGGCAGGCATGATGATGAATGCGACGACAGTGACAGATGATTGAGCTTTCTGTAAGCGGTAATTGAGACCTGTTCAAAGATATGAACGTAGAAGTCAAGAGAGATTAAAACAGATAATTACGGGCAAGAGATTCGATAAACATATCGACACCCTTATTCCTATACTCATACCTCCCTGCGGTAAACATGTACAAGGTATTGTCCAAATCGAAATCGTAATAACCATAGAAATGGCCCCTAACGAACTCATTGATCTTGGCCTTGGCGGTGGCGTGCATATTCTGGAATTCATGCATAGCCTGAAACTTGACGACATTCAAGCCATTGGGCAATACCCCATCAGGCTTGCGTTTCAACAAATGCTCACTCTCGTATGCCGTAATATGGGAGACGGTCGTAAAGACATCAGCACAGTGAGCAGCCGAACGTTCAATACAGTATCGGTGATAGATACCACGTTTCCCAGCTTCGTGATCGACGTAGAAGTATTGAAGATTATTGTAGAAATCTACGGAACCGGCAAAGAGGTATCGGCCAAGAAGAGTGGCGTGGGTAGTGAAGACGGTAGTGACGTCGATATGACGTTTACGACAGAGGGGGATAGCGAGGCCAGCCTGCCACTCGTGAAAGTGGGTGATGACGGCTGTGGTGGTCTGGCGAGTGACGTACTGCGCAAAGTGTGTTCAGGAAACAGATTAATCAAAGAATCAGCAAAGACGCACGTCGCCGAGGAACCAGGCGACGAGATAACCAAAGACAATGGTCTCGTTTGTCTCGTGGTCATTTGGAGGACTGGGAATGCCAGCAAGGTTCCAGAGGTCGCCCTTCCACTCATCGAGACGAGAATACATGGAGCTGGTATCGAAAAGCAACACATGAGGACTTCCCTCAATAAGCCAGCGACCATAAAGAACTTTGACGCCCTGCGACTGCATCGACTGGAGGGTTGCAGCAAGGTGAATGTCTGTAGGGTCCTCAGGCTCGACCTCCATAGGGGCCGTCTTGTAGGAGAGAGGGCCGATGAGGCAGTATCTGTCGCCAAACTCAGAGACAGTGACAGGGACTTTGGTCTTGATGACCGTGTAGATGCCGCCGACCTTGTTAGCAACCTCCCAGGCACACTCGAACACCTGTGGGTGTTGCACATCGCGCTTCCCGTCGTCGCCCATGTTAGCACAAGTAAAACAACTTGTATGATTATTTATTATCTATCAGTGTAACAGTGACAGGACCCCAACAACCGCACATGTCACTGCAGACGAGACGAGATTCACCTGGTTGTTGGTCAAGATGTCAAACCCACTGATTACTGTGACAGGACCCTGCGCCGCGGTCTCATCCTGCAGCACCACCTTTCTCGCCTCCGAGAACCTTGTCTGTTGTATCGTAGCACCGAGGAGAGAGTCGAACTAAGAGGATAATCAGTAACTGAGCTGTCACTGCTCGCTTCGCAACCCACCAAGCTTCCGAACAAGCCAGAAAAGGCACCCCAGCTGATAATGGAGAGAAGCACTGAGCTCCAGGTATCTCTACAACGCATGTTTTCTAGAAGCAGAGTGACAGCCATCAGGACCCCGGCCAGTGCTCCTCCGACGAGAGACGCAAGTGTTCCTCCCACGGTCATTCCTCCGTTGGTTCCGGGAGGCACCGGGCGGAGCGTTGTGATCAGCCTGGGCTTTCCCTGCGACAGGATTCCCAGCTCAGATGCAAGCGTGTCACCCAAGCAGCAGCCGTAGTGGCTATCACATTGTAAGAATTGTAATAAACATGAGGTTAAACCACTACTTACCCTACAGCCGCAAGCACCAGCGCCCGGCTCCAGCCATCAGCGACCGTAATGTCTACTGGACACCAGCCCCGTTCCCCGTACACGAAGCCGACAGGTGGAACCAACCAACCGAGCAGCCACGCGTGCGGGCTCTTCGGCACAAACATACTATTCCAGGCAGCCGTAGCCACCAGCCCCGCTGCACTGTTGCTGAGCACTTGCCATCCGGTCCTGTACCCTGCCTTGTGGTGAGCGTCTTCCAGCTTCGCTTTGCGTTCGTTGCCATCTGTATTCTAGTATTACAGACGTCCTCTCTGCAGTAGATTCCAGAACTTACACTTAGTAGCCCGACTCCCAATCATATAAAACCCAATGAGTGTGACCCCGAAACCCCATAGTCCACCTGACAGACTCCCGTATCCCACTACAAATGCAGTCATTACACCGCTTGGCGAAAGCGTCCCCTTCTGAGCGCCTTGGACACTCAGCAATAATGGGAGCAAGACGGCAAGCATTTTTTCTAGACGGATGTACGTAGACTGTGCTGTGTGTGATGCCACGGTCACACGTGTGGGCTCCTGATAGCTTCAGTCTATTTATGTACTACTCACTCATGAATTAACTCTGTGTTATGTTGACTAGGCTTGAGCTTGAGGGCCAGTCAACACATGATGATATACTTACACCCTCGGAATGAAGATGACAAGCCATCACTTCTTCGTTTATCATATGCTTTTCCACCTGACAAACTACATTTATACACTGCAAAGCATGAGACACCTCTCTATCCCTCTCTCCCTCTCTTTTCCTACAAAGAATGGTGGCCCAACTTGATGTGATTCTCGGACAGATATACCAATATCGCATTCTCTTGGTTGCTCTTTCTGTGACTTCGGGTACGCACCACTCTTCTCTTCGTAATGACAATCGCTTTACATCGCGGTTTCTGTTGCTAGCATCTATTATATACCGTATCATCCTCTATCCACTCTATGTCTCCCCGCTTCGCCACCTTCCAGGCCCACCACTTTTCAAGGTCTCCAATTGGTACAACCCTTTATCTTGGATCATTGCACCGATCAAAGGTCAGTTCCCCGATATCATCAATGATGAAGCAGGCATCCCTCAGCGAGCTTGGCTCAAACAATATGGCGGAGAAAAGGGTGTGATTAGAGTCGTCGGTCCAGTGGGTATTGAAAGGCTGATATTCTTGAGTCCCGAGGCTTGTGAGAG
>Ga0153984_1000137_pt1 | contig 10429 bp, 5 predicted proteins | sample TSGA068MetaG_FD_102271 | JGI IMG/M metagenome (GOLD analysis project Ga0153984, IMG submission 102271) | Attine ant fungus gardens microbial communities from Georgia, USA - TSGA068 MetaG | ecosystem: Host-associated > Fungi > Mycelium > Unclassified | place: USA: Georgia, Alexander Wildlife... | reverse complement strand
GTATGGTTTACCACTACACCAAAAGGGTGATGTTAGCAAGGCTACTTGCTAACGAGGGTCCAGCTATTTATGTAGTTCATTTGAACAGGTATTTTGTTATACCTCCATGATACTATTTAGTAGTCACTTTTTGTGACAGATAGATACAGTCCAGAAAGAGAAGAGAATGGCAGGTTCTCTCTTTCTGTGGTTTATCTAAAATCTACTTCTCTTGAAACCCCACATTCTCTCTATTGTCCTTGGACTACCTTGTAAAGTGTGACTAAAAATCTTGATACTTTTGCTTTCAATATAACTCTTCTGAAAACCTTAACTAGACCCTTTAGAGAGAGACAAAGAGATACCAAGTATTGACATAAGCTCAAGGTTTAAACACATATTCACCCTTGTAGTCTAGAGTCTTAATACTGCATCCAGATTTAGTGGACAACCAAGTGACAGATCAGTTGACAGTGTCATGTGGCCAGTGAGTGGCCAGCTGATTGTCTGTTGTGTCAGAAATGTACCTTGTGAGTGTGCTGCAAGTTGCTCAGCCACTTGTATGTAAATATATTCCTCAGCACACATGGTATATCTCAGATTGTTTGATTATTATGTTAGGTATTTCAGTAGATATTGTTGTAAATAATCTTTGTTTGCACTTCTCAGCACCAGACAGTCATACCATCGTGCACTTGTTTTAACAAGTAGACCTCCTTTCAACAATTCAGCAACAATTCAGTCTATTCATAGCCTCAGATATTGGGAATACAAACTTAACATATCAGGAGCTTCAGATATCGGTGGTATCAGCTGAAGTGTTTTGCTCGGCCGTAAACTCTATTGTACTCAACTCCATTGTCTCATCCCAAGATGTATCTTCGCGTGTCTTGACTCCAGCTTCCCGTAGATTTATGATCAGACGGCTTCCCTGTCATAGGGTATCAGTCAAGCTCAGATAGGACCCCTAGCCTGAGTGATCGAATAACCTACTGAGAATGAGTATACTGCTTCCAACCACCTGGGAAGAGGGGAATCAGTAACATGGTCTTCTTGTTATTGTAAATTACTGGCCCACACTTACACCACAGATAACTCACTCCACGGTCCTTCAACAGCAGTGAAAATTGTACCTATGAGTAAAGCAACTACAGAATGTCAGTCTTAGGTGGATGATCTTGTTTTAGGGAGCAATCAAACCTGCAATTCTTTGGAGCACTGAGAAGTGAACATCGCTATTAGCAATTCAAACATACAAGAGAAAAAATATTGTTCCATCCCGTACGAAGGATATCAGGAGTGGCGTCAAATTTTTGTCAAGTTTGAAAATCGGCCTCCCACTCCTCCTTGCAGAGCCCACGAACTTCCGGATAGTCATTCCAAAGAAAACGACTAGTTGTGCAATGAGTATCATTGTACCGGGTACAGGGGCCTTTCATACCTGATACGCACAACGTAGGGACCCTTCAGAGATCAAAAAAAAAAAGAGCTTGATATGTACGGTGTCAATTCGTCGTATAGTCACTCACCACGATACCAAGTTCGAGAATCGGTGAGGACCATCCTGAAATATGCAGCCTGGATACGGAAAAGGTTGGATCGCTGGTATATGCTCTTTTGTGAGCGTATCAATTGTTACATAGAGCTCCAGCTACCGGAAAATGGTGTATGAATAGCTCAATGCTGCCGAAAAACAGTGGCTCACCACAAACTCGACTAAAGATAGCCATTAGTAGCTGAGCAGATTCGCCATATGTTGAGCATACCGAAGATGTTAATGATAAGGAACCACAACACTGAGGAAATTGAACGTTCTGAGTTGTGTACTTTACCAGAACAAGACGCACCGCCAGTGCTGCCATGATACAAGGCATGAAGACGAAGTAACAGGATGAAATTGATACATGTCGTGAAGATGACCAGCCCCGCACTAGGAAATTTATTGAGCACGATTGAATCGAGCTGAAGGGAAAAAAACCTACACACTTATCAGATACAGATAGATTTTACACCTGTATGACATTTCCAGAATTGACATCCAAGATCTGGACTTCAGCTTACAGCTGATCTCTTGTTAATAATGCACGGATAAAGATCACTTGACTCACGTTTACAGGCGGGCCGACTTGCGTTGCCACTGCCATTTTGAATGAGACATGGTTGTGTCGAGACAGTTTGACAGCCGAAAAACACACCTAAAGCCGTTATACTGGAAACGAGTCAATCATGGTCAGCCCAGGTATCAGATTGGGTCAAAGCGGATACTACAAACCCGACGTTAAAAAGACCATAATAGCGAGCGACTATGTACAGTGCTTTTGGTAGGGACCATTTAGCGCTATCCGAATTGAGTATTGCACGACATGCTCAGGAGGGCGGTGTTACCTCCAAATGTACTTATACTTGCAAAAATCAATTAGATGGAAATACGAACTAGGGGATGAGTTTTTCCTACTTCACGGGATACGTCCAAGAGTACATCGTAAGCAAGGACTACAAAGGCGGCGACTGCAGAAAATGTAAGTGCCTTGAGATCGACAAGGGAAAATGGAAAAAAACTCACCACTAGCGTAATTCGCGGTGGTTTTTTGAGATATAGCGGTGCGTATAACAGCTAGCTGAGCTTCTGATGCAAGATCAGACATGACTGTTCTGGAACAAAACTTGAACTACCCACTCCCCTTATAACAGGTCCCTCTGAAGAAAATCACATGCGAGGGCTGTGCTTCTGACCATGAACGAGCTAAATTCTCAGAGGCATTGATGAAATCTTGATCATGATCAGATATGTTCTGATAGTGTGACCATAATGATGAACACTGTACTGATGTGACAATCAAGCGGTATCATGGATTCTCACAATGCAAAGGTAGGTTCCCTGCCAGGCCAGCACTGCAGGGGCAGCAGCAGATCAGGTACTTACTTGTAGGATGGCTGTCAACACAAAGAGTGTCCAGGAAAGGCACTCAGAGACTTAGTATCATAAGTGTGATCTAAATATCCAGACTCTTTTCTTTTCTTCTTTACTATTATCATTTTAGTCTTCTTTTTATCTGTAGGACTATATTGTCCACTTGTGTACTTGTTTACCCCTCTTGACCAAGAAGTATAGCAAAACTTCTGTATGACCAAACTCTAACACTTGGAATCCTCTTTTACCATGCTGGGCTCCAGCCAAGGATTTCAAAGAGGTTATCTTAGATGAAAAGATATATAAGTCTAATGTTCCACCTTAACACACTCTAAGGACAATAATAGGAGTGAACTCAGTTTCAGGGTGTCATGCCATATGACACCACCTAGTGCTTAAATTAATTACCTAACCACTAACCCTTTTTTTAATCAGACCAGCTTCTACAGAGCATAGGTGTAACGAGTTCCACTGTTATATGCTGTTCCGCCGACTGCTCAGAACACAGCCACAACTCGAAACCGCAGTAGCGGTATTGACTCACGGATCACGTTGTAACAATATAAGAACCTGTACAGTAGATAGGTTGTCTTAACTTCGGTCTGGTTCTGCGTGCACAACCTTCATTCTCGAACACCGGGGGTGTAGGATCATAACAATAGGAGTAGCATTTGTAAGGGCAACCAGAGTAGAGAAACTCCAGAAAAATCCTCAGTATATATTACACTCCATAAATATACTACAACTCACTAATAAGATATTTAGAAGCTCAAAAAACTGTTGTGGGAGTAGCCCCTAGAAGAGCAAACTATAATACACTGGTGGAAAATTGGCACATGAAGAGAATTTGTCCCAGTCAGGAAATTTCCAAGTATAATGTCTTGTTTACTTTTTAAACCTGTGGTTTGTGTCATCCAAGAGGCTTATATTTCACCTGATTTATCTTTGTGGACTTCTATAATTCATAGTATAAAAGGAATTGTCATAGTAAGATTTTCATTTTTCCCCATTCAACTACTTATTATCCTCTCTCAAGCACCTTGTACTTATTATCAAATAAACTCTATTCTTAAGCACAAAATCTTGACAATATTCCCCACTAAGCTCTCTTTCCCTTTCTATACTGTTCCAATGTTTTGTATGTCTGTTATGTTTGGTTTATAATACAGTACTAAATGATACTGTAATTATAGTTTTTGAAAAAGAGCTTAGTTCATAATAGATTAAACAAAATAGTTACTTATTGGGACAGTTTTTTGATATTACACTCTATGACATCTCATAACACAGTGATCTGTCTTGCTCCATTTCCATTCCTTCTTCAATTAGCTTTTTCCTTTTTTGTCATCATTTCTCAATTACTATAAGTAAGAAATTAAGTAATAGTTCTTACCTTAGTCTTATTCTCTCACTAAGGTACCTTACTTGTATCCATCTCCTGTTATGAACATTGAGTGGGACTACAGTTATTATCAGCCTTGGTCTGATAATGAATGGCTAGTAGACGAAATGATAGCAATGCGAGAAGAAGTGTTGATGGCACAGAACGAGGACATTACTATGCAGTAATGCATAGAATGTCAAAGCATCCTAGGAGACAATGGACTCATGGTATGGACAGGACTCTTCGGAGAAACCTCAGACTATTTTTCTTCTCTATCTTTGGACTTGTGCTAAATGGGACAATATCGGACTAACCTATTATTAGACACTGACTCACCTCTGACTCACTTGTCACCTTGTCACTGATCTGTCACTTAACTAGTCACTCTTAGTTACAAGTAGTGTTACCACATTGTAACGATTGTTATACCCCTAGTTAGGATAAATACAGACCAGAAAGAGAAAGGAACAGCAAGTTCTCTCTTTCTGTATTCCCTTTGTAAAAAACCTTACTCTGAGGAATTGGTACTCTTACTTGTCTTAGGACAATCTCAAGAGTGCTACTCAAAGTCTCATTAACATTTCTCCTCTGATATAACTTCACTGAAAACCTTAACTGGATCCTCTAGTGAAGAGCGTGAAGATATCAAGTGTTAGATATAAGCTTCAAGTTGAAACACATATTCAACTGTGAGGTTTAGAGTCTTAACATCTCCATTGCTGTCCAATAGATATTTCTTCAACCACTAAGGTACTGAGGTTGGCTCATAGACAAGAACCAGTTCCAGTCCTTGGGTTTTAGGCCTTGATATTTAATTTCAAAAAGGTCTTTATTGCAGGAGGCTATAATATACTATAGAGACAATAAACAAAGTTATATGGCTATGTTAATATAAAATAAACTAGTTTTAATCACTTTCTTTATTCTTTTCTTTCTCTATTATTTTATAAAGCCTATATTTCAATGCTTTTCTACTATTTTCTTTCTTTAAGAAAGTAATACCTTGCATTAGATCCAAGCCAAAACCACCCTTGGAAAGTCTACTATTGGAAGAATCAGAAAGAAAATAGATATAGATAAAGAAAACCATAGAAGAGAATATTTTGTGTCATGAGTTGTCTCAACTATGACCAAAAAGTAAGATGAGCTAGAGTTGAACTAGTGGGCCTTAGACTTGTACTGTAGAAAGTGGTCATGTGGGACAATTATAACATGTACAAATAGAGATTGTGTATTTATTAGCTAGCAGAATCTAATGGGAACTCTATTGAGCTCTCTTTTAATCCTGAAGAGCTACTTAAGCTAAACCCTAGCTTAGGTTCTTAAGTCAGTTGCTGACATTTTACCAAGCTTTTTCCTAGTGACAGATACTCTCTTATTAGAGAACTAGACTAAGGAGGATGTAACAGAGTACTTGTATAGTAAGTAAGTGCTATGAAGTTTCTTGGAAGATCCCATACAGTAGCAATAGTATTATTATGTAATATTCTAAGGAATCTTGAAATAGATAGAAAAGAGTGAAGGGGATTGGTGACAGAGGTCACACAAGGGTAAGAGTGTGACACTGAGGTGTGTTTATATGAAGTGTGAATACATATAGTATTGTAAGAATTGAGCAGTAGTTGAGATGACTTAGACTCAGTTCCACCAATGTTAGGGTTAATGAAGAGAACTTTGGAGTTCTTACTAAATTGTCTTGTTACTTATACTATACAGATGTTTGCCTATATATATATTTATCTAATTTTCCTGTATTTTTTCTGTTATGTGACTTGCTATGTAACTATTATCTTATCTTATTTGACTCTTGTTATATAAATAGATCCTACATTGTTAATTCCCACAGTCCAGATATAACTTATACAATGTTTTGATTTCATTATGTTTGTGGCAGATTATGACAAGTATTTACATTTTAGTATTACATTCCATAGATATGTTACAACTTATCTTCAGAAGAATCCTTAGAGAATAGAATAAGACTCCTGGGGGAATACTCTATATTATATATACCTCTGCAACTTGTATATCTTTATTCTTATAGTCCTAATAGTCAGGGTTAGGAGTCTCTGGATTGAGCTAAGGGTAATTAAATATTACTATGTAATATTTAATTAGGAGTGTTGTTGGCAGGGTCTTCTTATAATAATATAATTTAGAATAAAATAGAAATAATGAGAATAAAAGTGAGATACTGATATAATAATAATAATGGTTCTATAGCACAATAAGTGTACTTGTCCATCTTCAATAGTAACACTCAATAAAGGCTTGAGAGCAATTGAGAGAATAAGAAGATGATGATATAATTGGTACAGCATAGGGAATACAGATGAGTATCTACTACTATATATACTTATGTACCCTGAGAAAAGTGTCATGATATGGCCAAAACAGCTAAGTTATTATTTATATTTCTTTTCTTTTCTTTTCTTTTAATTAAATAGTTGGTAGATATGCAAGAGAGAATGACTCAAAAGGGATGCATGGAACTTTATAAATAGAAGTAAATACAGAATGTATATAAGTAGTGTACTACAATCAAATAGGAACTCTATTGAGTTCTCCTTGTTAACTTGGACTAGGAGTGGTTCTAAGGTGTCACAGTCTAAGTTCTTACAAAAAGAGTATGGCAGGCATGAGGCCTTTCAAGTAAAAAACTTTGTCACAAACTTCATTCAGACCATAACTCCAGAAATACTTGACTGATTTCAATGATTTAAATTGCCACTGAAAGCCCTTAAAAAGACCTTTCAAATGGTACCAAAAAAGTCTCAAGGCAATCAGTATTCACCAAGTTATCAGCAGATCAGTCAGTGATCACCAAGTTACCAGACACTAAATTGCTGATATCTCAGGAACCACTTGATGTAATTGTTTGCTTCAATGACCATCATGAAGCTCTCTTCAATGCACTTATTCTGGCTATAAATAGACCCAGAGGCAATAAGATCCTATGGAGATACAAGGTCCTCAATGTTTGTACATGACACTGATCTTTACTCATAGATTATCATCTGTTCTTGAATAGAACAAAGGACTGCCCTAAGATGGTTAGGTTATCTCTATTTCAAAAACAATAGCACTCCTATATGTAGAACAATAGGTAGTGATCATGTGGTAGGCTGTTCTTGTGCACAGACCACCACAATCATGTATTTAAGGACTGTATATTTGAGAATAAACCTCAGACTTAACAATATCTTTTGTTACTTGTCTAACTTTGCTTTTTTGAGTCCTTTGATTACCAATCAGCAAATCACAAATCAGTAAGTGGCCATTTGTGATAAACTTTCAACAATGAGATATTAACTGAGCTACTGTACATAAGAGAAAGTATTAATGGAAGAAACAGTCTATATAGTAGACTCATAAAGAACTTCTACATAACATGAGGTTGATCATGACAGAAAGAACACAGTTGGTAAGGCATAAAGAATTTAAGTGTCATGACTTGGCAAAACGGCTAAGTCATTATTTATGTTTCTTTCCTTTTCTTTTCTTTCTGGACTTACTACACAAGGATGGAGTATGAGAAAGTATCACATGACTAAGTGTCACAGAGTCACAGGGTTACAAGTCACAAGTCAGGTGATATCACATGACTAAGTCACATGGGGACCATGGGAAAGTAGTGCACAGACCATGTAGTAGTTGTATAAGTAGTATAAGAGGACGCTTGGTCAGCAGTCCAGTTCTGGCTTATCTTAGGGTGAGGAAGCCACTTAGAGATGGAGCAGTGAATAGCCCAGGAGTTCCAATCAATGTTAAGGTAAGGTATTCTACCATACACCACTAGCTATATATACTAGACTAGCCTGGTCTGTGCACCAGTTGCTAAGAGAACCCAGATCAGGACACTAATAGCTACTATACCTAATAAGGCTATGTAGCATCACTATGGAGACAAGAACTAGAGGGAAGGGACTAGAGACAGTAGGTGCAGTAAATCATGGGGCAAGCTAGACGATACTCATCCATACCAGTTTCCTAAGCTATCCTAGAGTTTGTCCCCTTACAAGTAGTGTAAAAAATCTAATGGGAACTCCATCGAGTTCTCCTTGTCAACTTGGACTTGGAGGGTGATTAAGTTGTCTAGGCTAAGTCGTTACATCAAGTGAGTATCTACTACTATAATATACCTACATACCATAAGATGGGGTATAGCAGACATAAGATTTACTGAATCAAGAACATATTCCAACAGTAAGGCACTGACTAAGCTACTGTACACAGAAGAGAGTGTTAATGAAGAGAAACAGAATACAAGTTTGACTCATGAAGAACTCCTGTGCATTATGAGACTGATCATAATAGGCTCATATGGATGATTTCTACATTCTTTGTTTAGAAATTGATGGTATTAAACAACAGACTATTAAAGAAAGTAAACTCAGTGACAACAAGGTTACAGTTGTCCACTGAGGTGAAAATTATGGTAACGGTAGATAAAAGTCCTTGGCATAAATGGCACATAAGAACTATATAGTAGAAGAAGTAAAACTGTATAGTTAAGTCTAAAATGGAAACATAGAAAGATGATTGACTGGCGAATGGAATGTAGAAGTGATGGAAATATTGAAGAGGAAAAGTAAAAATATAGATTGCCAAATATAGCAGTGATTGACATTGCACCATGGTATAGCATCACCCAAAGCCCCTTCAATAACTATTCATTTTCATGTCCTGTACTTAGTATGATTATAGGAAGAGACTATGGATCTACTATTCAACCTTTTATAGGTCTATCAAGCCAGTGAACTAGGTTCAAGTTCATGCTCTTTATCAAGGTTTCCAATCTGAAGTTGGCAGACATGCTGTAGTCAAGGAGATAACTGTTAGGATATCAGGTACTATACTAAAATAAGTTTGTTATTATTGCCTTTTCTCTATCTTGATATACATTGTGATTTATTGCTCCTCCATCTACTTTCAAATGATGAGCAGTAGCTATGATAGTGAGGACAGGAAGGAGCAGGGACATCAATAGCAAAATTATTGCAGGATTGACCAGGCCAAGAGCTCAATGCTGGAATTATAAATCTTGACCTAAGGCTTGTGAGTAGGGATAATTCATGGATAATCATAATGATTGATCATGGGCATGTCTTAACGTACAATCAGCTTGATTTGATGCTGATGCTGATGCTGATGCTGATGAGGCGTGTACAGTTATACCATCGAATAGAAGAACCTCATAGCAATCACTTGATAGTGATGGAACACAAGTGCCATCAATGATGAAACAATGTCGCATCCATCATATAACGGCGCATCGAGTTGTTCTGATTTGACCGTGGGATACACCATCCCGTACAAGCCATTTCGCTAAGATGCCTGTGGACTGCGCGCGTGCATATGCTCTATTTGATATGACAGTGACTCGTAGAAGTCACCCACAGGTGAGTAGCTCATTTGTTGCTGTTTCTTTGTATGCCTACTATGCAGTGAACCCTCTTTCTACGCCGCGCCCAAGCATCTGAATTTTGGATTCTTGGCCGCCCATGATCACCCCTTGGTGCTATTCTTCCCATAAAGATCAGTTTGACATCATGAGATCAGTGGGACCAGATGTAAGTGATAAAGCCATCACAGGTATTCGAAATCAGTGACCGGCAAAATCACACCGGGTTACTGGACAGATACTGGCTGTAATCAACTGAGGCGTGCTTGAATCATGATCCAGTTTCTTGAAGTCGCAACATGGTCGCACCGTAGGATTATGAGATCTCTAGTATCCAAATTCGTTGTCGGATTCCATGGACGGGAGCTCCCTCAAATAAAAGCGAAGAGTTGTCTCAGAGCTTCTTACGAGTGGCAGAACTCATCGTCTGATTGCTTGTTTCATTGCCGTTATCTTGACTCAGGGCATCGCTCGTCCACCCCTCAGCTATTTCGTACTTCTCCAGTCAAAGGAAACTATGGCCATCGATCTGCTTGTCTGCATAGCCCTCGCAACGGTGATCTATTATGCACTCGTCATAAGGGACCCTCAGCCGCAATCCTTAATTGATGGCTCAGTGGAACCTCGTATCCCACTTCTCAGATCTCGCAACCAACGTACAGCGGTCCTTATGGCTCAAAAGTAGTCCTTTCACGAAGACTTCCCCGCAGTTGCTGGGAGTTTTCCGTGCCCATTATGTATCGAACCAAGG
>Ga0153984_1000129_pt1 | contig 10577 bp, 13 predicted proteins | sample TSGA068MetaG_FD_102271 | JGI IMG/M metagenome (GOLD analysis project Ga0153984, IMG submission 102271) | Attine ant fungus gardens microbial communities from Georgia, USA - TSGA068 MetaG | ecosystem: Host-associated > Fungi > Mycelium > Unclassified | place: USA: Georgia, Alexander Wildlife... | reverse complement strand
TGTGTGGCCTTTTTGTCTGTGATTAACTGCACAATAATGCGATAATGGAGGCAACAAGCGACGGAAGGTGAGAGATGATGGCAGATTATCAAGCCCTGGTGGTGACAGAAACTGACGGGCAGGTTCAAGCTGGCCTGGAAAATGTTAACGATCAATTGGCGGATGGCGATGTCCGCATCAAAGTGGCCTATTCGTCACTTAACTATAAAGATATGTTGGCCATGCAGGCTAAGGGGGGCGTGATTCGTGACTATCCCAAAATCCCAGGCATTGATTTGAGCGGTACCGTGGTCGAATCCCTTGATGACCGTTATCGTGTGGGCCAATCAGTCTTAGTGACTGGTTATCAATTAGGGACACAACATAATGGTGGCTTGGCGGAATATGCGCGGGTGCCCGCTGATTGGATTGTGCCATTGCCAAAACAGCTATCACTGCAGCCTGCGATGACTTATGGCACTGCTGGCTTTACAGCAGGGCTTTCAATTGCTGCTTTACTCAACGCTGGCATGACGGTCACCAATCAACCCCGCATTGTGGTCACTGGGGCAAGTGGCGGTGTGGGGAGCATTGCCTTAGCCATCTTGAAGCATTTAGGTTTTCAACGGCTCACGGCTGTCATCCATCAACCCCATCAAGCGGAAATGGTCACTGGGCTTGGTGCAACAGCAGTATTGTTAGCTGATGATCTTCAGGTGCCAGGCATTCTGGCCAAACAGCGCTTTGAGTTTGCCTTAGATACTGTCGGTGGCACTGTTGCGGCGGCCCTTTTACCCCAGCTTGCCTTGCATGGGGCGATGACGTTGTGCGGCAATGCTGGTGGCATTACGCTCCAAACCACGGTGATGCCATTCATTTTGCGGGGGGTTAGCGTGTTAGGTATTGATTCGGTCACCGCGACTCATGATGAGCGCCTAGCAATTTGGCAGCATTTAGCAACGGATTGGCGGGTAGATGATGCACTTGTGGTCAATCAGGTGCCTCTGTCTGAGGTACTACCGGTGATTGCGCAGTTAAAGGCGGGTCAACACCTGGGTCGGACAATTGTGAAACTATAATGATGTACCGCTGTGAAAATTAATCATGGCGGTTCTTTTTGTTTTCAGAAAATCGTTGACATTTAATGCAGATGCATCTACTATTAATAATGCACTTGCATGTAATGGAAAGAGGAATTGAATGAATACGAAAAAACGAACTTTAATTGCGGTGATTTTGTTGATCACCGCTTTTGTTGCCTTATTGAATCAAACTTTGATGATCACGGCGCTGCCGGTGATGGCCGAGACATTGCACGTTTCATTGAATGTCGCACAGTGGCTTACTGCAGGTTATGTGCTCACGATTGGCTTAGTTACGCCAATTTCAGCGAACCTGATCGAAAAATTCACCAGCCGCCAATTATTTTTGGGCGTCGTTGCGTTATTTATTGTGGGTACACTCATTGGGCCGTTGACGACCAATTTTGCCATTATTCTGGCGGGTCGGTTACTACAAGCGGTTGCCGGCGGGATTTTGACGACCTTTGTGATGGTCAGCATGATCTCACTTTATCCACCTGCACAACGTGGCCAAGTCATGGGCTATGTCTCACTGGTCATCTCAGCTGGCCCTGCAGTTGGTCCAACCTTGTCTGGTTTAATCATGAATCGCTTTCCTTGGCAGGCATTATTTTACTTCATCTTACCCATTATGCTGGCCGTTTGGGTGGCAGGGTGGCTATGGTTACCGAATTATACTCAGCAACATGATACCAAGATTGACGGGCAATCCGTCGCAAGTGTGGTCGTGGGCGTTGGTTTGATGATGAGTAGCATTACTGTGTTTGCGCAAAATATCTGGTTGGCTTTGGCCATGTTGGCGATAGGTCTGTTAGTGACGCTGATTTTCATTCGACGTCAATTTCAGTTAAAGACCCCATTACTCGACTTGAATCTATTCAAACTACCGAGCTTTAGTATGATGATTGTAACTTTGATGCTGACGTTTGCCGTTTTAATGGGGACTGAAGCCCTCATCCCGGTTTATGTCGAAAATGTGTTACATAAAAGTAGTTTGGTTGCTGGTCTGGTGATGTTGCCCGGCGCTGTGGCAAATGCGGTTGCCGCACCCATCGTCGGTAGTTTTTATGATCGGCATGGGGTGAAGTGGCCGTTACTGATTGGTAGTGGTATTTTGATTATTTCGTCGTTACCGTTCTTCACTATGAGTGCCACTACGTCATTATGGTGGCTTGGTCTGGTGTATGTTGTGCGGATGATTGGCGTGGCTATGTTGTTATCCACGGTCACTACCGAATCACTCCGAGATTTAGCACCCAATGCAATCGGTTATGGGACGGCGTTAAACAACACGTTGCGGCAAATTAGTGGTTCAGCAGCCAATACAATTTTAATCATGGTTAGTTTAATTCCGGCCCAATTACTGGCGGGTTTTCAGTTGAGCATGGCTGTTATCTTTGTCGGCGTGCTATTATTAACCATAATTGTTGTGGTGTATGTTACGAAGTATGGAAGGGAAAGTCATGACAGCTGGCAGTGAAAAAATAGAGAAATGGACTTCGATGTATAATCGTGTCATCCGTGAATGGCTCAATCACCAACTGAAGCCATTTCCGGATCTGACTGAAAGTAATTACTACTATATTTTGATTGTGGTTGAACACCCTGGACTGTCGCAATCGGAGTTGATTCAATACATTTATCGTGAACAAAGTATTGTTACCAAGGCCGTGCGCAACCTAGTGCAAAAGGGCTGGCTGCAAATTGACAAGGACCAAAATGATCGGCGCCGGACAGTGGTCTCAGCGACCGAAAAGGGGCAGGCAGCGTATGTTAAACTGCACCAAATTGTTCAAAACGTTAATATTTTTGCGACCACGGGTTTGGAGCCGGAAGAAGCTCAAGAGCTTGAACGCTTATTGAAAAAAGCGCTGGTACCGCTACCTGGTATTGAGAAATATCAATTTATGTAGGACTTGAATGACGCCGCTTTTCGCTGGCGTCATTTTTAATTTCAAAAAAGTTGACACGGTGTCACTTTCGTTATATGATATTCAATGTTGACACAGTGTCACTTTTCTTAGGAGGAATTAACGATGGTTTCGAAGACGTTTGAAAGCTTGAATGACGAAAAGAAAACGCGGATTACCGCAGCATTATTAACCGAATTTTCAGATTATCCATTGGTGGATGCCCAAGTGGCTCGCATTGTGAAGCAGGCTGACATTGCGCGCGGGGCTTTTTATAAATATTTTGATGATTTAACGGATGCCTACCAGTACAGCTATCATTTGGCCTTGCAAGATATCCATGCGCAGCTGCGGCCGTCAGCAACCTATGATGCGGATATGTATCTGCAACAGGTGACGCAATTTGTTGATCAGGCGCAAAACAGTCAATATTTTGGCCTGATTCAGCGGCATTTTACCGATAATGCTGATGTGGTCGACAAGCCTAATCCACATCAGGCCGCACAAATGACTGATTTGGCCGCCAATGTGTGGGCTGCCAGCATTTTGAGTCATGAAACGATTAAGCAAATTATGCTATATCCCGAATTAAAGTCGCAATTACTCAGCCAATTGCAACAAGCGTTGGCATTAATGGATGAGGAGTGAAGAAATGTTTCTAGCCTTAAAAGAAATTAAACATGAAAAGTTACGTTATGGATTAATCATTGGGATGATTTTACTCATTAGTTATTTGGTGTATTTTTTGAGCGGCTTAGCTTTTGGTCTGGCCCAACAAAATACCCAAGCAATTGATTCTTGGCAGATTAATAGTGTTGTCTTGAATAAGGATGCCAATGTGAATTTGAGCCAGTCGATGATTACGACCAGTGATGCCGCTAAGCTCAAGCTGACGGATAAGGAAGCTTATGTTGGGCAGGCGCCCGTTGTGGTGAATGCTGCTGATCGTAAAAAAGATTCCGCACAATTCATTGGTTTAGAACGCAGTCAATTCATCGCCAAGAATTTAAAACTGACCAGTGGACACAAAGTTACTGCTGCTAATCAAGTCATCGCCGACGACCAGTTAGCGCAAGATGGCTATAAACTAGGCGACAAGGTAAAGCTAAATTCATTGAAACAAGAATTTGAGATTGTGGGCTTCACGCACAATGCCAAGATGTCGGTGGCGCCAGTGCTCTATGGTGATATGACCACCTGGCGCACGCTCAAGAATTTACCGACGAGTTTCAAAGCCGGGGCGGTGGTTTCAAAAACCGCTAAGTACACAACTGATGTCGATGGCTTGCAGACGTATACTGTGGCGGCCTTCATTAATAAGCTGCCAGGGTATTCCGCGCAAAATACGACCTTCACCTTTATGATCGTGTTCTTAATGCTGATTGCACTCATCGTAATTGCTGTGTTCTTGTACATTTTGACGATTCAAAAAGTCCAAAACTACGCCGTGCTGCGCGCGCAAGGTGTACCAGCTAAAGCGCTGGTGAACACGACCTTGAGTCAAGCGCTGGTCTTAGTGGTTAGTGGCTTAGTCTTAGGTGCACTCTTTACTTGGCTGACCGCCTTGGCGATTCCTGCGGCTGTACCGATGAGCTTCAACCTGCCAATTTTGGCGGCGGTCACCGTTGGGATTTTGATTACTGGCTTAATTGGGGCGTTGATTCCCGTGAAAGTCATTGCAACTGTTGATCCGATGACAGTGATTGGAGGTTAATCATGGCAACAATTGAACTCACGCATATTAATAAGTCATTTGGCCAGGGGACGAGTCAAATTGACGTGTTGAAAGATATTAATTTCACCGCTCAAAAAGGTGAATTAAGTTTGGTATTGGGGCCCTCAGGCTCTGGTAAAAGTACGTTTCTGACAATTGCCGGTGGCATCCAAAGTCCCACCAGTGGCAGTGTACAGGTTGAGGATACTGAACTGGCAACCTTATCCGCTAAGCAGCGGGATGCCTTGCGCTTGGACCATATCGGCTTTGTGTTACAGGCCTATAGCTTGATTCCATATTTAACCGTTGCGGAACAATTCCAATTGGTGGATCGCATTAAGCCTGCTAATAACATGGATGCAGCCGGTATTGAAACGCTTTTGGATCAGTTAGGCATTGCTGACTTAGTCAAAAAGTATCCGAGCGAGCTTTCCGGTGGTCAGACACAACGAGTCGCAATTGCACGGGCCTTGTATGCTAATCCAGATATTGTGTTAGCTGACGAACCAACGGCTGCGCTGGATAGCGCTCGTGTGGAAGTCGTTGGTGGATTATTGCATGATTTGGCTAAGACTCAGGACAAAGCGATTGTCGTGGTCACCCATGACTTGCGCCTGCGCGACTTTGCCGATCATATCTATGAAATCATGGATGGCCAAATGCACGAAGAATAAAAAAGGGAGCTGTGACAAAAGCTGGGTAGAGAATGAGGACTAACGGACGCTGGGCCTAAATCCAGAATTTAGGATTTGGCACAGTGTTAGTTAGCCGCAATTCTCTGGCTTTTGGAACGCGATTAATCTATATAGTTGTGTTATATATAACGAGGGTGTGACAAAACATAGTTTTGCCACACCCTCGTTTTTGTGCATTAACTGGCATCGAGCACGCGTGCATTCTTCATTAATTCGCGCAACCGGCGCCGTTCAGCGGCTAATTGGGTCTTACCAGCCGGTGTAATGCGATAGATTTTGCGATGTTCAATTTCGGCATCTAAAGTGATGTAGTGTTGCTGTTCTAATTTCTTTAAAGTGCCATACATGGTGCCAGCGCCCATGGTAATGCGGCCATCAGTAATTGTGGCAACATGTTGAATAATGGCATAACCGTGCATCGGCTTGAGTAACGATAAAAGAATATAAAAAGCAGTTTCAGTCATAAGCGCTCCTTTACTGTGAATTGTTAACAATGAGAGCTCGAATTTGTTCAAGCTCGACGAAAGCATCATCGCCAAGAAACAAACTACTACCCTCGTAGCCTAGAATTTTGCCAGTGATTGGTCGGAAAAATTGAGAATCACTATCACGTATATTTAAATAAATAGTAACTGGTAGTGATTTTATAAGGGCATAGTTAATAGCTTCGGTAATATCAGCTGTACTCATTTTTGCAGGAGTTTTTTGTTTAATTCGTAGGTTCTTATTCTTAGCTTCTTGATTTAAGGCGCTTGTATGATCAGAAAGGTAATAGCCTTGCCATTTCATGACGCCACGATCGTGGTAGTCATGGGCAAAAAAGCGATCCACAAGCTTCGGATCAAAGTCATTCATCCCAGAGTCGCCGCCTTTGGATGAGTCGGTGAGTTGATGGCCAATACTCATCTTCAAAACCCACGTAGGTGATATTAAAGTGGTAAACGCTACGCAAATCTGCTATTAGTTTCTCTAAGTATTCAAGATTGTATGTTTTGACAGCATGCAAAGGAATCGAACGTTCTCGCTGCTGTTTGCGCTGATAATGAAAGAAAAAATTGTAAGTTTTATCAAAATGATCATCGACAAGCATCACCCAATAGCGTGTGCGATATTGTAACTTGAACAGTCCTCTGATGCGTTCTAGGAGTATTTTCAAATCATCATTCATAGGCATTGCCCCCATTATGTCCACCAACTAAAGAAGCACGATTCATTGCAGTACCACCTTCAGTAAGACTGCGGGCATAGACAAGAGCAGTAAAGCCAAAGCGGGCATGTATCAGATCTAAAGCGTGTTCTGTTCTTAGGCGCTTTTCTTGAGTAGAAAGAGGTGTGAAAAGATCTAGTTGATATGCGGAATCATCACTAAAATTTCCGCTAAAAACAGCAACATTACGAATGACTTCGTGATGCCAATGTTTGCGAAAGGCGCGAATTAGGGCGGTGGCAACCAAAATATCATCTGCGGTTGGATCAATCCGAATACCAACACTAAATCCGCTGCTGCCGCCATTCTCAGAAGAAGCGTAAGCAAATCCTATACTGAGTAAAAATTTACTGGCAAGCACATGATGGTGACGCAGACGCGACGCAACTTGTTCACCAATTTCTTTAATAACTGTTTCAATCTCGGCTTGGTTGTGATAATCACGAGGAAGAACTTGAGAGTTCCCCAAACTGCTCGATTTAACTTTATAGGTTTGGTGAAGAACGGTACGATCAATGCCCCAAGCCGTCGCAAACAGCTGCGCCCCAATCTCACCCAGCTTTTCTTTGATTAAATAAGGATTAGCATGCGCGAGCTCATCCATGGTATGAATCCCCAAACGGTTGAGGCGCTTGGCCATGTGATTCCCAATGCCCCACACCTCAGTCAAATCATCGACCGTCCAAATTTTTTCAGGGACGGTATCATAATGAATTTCACCGATTAAATCATCGGTATGCTTGGCATAGAGATCTAAGGCAAGCTTGGCCTGCACGGGATTATCGCCAATGCCGATGGTGGTATACAAGCCTAGTTCTTTACGCACGGTTTTTTGAATACGGACGGCAACTTCGCGTGGTGAATCCCCAAACAGCCGCCATGAGTGGGTTAAATCTAGAATTGACTCATCAATCGAATAAGGCAGTAAGTCCTCATCGGCAACGAACCGGCGGAAGATATCGTTAATCTGTAAGTTACGTTGAATATATAAGTTCATACGTGGCGGCACCACCATCAGATGTTCATCCTGGGGGAGATCACGCTGGCGTGAGACGTTGGCCTGCAAATGATAGTATTTTTTCGCTAAGGGCGAGGTCGCTAAAATCAATCCGCCATTGGTATTTTCTTGCTCACTCATAACAACCATTAACGTGTGCAACGGGTTAAGCCCACGCATGGTCGCTTCAACGCTGGCATAAAACGACTTGTTGTCGATTAGGAAGAAGACCCCTTTTGGTTCATTGGCATAATCCATAACTATCACCTCGTATATAGACTGCAAAATATCTACCGCCATTATACGAACATATGTTCGGTTTCGTCAACGAGAAAAATCTGTGGGTATGACTCAAAGTGGAAAAATACAAGACGTGGTGCGGTTTTCTTTTCCTCAAATGCTCGTTATGGTGGATGAAGGTATGCGGCCGTGAAAAAGCAGTTTACTGGGACAAAAACTGTATGCCTGCTTCGTATACTGAAACTATATCAACGATGTTCACATCGTGATAAAAAAATAAAGGGTGGGATTTACAATGGATTTTTCAGATTTGTTTGATTTTGGGCACCGGGTAACCAAGGATACAACCATGGTTAAAACTGTGGATGACAAGGAAGTCACTAAGCGAGTTCGTGGCTCATTTAATTGGTTGGGTGGAATCTTCTCATTGTTTTATGCAATTTTTAGTACGAAGTATAAGACCAAGGGCTTTGTCGGCAAGATGGCCGTGCCATTCGTCATTATGATTATTGTGAATTTGATTCTTGAGCTGATTCTGGGGAGCTTAGGTAGCCTGATTGCCGGGGTGGCCGATGTTGCTTGGGTAGGATTGATGTTTGATACTTGGTTCCAACATCAATTGATTGCTAATGGTTATCACGAACAAACGGCTGACCAATCCACAACAGCGGCAAGTACCTCAACTAGCGATCAAGATTTCGAGTAGGCGTTGCTGATGCAACTAAGTGATTGGTTTAATTTTAGTGGTCGCATCAAGCGCGATACGGTAATGGTCAAAACAATTGACCAGCATGAAGTGACGAAGCAAGTGCGAGGTTCGTTTAATTGGCTCGCGGGGATTTTCACCTGGTTTTATGCCTTGTTCAGCGTCAAATACAGAACCCGTGGATTTGCACGTAAGGTAGCGGGGCCCTTTGTTTTTCTTTGGTTGATTAACTTATTGACCGTGAATATTCTCAGTGACTTTAGTTATGGCGTATTAACAATTCTTGAATTTGTATGGTTTGGGCTGATGTTTGATACCTGGTTCGAAAAGCAATTAGAAGTGAATGGTTATCATGTGCAGGCCGCGGCGGCGGAAGACTTTGAATAAAAAAATGACATTGAAATCATTATGATTTCAATGTCATTTTTTGATTAGTTGGTTGTCAGTTCGATGAGGTTGCCTTCTGGATCTTCGATGACAGCTTCATAGTAGCCGTCCCCAGTAGTTCGGGGCCCATTCAGCAGCTTAACGCCGTCAGCTGTCAGTTGGGCAACGATACGGTCGACTGCGTCTTTGTCACCGACAGCAAGTGCGATATGCGCATAGCCGGCTGTGGCTTTAGTCGGGGTGATGCCAGCGTCATTGGTCATGATTTCTAAGCGACTGCCAGAATCGAAAGTCAGAAAATAGGAGCTGAAGCCAGTTTTTGAATTGTGGTACAGGTCATTACGTTGCGCGCCAAAATACTTGGCGTAAAAAGCACTGACGAGATCTAAATCGCGGACCCAAAGGCCAATGTGTTCGATATGCATGAGAAGTACCTCCAAAAATTTTTCGTTATAGTAATTTTAACATGGACATCATATGTCTCGCTTATCTTTAGAATGAAATTATCTTATTTGAAAATGGGGTTTGGGAGTATGGCTTATTTAGTAATATTAGCGCTAATGATTTATGGCGTGTATTGGGCGTGGCAAAGGTATCAAGCTTATGCAATCTTATTGATTGTTGCAATCGTTGGGTTACTAGTTTTAAAAATTATTGGATTAACGGGCGCGTTGATAGTAGCAGCCATTGGGGTTGGCCTTTGGTGGTATAACAAAAACGCCTATCAGCGCGAATTTCAAAATTGGTTGAAAGAATCCACAGACATCCATAATTATTCTCAACAGGATATTGCAGATCTGTTGACGCAGATGGCAAGTCAGTTTAGTTTCGCAACTGAAAGTATACCTTACGGACGCGCTAATTGGTTTGTCCAAAGCACTAAAGACGTTGATCTTGATCCAGACGAATTAGATTTTCTGGGCTTTACACCGATACGTAGTAAAATTAACGATGAGTTTGCAGAATACGGGACAATCTTGACTAACGATGGGCTCCTTTATAAAGCTCAAACCGACACAAAGATACGTCAAGACAAGGTTGAAAAATTCACCACGGACACGGAATATTTGCCATTAAAAGGTCTCTGGCGAGTCAATTACGATACAGAACGTGGGACATTGAGTTTCTATTACCCGGAAGAAAAGAAACAAGTTAATTTAAATGTTGAAGATTCACAAGTCATTCAACGCGTGCTGAATGATATCATTGCGACTGGCTATACGAGTGATTTAATTAATGGCTATGCTGACCAGTTACTGGAGAAAAAGGCGGATGACGCGATTAGCCGTGAGGAGGCGAATCAGCGGATAGACGAAGAGTATCAGCATACGCGACAAATTGACGGTATCAAATCTGCAACGAGCTTAGGCGCTAATGCCCATTTCATGACTGATGCTGGGCAACAGGCCCATAATATTCAATTAAATCAGATGACCGCTGGTACTCAAGGACATGGGGTTGCAGCAGAATATGCAAATAATACTGTTGATACTGTATTGCATCCTCTTTCTGATGTCCGTCAAACTGGGCAAGATAATGCCAGGAATGGTGCGGATCGAATTGTAGGTAGCCAACAAATTCAAACTAAGTACTACGGTTCGGCAAATCAATCCGTGGCTGCTGGTTTTCAAGATGGTACTTATAAATATGTGGATAGCTT
>Ga0153984_1000128_pt1 | contig 10606 bp, 16 predicted proteins | sample TSGA068MetaG_FD_102271 | JGI IMG/M metagenome (GOLD analysis project Ga0153984, IMG submission 102271) | Attine ant fungus gardens microbial communities from Georgia, USA - TSGA068 MetaG | ecosystem: Host-associated > Fungi > Mycelium > Unclassified | place: USA: Georgia, Alexander Wildlife... | reverse complement strand
TAGTCTGAGGATTAGACCTCAGACTTAACAACATCTCTTGTTATTATCTAAACCTTGCTTGAACTCTCTTGAAGAACTCTTTTCTCAAATCACAAATCAAGTAAGTAACCATTTGTGATAAAGAGTCTAGCCAAACTTGTGTTCCTATTTTGAGGTCAGAAAGTTTGCTTTTGATTCTCTGGTTAATAAGATTCTTAGCAACTTCATGTGCTTGTTTGGTGTTTGTCTGGATATTCTCCATATAGTTGATTCTGTTATTGGCTATAATAGATGAGGTTTCTGGGATGTCAATGTAGTCTTTGGTGGGGTATCTAAACATAAGTTTGAATAGAGTATGTGTTTGTCCTCTGTAAAGTCTTGAGTTGTGAGAGTATTTGGTCATAGATAATTTGTCAGTCCATGTTTTAGGGTTGTCTATATAGTAGATAGCAAGATAAAGCTTGATTTCTTGATTGAATTGTTCTATAGTGCTATCAGTTTGAGAGTAAAAAGCAATAGATATAGTTTGTTTAATCCCTAGTTGTCAGCAACTGACTTAAGATCTTAATCCTGGGTTAGGATCAAGGGAGCTCTTCAGGGTTAAAAGAGAACTCGATAGAGTCCTCACTTCATTCTGTTACACTACTTATACATTCTTGCACTATTTGTATCTATTTATTCTACAAGTCCCTATTAGTCTAGAGTTTGATTCTAGTCCATGTCATATTTCTTGGTCATAGTCGAGGTGATCCATAACAGTATCCTCCCTTAAGAATTTTTGTCCTGAAAATTTCTTATAACTTATCATATGGATCTCCCATCTTTCCCATCTCATCTTCTTTATCTCATTCCTCTATTTTTCCTTTCTTGGTTTCTTTTTCTTTTTCTTTGTCAGTCCTCTTCTTTCTTTTTCCCTTCCATTTTGTCATAAACTTCATTTGGTCATATCTCCACCAATTCTTTGACGATTCTCACGGTCTCAAAGCCAGCTTAAAGCCCTTAAAAAGACCTTTTGATCAATACCATCCACATCTTGAGGCAATCAATAATGGCTGAGATATTAAGCAGATCAACTGGTAACTACTATGTTACCATTTATTAAATCATTAATATCTCAGAAACTGCTGTGATTGATGCTTTGGTTCTAGGCTGAGTAGAAGCCTTCTTCAAAATGCTCAGAATGAGCCTAGAACAACTTCAAGGAGATTAATATTAGTGGAGATATGAAGGCCTCAATGTTTGTATATGAACTTTATTAATTACCCATAGATAGTCATCTGCCCTTTTCTTAGAACAAAGGACAGCCTCCATATGGTTAGGTTATTATTATTCCAGTACAAAGACACTACCATATGTAGAACAATAGGTAGTAATCAGGTGGTGATCTGTACTAGTGCACAAACTATCACAATTATGTATATAAGGACTTATAGTCTGAGGATTAGACCTCAGACTTAACAACATCTTTGCTGCTTGTCTAAACTTCACTTTTTTGAGCCTTTTGAATATCCCATCAACCAATCACAAATCAGTAAGTGGCCATTTGTGATACATTTGTTCCAATTCCTTTCCAGCCGTTCCTAGTATTCTTCATTGAACCTCTTGTTATCCTATTCATATAACATCTTCACTATATACCTACCTAGTAACTCTTCTTTTCTGTCTTCTTTTCTATTTTTTCTTTTCTTTGCTCTTTTGATTTTGCCATATTCTTTCTCAAATTCTTTTACTAAGTCCTTTGCATTTTCTAAATTTTCTCTTGGCTCCCACATATCTTCTTCTGCTGTATATCCTTTCTACCATACTAAGTACCAATCTTTCTCTCTGAATCTCTTTTTGTTTAGTATTTTCTCTACCTCATATTCTTCTTCTTTGATTATAACAGGTGCTGGATGTTTTTTTTTCTGGCCTTCGACTTGGTCTTTATATCTATATACTCTACTGACATTTACCACTGGATGTATTTTCACCATACTTGGCAAATTGAATTCTATGGCATTTGTTGAGATGATTCCTTTTACTTGGTAAGGTTCTATAAATCGTTCCATTAGTTTTTCTGATTGTTTTCCTTTCATCTGGTATTTGAGATCTTTTGTGCTTAAGAGCACCCAGTCCCCTGTTCTGTATTCTTTTATCTCATTTCTTCTTCTATCCATATATTTTCTCATTTCTTCTTGGCTTTTCTTTAGTGCCACCTCTACTTCCTTATGTACTTCTTTTATCCTTGTTGCAAACTCTTCGGCCTTCTCAAATTTTCCTTTCTTTCTCATTTCAAATCCTATGCATGGATCTTGTCCATTATTTGCTCTGAACAGTGACACTCTTATACTAGTCTACATCTTGTTGTTGTATGTAAACTCTGCTATTACTAACCAATCTAGCTATTGCTCTTGTTGATAATCGATGAACATTTGTAAGTATTATTCTAAGTCTTGGTTCATTCTTTCTATTTGGCCATCTGTCTATAGGTGGTAAGCTGTTGACAATTTCATATCTATCCCTAGTATTTGATTCAACTCTTTTATCATTCCTGCTGCGAATTGTGCCCCTCTATCCATTATAATACTTTCTGGTAATCTATGTAGTTTCCAGATGTTATTCTGCAACAATCTCACTACTCCTTCTGCCAAAATTTTTTCCGTAGTTGGCATAAAGTGTGCCATTTTCATCATTCTATTGCATACTACTAAGATACTATTATATCTCTATGCCAACAGTAGTTTTGTAATAAAATCCGCTGATATGTGTGTTTAGGGTTTCTCAAGTACTGCGTTTGGCATTAATTTTCCTGCAGGTGCCTCTATTTGATTTTTATTTCTTTGGCACATATCACATCCTTCTATATACTTCTTAACTTCTTTCATTATTCCTGGCCACTAGAAATTCCTAGTAACCAATTCCATCATTTTTTACTATTCTCCATGCTCCCCTACCAGTATATCATAGTGTAGCCAGATGACTTCTGCCCTTAATTTCTCATCTTTCAGGATATACACCTTTCCATTTCTTAGCATAAGTCTGTTTTCTTCTCTCCATTCTTCATCTCTTAATATCTTTACTCCCATTCACTTCATTTCTTTCACTGCCTTTATTACCTCATTATCTCTTGCTCCTGAGCTTCTTATTTTTTCTAATAGATCCTCTCCATCTATTATTACTTCTGCTACTTATATTGCTCTTACTTTTAACCACTCTTTCTTTAACAATGTTCTATTTTCGTTGTCCTTCTTTACTCCTTTTTGCCAGTCTGGTCATTTACTTAAACTATCAGCTTTTCCTATACTAGATCCTGGCACATGTTTGAGTACAAAATTGAACCTGGACAGGTACAGAGTCCATCATACTTATCTTTGATTTAACTTCTGGTTACTCATAAAATATTCCAAATTCTTGTGATCGCTCCAGATCTCAAATTTGTTCTGTACTCCTTCCAGCAGGTATCTTCACTTGTTTAAGCATCTGATTATCACTAACATCTCTCTATCGTGAATTTCATAATTCCTTTCTGCCTTGTTTAACAATTTTGAGATAAAGGCTACTAGCCTTCACTTTTCATCTTTGCACTTTATCAATAAAACTTCTCCTGTTGTGTATTCTGACACGTCTTCCTCTACTCTCATTTCTTTATCTAAGTCTAGTACCACCAACACTGGTCATGTTGTGAACACCTGCTTTAACTGTTCAAATGCCTTTTTCTGCTTCTCTCTCCAACTCCATTTTTTGTCCTTCCTGACCAATTTGTACATTGGTTTGGCTATTTTTGCAAAATCTTTGACAAATTGCCTATAGTAGTTTGCTAGTCCTAAAAACTTTTGCACCTCTTTGACAGTTTTTAGTCTTGGCCATTCTAGGACTCCCGTTACTTTTTCTTCCTATATCTTAATTTTTCCTGACCCCATTACTAGCCCTAGGAAGTCAATTTCTCTTACTTTCCATATGTATTTTTCCAGCTTTATATAAAGGTCATTTTCCTTCATTCTTCTCAATATCTCTTCCACTATTTCATTATGCCTCTCCTTCTCCTTTGTTTCTACTAGGACATTATTCATGAACGCTGCTACTTCTCCTGTATTAATGAGGTCTCTTAGAATGTCATTTATCATCGCCTAAAAGATTGCTGGTGAGTTTATGAGACCAAAGAACATAACAGTAGGTTTGAAAATCCCTAAGTACATTATGAATGCTGCCTTCTACTCGTCTCCTTCCTTTACTTATACATTGTTGTACCCCCACCACAAATCCATTTTTGTGAACACTTTTTTTGTCCCCATGGTATTAATCAGGTCTGAAATTAAAGGCAGGAGGTAATTATCTTTGACTGTTCTCTTTTTGAGATATTGATAGTTTTGTACCATTCTTTTTTTTCCATTCTTTTTTCCCACAAAGAACACTGGTGAAGTTTGTAGCAATTTTGAGGATCTAATGTACCCTTTCCTCAACTGTTCCTCTATGAATTCTTGTACCTCTTCTTTCTCTTGCCTTGACATCAGGTATGTTCTTTCTTTCTTTGGGATGAAATCCTTCTTTAGATTAATCGCATGGTCCCAAGGTTTTCTTGTTGGCATTCTTTCTAACTTTACTTTTCCAAAAACCTTTAACCACTTGTGAAACTTTTGTGGCACTATTTCTTTTACTTTTTCTCTATCTAATTTGATCTTCTCATTGAACTTCTCTTCTATTGTCCATTCCCATTTGTCTCTATCTGCCTTCTCTGCATTTCTTATCCTTTTTGTGATCTTCTTTCTCTGCTCGATATCTTCCTTTACTGCCAGGTTTCTTCTACACGAAGGTAGGCATCTCATCATTTTTACCTCTCCTATTTCCCAATTTATCTCTAGGTTGTGTGCTTGTAACCAAGGCATCCCTAGTATCACCTTTGTCTTTTCTAAATTATACACATCCATCCTCATTCTTTCCACATAGTTTTTGTAGAAGACGTTGACTTCTATCTAATACATGATGTTTCCTCTACTATTCTCTGTTCTATCCATATTCTTTACCTTTAGAGGTCTTTTTAGTTTTGTTATCTTAAAACCATGCCTTTTGGCCATTTCTCTGTTCATGAACATTTCCATGGCATCACTATCCAAGAGCGCTTTTACTGTCATGCCTTCATGCATATTCACTTTCTCTATTCCTATATCTAGCCACACTTCTCTTAGGATTTTGAATGTTCTCCTGATGTCCTTTTCTTTTACTTTCTCTTTTGCTATGCTTTCTAGTTCTCTTGTCTATGCATTGCTTTTTTCTACTTTCTTCCTTGGCATTCACACCACCTCTGTCTATTTTTGATCACCCCTTGTCCTCTATTTTCTTCTACATGACATCCCTTTTCTCTACACCTTTTACACTCTATATATGTTACTATCATTTCTTCTGTATACTATCCCAATTCTAATAGTTGCATCTCTCCTGGGATGCCTTTTCCACAGTGTTTCTTGGCTTTCTTCCTTAGCTCTTCTACTGAGCTCCTCCTCCATCCTTGCTGCACTTCTTATGGCTTGGCCATGTGCACTGCTTCTTCTTTCTCTACTCTTCTCAACCTCCTTTCTCTTTTCTGTGCCTTTTCCTTTACTGGGTGCACCAGCTTCCTCTGTTGGTGTGCTTTTTGCAGTCTTGCCACATATGTCACCCTTTTCTTCTTCTTCCATAACAGATACTCCTTATACTTGTGCCCTTCTTCTCTACACTTATAACACTCAAACTTTTACTCCTCATATTTTGCTTCTTGCCTTCTTAACTCTACTCCACATCTCATCACTCTACTCGCTAATATTTCAAATTTATTTTGGGAAGTTGATTCCCCTTTTTCTTTCTTCTCTTTCCTGCAGTGTTGGGCTTGGTGTTTAAATCCCCTGTATTTCCAGTACTCTCTTTCTCGTCTTCCTTCTAACTTTGCTCTTAGTGAAGCAAGAGCGTGCTTTTCTTTGAGCAAATTGCTCATGATGTTGTAATATTGTTGTTGAGACATTGTGGTAATATCTCAGAGGTATGGATTTAATGTTGAGTCTTGCTTATTTACTACTACATCTGCTAAGGTATAAGATCTTCACCTAGCCAAATGCCTACTGCTCTACTGACTACTGCCCTAATAGTATGGCTACACTATTGCCCCTAAGAAGGAAACCCTTACTCTAGATGACCATCTAAAAGTAACTGTCACTTCTCTGCATATACTACTTACAATAGAGTGCAACATAAGGTTTATACTGAGAAAGTATAACTATCATGTTCAATTAGCAGGTCAGGACTTGACTGTACATCTGAACTTGGTATAAAATTTTCTCCCTCAGTCTCTAACTGACTGAGAAGTCCCCTTAAGCCAAGGACCCAGCTATATAGAGGTAGCTAATAATCACAATAATCATTGGCTAAGGGTTGATAAGATGATCGAAGTGATTTGTGGGCAAGGTTCAAGGTGAACTAAGCCCTAGGATGTGGTTATCGAGTTCTTCTGTCAGCGACTGACTTAAAATCTTAATCCTGGGTTAGAATCAAGGGAGCTCTTTAGGGTTAGAAGAGAACTCGATAGAGTTCTCGCTTCATTCTGTTATACTACTTATACATTCTTGCACTGTTTGTATCTATTAATTCTGTAAGTCCCTATCAGTCCAGAGTTCAATTCCAGTCCATGTCATATTTCTTGGTCATGGTCAAGGTGACCCATATCACTAGTCCTTGTAAGAATACCTTTATTGACTTGGTAATGAATTAAAGGTCATAGTCAGAGATGACCTTGTTGAGAATACCAAATCTTTAGAAGAGATTATCTATTAGGAGAGTTGCAATAATTTCTTTCAAGGTTACTTCTTTTGTTGTTGAAATTAATATTATCTCCTTTGTTAGGTCATAGTTTACTATGGACAAAATAAAATAAAATACTCTTAACTTAGGTAAGTCAGTAATAAGATCTATAGCAATTTGAGCAAAAGGTTAATTAGATTAGGTGTAGAGATTTTTTAAAGTAACAGCTTTAAAGAATGTTGATTGATCTTATATCTTTGGCAGTTTTTATAGTCTTTAATATAGTTAGTGATAGATTATTTGAGTCTAGGCCATAAGTAATGTTCTGATACTTTTTATAGTGTCTCTTTAGTATAAGGATATCTAGCAATGGATGAGTTATGATGTTGCCTAAGTATATTTTATTTTTCTTCCAGTGTTGGCTCATTGGCTAGTTCTTCTATTGGAAGTATTGATTTGTTAATAAGGTTATCTAGTATAGCCTGTTTTGGTTTTTTCTTGTTCTTGTCTTTAATGAATTTTCAGGAGAGAGTGTCTGCAGTAGTGTTCTTGTTACCAGCAATGTATATAATTTTAACTTTGTAAGTACTAAGTGTTGTTGACTATCTAGTTATCCATTGAGATAGTTTGGCAGGATTGATACAGTGAATGATGTTATTATGGTCCATCTAGATGATAGTTTCTTCTAGTGCTCTGTTGATATAGTGTCTTTATTCTTGAATGGCTTGGATAAATGTTGAATTTCATTGTTATTCCTTTGGGTAAGTACTGTTCTTGTTGTATAATTTGATATATCAGCAAATACTTTGAAGGGTTTTGTTGGATCAGAAGTGATAAGGATAGGTTTTTCTTTGAATTTCTTCTTTAACTTGTCAAATGCTTTTTGTGTTTCCTCTATTCAGATGAATTTCATATTCTTCTTCACCAATTGATTAATTGGTAATAGAATTTTGGCATAGTCCTTAATGAATTTCCTATAGAAGTTACAGAATCCAAGAAAATTTCCTGTCTCCTTGATTGTCATCAGTACAGGCCAATTAAATATGCCTTTGAGTTTAATTAGGTCCATTTGGACTTGATTAAGAGAAATAATATATCCAAGGTAGGATAATTGTTGTTTGGCAAATTCACATTTCTCTGGTTTAAGATAGAGGTTATGCTCCTGAAATATTTTCAGTACTTCTTTTGTTGTCTTGTAAAGTTATTTCTTTGTTGGAGCATAGATAAGAATGTTGTTCATATAAACTAATATAAGGTTTTTGGAAATGAGCAGTGTAAATATAGTGTTCATCATTGTTTGGAATGTTGCAGGGCTATTGCACATTCCAAAGAACATAATAGTAGGTTCAAATAGTTCTTGGTTGGTCCTGAATGCTTTTTTCCATTGATCTTGTTTTCAAATGTAGGTGTTGTTATATCCAAGTCAAATGTTCATAGTGGTGAAGTATTTTGATTTTTCACAATTTGTCTAAGATAGTTTAAATGTTAGGGATTGAATAGGTGTTCTTGATAGTATATTTGTTAAGATAGTGATAGTCTTGACATAATCACAATTTTTTATCCTTTTTGGTCACAAAGAAGAATAGTGAGGCTATTAGTGATTTTGAGTGTTTGATATATTCTTTTTATAGATTTTCTTCAATGAAATTTTCTTGTTTCTTGATTTTGGCAAAGGAAAGCTTGTAGGACTTAAAAGCTTCAGGTTCAAATGTTGGTTTTATTTTAATCTTATGGTCCCAAGTTCTTACTAGTGGGAATTATTTGCTTTTTTTCTTGTTAAATAGCAATAGGTATTCATGGTATTCTTCTGAAACAATCTCTTCAGTAGTGCAGTTATCTTTTTGCTTACCTTTTTGTGCTAGTACCTATGAAGCAGAGATTTTAGTGTTCAATTCATAAATCTCATGGTTTATCAACCATAGGTCCTCTTGCTGGGAATCAAGTAATTTACTATAATTCTTTGTTAGTTTGGCATTTCTCCATTTCATCATACCTGTTTTCCAATTGATAATTGGATTGTGTTTCTTGAGCCACAGAATTTCTAGTATGTATCACAAATAGTCACTTACTGATTTGTGATTATGAATACTAGAGCTCAAAAGGGCTTAGGAGCAAAGTTTAGATAGTGACAAAAGATGTTGTTAAGTCTAAGGTCTAATCCTCAGACAAGGAGTCCTTATATACAGAATGGTGATAGTTTGTGTACTAGAACAGGCCATCACATGCTACTATCTAATGTTCTATATATGGCAGTATCTTTGTACTTGAAAATGTAATAACTTAACCATATGGAGACTGTCCTTTGTTCTAAGAAAAGGCAGATAACTATCTATGGGTAATTAATTAATGTTTATGTACAAACATTAAGGACTTGAAATCTCTATTAATATTAATTGTCTCAGAGTCATTCTAGACTCATTCTAAGCATTATAGAAAGGGCTTCTTCTAAGCCTAGAAATAAAGCATTGATTGTGGCAGTTTGTGAGATATTGGCAATTTAATAAATGGTACCATGGTAGTTACCTATTGATTTGCCTGATATCTCAGCCAATATTAATTGCCCTAAGATGTAACTGGTATTGATTGAAAGGTCTTTTCAAGGGCTTCTTGTAGCTATTAAGACTGTAAAAATTATTGAAGAATTAATGGAGATAGGTCCAAATAAAGTTTGTGACAGTATAATTTGTGATTGTCTAAGGTCAGCAATTGTAAGCTTGAGTTTGATCCATTGTTGGTCAATGAATGTATTTAGTTTCATATATTCAGTTATTTTTTTGTTTTTGTTTATACTTCTATCTCCATTGTATACTACAAGGGGTTTTTTGAGTTTTCTTCCTATTAGGCTCCAGTCCTTAATGAGGCTCTTGTTAATTAGGTTGAGTTCTGCTCTAGAATCTATAAGAGGGTGTCCACAGTTTTTCTTCCTAGGAGCACTTGAGTGGAGGAATAAAGGGTGTTAAATTAACAAGGTTTCAACTGCATTTTTACAATATCTTTGATATGTAGTCTATTTGCTTGCCTTGTTTTGTTCTTTGTGCTAGAAGTCTTGAGTGAGTTAGGCATAGTTCCTAGTTGCTTTGGGAAAAATCCTTCTCTTTTTCATCAGAATTAAAGTTTATTGGTGAATCTTTTAAAATGTTTTCTGTAAGGTCTTTTTTCTTGTTAGTCTTTTGGTGAAGAGATTCTTCTTAGCCTTACAGGTCTTGTTGTGAGAAAGAGTTTTGTGGTTGGGTAAGTTTGGACATTGAGAGGCAAATTATCCTAGTATTCCACAGTTGAAGCATTTCTCTTTTCTGAATAACTTCTTCTAATCTTGGATAAGAATATTATCAAGGGTTTGATGTACTAGGTTCTGGATGCATTGAGTAGTTTCTTGTTTGTTATCATTATCAGAGTCTTTTTGATCCTAGAGAGTATTCTTGTAGTTCTCTAGTATGGCTTGTATATTATTAACATCTATAGTATTTGGGCCTTTATGGTTACTATGGGGTTTGAGCTAGTCTAGATTCATATAGTATTTTTTTATTGGTCAGAATTCTATGAGGGCATTTTGATTGTTTTCTATTTAGTGTAATGATTGACCTCATTTCATACAGGTGTTTACCATGATGCAACCACATGGACCACTTCTGTGTTTCATCTTACTTCATATATCTAATGGCTTAGTCAGTGCCTCACTGGTGGGGCATGTTCTTTACTCAGCAGACCTCATGTCTACTACATGTATTCCTCATTCACTCCTCATGGTACATAGGTATATATACAGTAGATACTCTCCTATATTCCTTACGCTTTACCAATTGTATCATTCCCTTCCTTCCTCAACTCTTATATCATCCTTAAGTCTTTACTTGAAGTTGCAACCTGAGTTACTCCTCAAGGT
>Ga0153984_1000124_pt1 | contig 10667 bp, 4 predicted proteins | sample TSGA068MetaG_FD_102271 | JGI IMG/M metagenome (GOLD analysis project Ga0153984, IMG submission 102271) | Attine ant fungus gardens microbial communities from Georgia, USA - TSGA068 MetaG | ecosystem: Host-associated > Fungi > Mycelium > Unclassified | place: USA: Georgia, Alexander Wildlife... | reverse complement strand
GACTTTGTCAACAACTTGCTAGCTCAGGACAAGCTATGCTAAGATTAGATGTTGATATTTGATAATTACTTTTCTATGTTTAGTAATCTCTGATCATTCCAGACTACTCTATTTTGTGTATATAAGGACTATCACTCTAGAATGGAATAGAGAGTTGTTTCCTCCCTTTACTATCATAAGACACTATATACTTCAACTATTTAGGTGAGTAGCATGATATAATTGACCACTGTGCTAAAAGGGACAAAGGAGGATTTAGTTGTGACAAGCAAATAGAAATAGCAATGACAGTTCTCAATTGCATGTTTAAGGATTTGTGGGGAGAAAGAGGAAGTAGGGATATCAGAAAGAAATTAAAATGTAAAGTGCAGCTTATCTATAATATAAAAATAACTGAAATGATCATAAATTCAATCTAGATCCTCCTTGCATAGTACTCCTAAGGTGTCCACCTTTATACACCATAACAAGCTTACTAGCAGAATAGTTAGTAAACCACTTCTAGGTCTTATTATACTCAATTAAGCCCTCATCTACATTCTCACCCCAAACCTTATGGGTATGATATAGTCTGAGTCAATGATTAGCTAGGCTTTTCAAGTCTACTACTCTATAAAAGGTTATCCAAGCAACCACTGTGTCTTGTCTTCTGAAAGAATGGGAGTATATAATAGAAACTTTGACCAACTCAACCTCTTACCAAGATCATCCCTTACCTTGAATCTCTGAGTTCTAGAGTATCAACATTGATAGTCTGTCTCTGAGAAACCTGATGCTAGCTCATCAGTCTTGCCTCCCAAGGTATATGCTATTCTAGCATATAGCAGCTTGGTAACTACCTAATAGAAGTGCCCAATATTGGGTCTAGGTCATGTTTGGGCTTGTAGAAGGTCTTTAGAGTGGGTTTCAATAGTGAAATACAAAAGTATAATTTATATCCCATGCTATATTTCCATAGAAAATTTACTAGTGGTATAACAACACTATGCTCATTGGCACCTTTTGATAGGTTATGGGCCCTGGTAGAGCATATACTATATAACCATTGCAACCATAGGTACAACTGCCACTATCATAAGTACTCAATACCCTATATTAGAGTGAACTGCTACTGTTCCTATGCTTCTTGACATTTCTCTGATATGACGTCAGTATAATTTCTCTTTATCATTTCATCTTATAGCAACTGGGCAACCGGAGTAGCAATTCATTCTATATAAACTTGAACACTATATAGTAGCTCCCTCAGTCATCTACCTTCATAGGTGACTCCTAAGGTGAGATCATCTTTCTTATACTTAGTACTTAGGCTGACTATCGTGTTGTAGACATTTTATATTATAGGTAAATATATCAGTCGTCTACCTTCATAGGTGACTCCTGAGACATTTTATATTATACCCTATACTTACCTGGTTATCATAATAGGATGCTAATTTTGTTGAATTTGAGGAGAAAACAATTGACATAACAATGGGGGAAATTTGTTGCAAACCTGCAACATTCTTTATTACTAGGTAAACTATTTATATACAAAGAACAATAAAACATAAAACAATAAGAAATAGCCTAGAACTCATTTAGTATAGTGTTTGATATTCCAACAAATTTATCTTCTATTTTTACTATTTAGAATATGTCCTCCAAAATGCTTAGTCGACTTTGTATGTTTGATGGTCAAAAATTGACTGAATGGGATACTACTATATACCATGTTGTGAATACCATGGGCTACCAAATAGTACTTGGTGTTAAACCTTCTCCAATAATTACTAACAACATCAAGACAAAGAAATCTTATAGAGCAAGAGAAAATTGGAATAACCAAAACTCCTAGGCATATGGCAATCTCATGCTGCATATCTCTTCTAATATCAGGAACCTTGCTATAAAAGTAAGGATAGATACCATGAAGAACCTATTAAATTGGCTAAAAATGTAGTATGAGACTACTAGCATTTCTACTACCTATACTAATGTCATCATCATTGACAAACTTTAGGTTCCAGAACACTGTGATCCCACTTTTACAATTGATAAACTACTAGCTCTGTTTATGCAATTGGAAGACAACAAGTTGGTTTATACAAAAGCAGTTTGAGCAATAACTCTTCTTACAAAGTTACCTCTACAAATGGAGGAAATTGCTTGTAGCTATAACCAAAAGATAATCAGTGTAATGACTCTTACTTTTGTGACAATTTGTAATAACACAATAATGAACTGGCAACAGAATTTCTCCAAAGGAAGGCAAAAGAATCCTCAAGGACTTGAAGTAAAGAAACTATCCAATATATAGCATAAAAGCAAGAATTCTTAATTCCAGTAGTGGCACTAAGTGCAGCAGTACCAAGGACATAGCAGACTACATAGTAAGCATGGTGGCCAATGTCAAAATGAGACAAGTGTAAGACTTTAGCCAAGGCAACTTAAATCTACTCCAAGTCTGAGTTAACAAGGAGAACTCAATAGAGTTCCCATTAGATTTTCTACACTACTTATACAATTACTACATAGTCTGTGCACTACTTTTCCATACTTATCATGTGACATGACCCTGTGACTGTGACTATGTAACCCTATGATATGACACTTTTCCACACTCCTTTCTGTGTAGGAAGTCCAAAAAAAATATAAATAATAACTTAGCCATTTTGCCAAGTTATAACAACAAGAAAACAAGACAGGCAATAGCACCTGCATATACATACTACATAATCCTCTAACTCAACTCTTATGATAACAGCCCCAGCTCATGTGGTTGACTGCTAATACCAGATATACTTAGGATATTTCCAATACTTTAGTATGTTTATTAGTATAGTGAGTACCAATACTCTTAATGCTATAGCTAACATACAGCCTGAGACTACTAGGTTTCCTGTTTTTCCCCAGAAAGACACTCTACCAAACCTCTCTGTAAAATGTGCCTAAGACTCAAATCTTGATGTTACCTTAGCATACAAAAGCTGCACTCTATTCCTTGTTCCTTTCATTGCTCCTAAGGACAATTTAAAGACTGTTACATCCACTAATGTTCTTGACTACTCTATGAAGTGTACCTACCTTGCAAAGTCCATAGATGAGTGCAGTAGCCAAGAGCATAACTTTCTTACTTCAAACTCCTTAGCATCTCGCATTGGAGAAAGGATGCTCTAAGAAGAGGAAATAAACACTATTTCTCTTAGTTCCCTATTTTTAGAAGAATCTGAACACAATGCAAACACTTTTCCTATGAATTTGGATAACATGAGCATAAACAATGTCTTCTTTGCTGATAATAGCATTAGGTATTATCACAAAATGATATTCTTGTTATAAAATAACACCAAGTTATCTTGGAAACTCCATTTTCTGAAGCACTTGTTTCAGATATTTACATATAAATATAGAATTGTAGTTACATTTTAATTAAGTCTTTCTGTCTTTTCCTCTTTTTCCCTGTGCTCAATTTATTTTGCTGCAACAGATATACTATCAAATTCTCTCAGTGCAAACTCATTGCTAAAATTACTGTAGTTTAAACCCACTTGACATAGGCTTTGAAATACAGTAGTGTATTCTGTAACACCCTTCATGTTTTACCAAATGCACAAATAAATGTGTGTGAGCATAGACTTATATACTTCTTTCTACTAGTCTTACAAGGGAAAGCAGAAACCTACTGTTGTAACTCTGTTCTGGATCTTAGATTCAGGAGCCTCATCACACTTTACAGAGGATAGAAGTGATTTTGAAAGTTTTAAGATATTACATATTACACTCTTAATACATACTGCTAATTGATCGACATATATCACAGGTAAGAGAACCATTACTTTGAGGCATCTTAATACATAAAAGAATGTAGTAGCAACTACAATAAATGATATGTTCTTCTGTGATAATCTAACATACTAACTATTATCTCTAGGAGCTTTTCTGCAAAAAGGACTCATTATCTCAGGGAAAAGAAACCTTGTAACAATTAAAACTTGTAACAATGCAGACTTCATGATCTTCCAGTCTAGAATATTGAATGATATAATCTATGTGCTACAAATACTGGATTGGCTATACTAGCATCAAAATGTGCACCCTGTAACTATGGTGGATTTTGAGACTATACACTGCCACTTTGGACACCCTTCTAGAAAAGTCCTAAAGTGAGCAAGGGAACACACTAGAAACTTTCCAGATATTAACATACCTTTTGACAATCTTATCTGTCTAGGATGTACACAAGGGAAGATGCCAAACTACCATTTCTCTGTATCTACTCATTGCACTGACTGTTAAGACTCTAGACCTCACAGTTGAATATGTTCAACTTGAAGCCTATATCTAACACTTGATATCTTCATGCTCCTCATCAAAGGGTCCAGTTAAGGTTTTTAGTGAAGTTATATTGGAGGATAGATGTCAATGAGACTTTGAGTAATACTTCTTGAATTTGTTCTAAAACAGTAAAAGTACCAATTTCTTAATGTAGAGATTTACAAAGGGAATTATCACAAAGGGTCACTTACTTATTGTGATTGGTGGTTTGATACTTTGAGAAGTTCAAAAATGTGAAGTTAAGATGGTGACAAAAGCAGTTGTTAAGTCTGAGGTCTAATCCTTAGACAGAGAGTCCTTATATACAGGAAAGTAATAGTCTGTGTACTAGGACAGATTATCATATGCTACTATCTATTGTTCTACATATGATAGTGCCTTTGTACTTAAAATAGCAATAACTTAACCATATAGAGGCTGTCCTTTGTTCTAATTAAAGGCAGATGACTATCTATGGGTAATTAATTAATATCTATATACAAACATTGAGGACTTTATATCTCCACTAATATTAATTGCCTCAAGGTTTTCTTAGGCTCATTCTGAGCATTATGAAGAAGGCTTTTGCTAAGCCTAGAACCAAAGTATCAATTGTAGCAGTTTCTGAGATATTAGTGATTTAATAAATGGTACCATGGTGGTTACCTGTTGATCTACCTGATATCTCAACCAATACTAATTTTCTTAAGATGTGACTAACATCAATCAAAAGGTTTTTTAAGGGCTTTTCATAGCCATTAAGACCATGAGAATCATTGAAGAATTGATGGAGATATGGCTAAATGAAGTTTGTGATAGGAATACAGAAAGAGAAACCTTGCTGTTCCTTTCTCTTTCTGGTCTGGATTTATCCTAACTAGGTATGTAATAGTCATTATAATGTGGTAACACTACTTGTAACTCTAAGTGACTAGTTAAGTGACAGATCAGTAATAAAGGTGACAAGTTGAGTCAGAGCTAAGTCAATGTTTAATAATGGGTTAGTCTGATATTATCCTATTTAGTCTAGTCCAAAGATAGAGAAATAGTCTGATATTTCTCCAAAGAGTCCTGTCTATATCATGAGTCTAATGTTCTAAGTCCTAGATATACAATGCATTATTGCATTGTAATGTCTTCATCTAATAATGCCAATATCTCATCAACTAACCACTTGTTATTAGACCATAGCTGATAATAATTATAATTCCACTCAATGTTCATAACACTGACTATCCCTTCAAATTAATCAATCCACTCTGACCTCAAGACTTTTTCAACTGAAAGTTACTATTGGCAAAAGTACCTAATAATATTTTATGATAATTATACCTTGTGTCACAAACTTCATTTGGTCATATCTCCATCAATTCTTCAATGATTCTCACAGGTTTTAACAGCTACAAAAAGCCCTTAAAAAGACCTTTTGATTGATGCTAGTTACATCTCAAGGAAATTAGTATTGGTTGAGATATCAGGCAAATCAATAGGTAACTACCATGGTACCATTTATTAAATCACCAATATCTTAGAAACTGCCATGATCAATGTTTTGGTTCTAAGCTCAGCAGAAGCCCTCTTCATAATACTCAGAATGAGTCTAGAACAACCCCAAGGTAATTAATATTAGTGGAGATATGAAGTCCTCAATGTTTGTACATAGACTTGATTAATTACTCATAGATAGTCATCTGTTCTTTTCTTAGAACAAAGGACAGCCTCTATATGGTTAAATTATTGCATTTTTAAGCACAAAGGCACTACCATATATAGAACAATAGATAGTAGCATGTGATGATCTGTTCTAGTGTACAGACTATCACTTTTCTGTATATAAGGACTCATAGTCTAAGGATTAGATCTCAGACTTAACAACTTCTTTTGTCACTATCTAAACTTTGTTTTTTTGAACTAGTTAAGTATCAAATCACCCATCACAAATTAGTAAGTGACCTTTTGTAATATCTTGTATACATGGATTTTAGTACTTACAAGCAAAGATAAAGCTATCTATGTAATATGTTACTTCTTGGTCTTTATGAAAACACATACTATGGCATAGTATAGCAATGGATATCAGATGGTAGCAAAAAATACAAGTCAGTAGCCTTTGATAAAATACTAAAGAACAAAGATATTAGAATTCTCCAAAGTATGCCTCATACTCCACAGCAAAATAGATATGTAGAACAATTCATGCAAATCTTGTCAGATAAAGCCAAAAGTATATATTTTGATGCATACCTATCTGAAAGTTAGTGGAATCTTGCATTTCACTATAGATGTTATTGTCCACAACCTAACCTCACAAATCAGGCTAAACTAGCATATTCTCTTCAAGCTACTTGAGGGAAAAAAACCAAAGGTTGACAACCTGCAAGTGTTTGGCTATAGAGCATATGTTTATATTCCACAGGTAGTGCACAAGGACAAAATAAGTCCTAAATTAGAGCTAATGATATATATTAGTATTGCATTAGAAGGGCATGGAAATATTTTCATGCACTCATCTGGAAATGTTGTACTCACTGCTACATATGCAGATTTTGTTGAGAAACTATTCCCTTGCTACTCCACAGGGAGCAGATAACAACAAAACCTACCAAATAGAAATAGCCAACTACTACCTCCTCATAGAGATCCTTCAGAGCTTGAAGACAATGATGTGGTCAATCATTTATTCTCCTATCCCTCATGACCTATGCATAATAACAACAATAAGGCTGCTAATGACAATTGGTAGACACAATTCTCTGTGCTCTCTTTATGTTAATCTCACTCAAATCAGAATAAGGATAAGCTACCATAGGTTGAAAATAATGATCACCTACTAAGGTAAAACTCTTTATAAGCAAGAAAAGTACCACATTATTCAGGAAATATCTATGGAGAAGATTGGTACCCCATAGATACAGTAAAAGATTTGGAAAAGAAAGAGAAAAAAAACAGAAATGCACTTAGCAAGAAATCCCAGATGTATCAAGAGAGCAGTCAGGACATCCTAGTCCTAGTCATGCTCACCAGGACCAATAGCCTACTGTTCCTAAAACTATCTCAGAAAGCAATAGCCTACTTTTAACTCCTGGTGATAAAAATCAATCAAACAACATCAAAAATGATGATTTAACATGCCTATATCATAAAGGAGGAGTATAGTTACTAAATTATCTCCTCAAATTTGTGTATTCTCCAGATGACACTAAAAATGAGAATAGTCTACAAAGGCCTAACCTTGACCTCTTTAAAGTCCAAGAGTAACAATACAAGGATATAGTACAAATTAGAAGTAAAAAGATTCATGAAGAGTCAAACATGCTTGCCTAGAGAAATTAGAAGCCCTATGGTGTAGAGGTATATTCAAAAAGATAGAAAGGTACTTTGTCACAAAGCAGCCTATAAAGTACCACTGGTTTTTTGACATAAAACCTAACAGATGTGAAAAAACTCATCTGGTTACAAAGAGATTCACTTAACATGCCAGCACAGATTATACTAATATCTACTTACCTGTAGTGTATTTTGAAACTGTCAGACTCATGCTGGGACTTGCTGCTCTAGAAAAGGGGCATATCATAGGTCTTGATGCTTGGAATGCATATCTCTATAGAAAGGTAGATAAGGAAATCTATATAGAGCAACCTGAGGGCTTTAAAAAAAGGTCCTAATATTATCTTAAGACTTCAATGAGCTATCTATGGCTTAAAATAGGCAAGATTGGCTTGGTGGCATTAACTAGACTTCTCTATGCAGAAATTAGGCTTTGAATATATAAAATCAGAAGTAGAAGTTTTTCAATACAAAAGAAGAAACACAAATACCATTGTTGCTGTTGTATATATTGATGATACCTTCTTTTGCAGATAGAATCAAATCCTTCTCAACAAGATTAAAGCAAAATTTATGGGCATATAGGAATATAGGAATCTGGGGGACCTTTCCAAATTCTTACAAATGAGAATAACACATTGCAACTAGTAAATTTACATTGATCAAACTGATTACCTAAGGAAGATTCTCTTATGCTTTCAAATGTAAGATACATGTTATGCCCCCACTCTACTTTCTACTAGTTATCATCCACAAAAGCATACTAGCCCTATTAATTGTGTTCTTCAAAAGAAGTTCCAAACTCTTGTTTGATCTCTACTATATCTCATGCTAGGTACTTGACCAGATATTGCTTTTGCAGTAACATAGCTTGCACAACATACTGCAAATTCTTTTAAGGATTACCTAAACAAAGCACTATATATCTGCTGGTACTTGGCTAGAACTTAGGACTATGCTCTTATCTATAAAGAAAACTTGAAACTAGGAATACATGCCTGTACTAACTTAGATTGGGCTTCAAACCCAGAAGATTGCTACTCCCAAACAGAATATTACCTGATGGTTGCAGAATATAGTGACTTAGCCTAGATAACTTAATCACCCTCCAAGTTTGAGTTGACAAGGAGAACTCAATGGAGTTCCTGTGTTATGTACGTGTGGAGTAGGGATGAAGTAACCCAGGATGAAACAGAGTTACTCTAGAAATAAAGGGGATTGACAACAAAAATTGGAGAACAACCTTGGTCTCAGCTTGTGCACTGTGCCTTGATCTACTGTCATATGTGGTTGCATATTTCAGAAGAACTGAGTTGTTATCAGGAGTTTAGGAGAGGAATGGTATATAGATTGATAGGAGTGAGGATAAAACACATAAAAGACGTTAATCTACAAACTAAGAAACTAGGATGTAATTAACAGAATACTTATACTAAGTTTGGAATAGGAGGAGTACAAGTAACTAGTCTATATTATGATCCTATAGAAGTAGACAACAGGAGTTCAGGAGCAAAATTTAGTAATAAATAAAATATAAAAGAAATTATTTTTATTAAATTATTATTTTCTGTTATATAACATCCTGTTAGATTTGTTTATACAACTTATACAACTACTACATGGTCTGTGTACTACTTTCCCACACTTATCATGTGACTTTCTATCATGTTACTGTGACTTATGTGACACTTGTGATATAATATTTTCCCATACTCTTTCCTAAGTAGTAAGTCCAAAAGAAAAAGAAATATAAATAATGACTTAGTCATTTTGCCAAGTCATAACATAAGAGGTGTTATGGATATAGAATAGAACTACCAATATTACCAACCATGGAGTGACAACAAATGGCTACTTCAAGAATTAATAAACAATGACATCACAATACAAGAAGAAGAGGAATTTGACAATGAAAGCTATTTATAGCTTTCATGCAAATAACAGTTTGAATTGAACGAGGACAAAGACATTGAACTCTTAGATAATTCTTAGATAATCTTTGAATAGTGATCAGGACATAATTAGGACAGAACTAAAAAAAGAATCATTAGACTTATCTATTTAGGATATTAGCTCAACTTGTCATCTCTAGTCATACTAGTAGTAACAGTAGTCATAGTTCTAGATAGTATAAATATAGTTCAGAAAAGATAAAAATAGCAAGTTTTCTTTTTCTGTGGTTCTTATATAAACCTCTATTACTCTTAAAACCCCATATTTTCTTCAGTCCTTGGACTATAGTATAAAGTATAACTAAAAAAGTCTTGATACTCTCACTTGTGATATAACTTCACTGAAAATCTTAACTAGATCCTTAGTAGAAGAGTGTAAAGATATCAAGTGTTAACATAAGCTTCAAGTAGAAATATATATTCTACTTTGAGGTTTAGAGTCTTAACAAGAGAAGTATTCAGCTAGACTTTAAGGACTCAAAGAATAGTCATACTATCATTTACTAAAGTAGAATATATGGTATTATCTAACTATAGTTGACAATGTGTATGGGTCTAGTCAATTTAGGGATTTGAAACAACTGTAAATAGATCAAAACAAATAATTATACTCAAGAATATGCTCTATACTTTGAATCTATGGTTAAATTTGATCTCAGTGTTGTCATTAAAAACAAGAGGAATAACTATTAATTTCAACAATAATAAGACAATAGTAAACTTACAAAATAAAACAAGGATTATAACTGTAATATCTGAAAAGACTATATACAATTGATATAAAAGAAAAAAGCTCCACTGTCTTTGTAACTTAGTCTAAATAAGATATACAAGAGAAAATGGAATATAAAAAATAAAGATAAGAAACCTAGTAGATAGAATAAACATGCATAATAACCTATTAATACATGTAATACACCTATTTAATGAAACTAGAGTAATAGAACAAGAAACTCTCAAAGGAGTACACATAAACATATAGGAACTAGCCTAAACACAGTTGACAAAAAGAGCAATGTAATGGACAATTTTTTCTACTATAGGACAGTTACTTTCCTTAGCTCAAAGTTAGCAAATACTACTACTCTAAAG
>Ga0153984_1000123_pt1 | contig 10668 bp, 12 predicted proteins | sample TSGA068MetaG_FD_102271 | JGI IMG/M metagenome (GOLD analysis project Ga0153984, IMG submission 102271) | Attine ant fungus gardens microbial communities from Georgia, USA - TSGA068 MetaG | ecosystem: Host-associated > Fungi > Mycelium > Unclassified | place: USA: Georgia, Alexander Wildlife... | reverse complement strand
GAGTCAGCAGCGGTTGAAAAACGACAATTTTATCCTGAATATTTTGTAAACACTTCACATGTTCAAGTCCCAACATTTGGTGAGATGCTCAAAGATGAGCTCGCTGATGTCAGCAGCTACCCAGAAGGAATGTCTGTGAGCGTGACGAATGATTTCGGCGAAATTGTTCGCGCGGTAACTCGGACGGAATTTGACGAAAAAGTCGCGCATCAGGTTGAAGCTGCCCGATTACACGCATACGTGCCAGATAACGACGAAGAAGCACCGAAACCAACCGGCCTAAAAGACTACGAATTGTTATACACCACAAAAGATTACTATGTGCTGGCGTTACCATTGAATCTCAAATTTAACACTCTCGGTCCAGCACAACCGCATATCAATCGCATGTGGCAATTTGACGCGCAACTTCGTCAAAACGGTGCCTTTATTAGCATGGCTCTACGTAACGGATTTATGATTTTTCGTCAGGATTTTGACACCCTACCGACCGTCTATTATTTGGCCATTGATCAACCGATTAATGATACCAACGACGTGTACACCCGCTATTTTGAGCCTCTACGTCTCGATTTGCAGACAGCTCAGATTGAGCTCTAAATGCCTTTCAAGCCAAAAAAGGAACTTGTGACATTACCTTTGCAGGTAATCACAAGTTCCTTTTTGGTTTCCGAAGCTTTTAAATTAATCAGGTTAGGCGGCATCAGGCGCTTTGGGGTTGCGCTTGATTGGAAACGCAAGATGCATTCCCCCATTCGACAGCCGGTTGAACTGAATGCGGCATGGTAGAACACCCAGTTTATTCAACAAATTAGGATATTGCGCACAATTATCAGGTAATGCCCAAAAAAGGCGGCCATCGCTATCGCCAGTTGTGATGCCGGCATAACGCGTCCCTGTTTCCGAATCCACATACATCCCAGCACCCAAAACATAGCGGGAAATTGACCGTTGAATAGTCAACTCCCGATTATCATAGCGGGCAGCCATCCGGTCAGCGCCAAATTCGTCGCGGTCAACTCGGGCATCGCCGACCAGATAGGTTGTGTTGGCCAAGTCAATTTCATCCCCTTGAGCAGGACGAATTTGTAACACATAATCATCCCTAAAATAGGCATATGTCTCGGCGATTTGTTCATATGGAATGAGATCTGATTCATCAGTGGGACGGCGCATAATTGCTTGAAACATCCGTAAATACAGCTCATCCAAATCTGAATAGTCCGTGATAGCCGAAAATGCTGTCTCTGGATCATGCGTGATCAGAAAAGTCGTTTCAAGGTCTTTAAACTCGTAACCATCAACAAAGTTATAGCCATTTTTCGATTGAAACCAAGCGCGATAGTAGGTCATAAGCTATTCCTCCTTGCCTCTATGAACAACTTAAGTGTACACAAGCGCTTCGCCACAATATGTCAATGTGCGACTTAATCGTATTGGGCCAAGTTTGTTTGAAGACGGTGCTTCAGTTTATTCACCAAGGCGGCTGGACTTAAGAGTTTGACATTTGGTCCCTGACTTTGTAGCCAAAGCAAGGCACCCTCTTCTTGGGCCGTAGCCTCAATTAAACTGTCACCATTGTCAGTATGGCCCGTCACTCGCGCCGTCGGAAAGCGGTCCAAAATATTTTGTTCTGCAACCCGGCTGCTAAAAGTAAAGGTCAACGTATCACCGATTGGCAATAGGTAGACGTTTTGGCGCTGTTGTTGCAATGAGAATTTGTCGAAGCCTGGTTTTGCATCCCCTGCCTCGACCCAATCGATACTTGCCATGCGATCCAGTCGAAATACGGTTGGCTTATCATGCACAATTTCGTCATGATTCACTAACTGAATAATCACATAGAAGTAATAGTTTTCAAAGTAGACTGCTAGGGGCTGTCCCTGATACTGAGGCGCGTGCCCATTGGGAACTAATGGTTGATAATGAAAAGTCATCCGTTGATGCTGATCAATTCCGGTGGTCATACGCGCCAACAAACTGAGTAAGGATTTAGGTCGAGATAACGGGGAATAGCTCTGCAAATCCCGCTTAATCGCCCGGGCGAAGACCTGTTGTTGCGCGAGACTGAGCGTGTCCGCGATGAAATCAATCAAATCGCGGGTTTGTGTCCGTGGAAAGGCCCGCGATGCCAACAGAATGTGCGCAAGTGCTAAAGCATAGCTAAAACCAGCCGGGTTCTTTTGGCCGTCTAATTGATAGCCTTGCGGACTCAAGGTAATGCGATATCCCGTATCGAAATCACGCAAAGTATCCCGAATCACAGTCATATCTCGCTGGAATACGCGCTCTGACTTAGGCTTGTCTGCTGGATTAAGCACCTGCCAGTGATCAAAAGAAATCTTGTTGCCATTTAACAACTGCACAAATACAGCTAACAAACGGCGGCTGCTTTGATTATCCAAAAATGTCCTCCCCCTTTGCTCTGCATTAATTCTAGCTAAGGGGGGCGACATAATATGGCGTGAGGCTAGTTCCGTATCAGGACAAGCTGGATTATTTTCAGTTTCACATGAAACAATGATAAAAAAGCCTTGGCTGCAGGTCGCAGCCAAGGCTTTTAGTTTTATTTAGTACCGCAAGATCGCACTCACAGGTAATTCGAAGTAATCAGCATTCATCAAGGTCACTTTGCCGCCAAACGCCAACACAATATCGGCTAAATCATTCAGCAGATTATTATGTTGGGCTTGTTCAGAACTGGCCTCCAACATGTGGTCCTTAATGCGCCCATTATAGCGAGCACCACTTTGGACATACAAGTGTTCAACCGCGCCATTGACGACTGCATCAACCACTTGACCTAAGTCAGTACGGTAACGTTTTTGGCTGTTAGCCCGGTCAATCCGATTCAGAGCATGTTCGAATTGGTCCTGACGCCATTGTTGCCGCATGTAATCAACAGCATCATCCAGTTGTGGCTTGGTTAAGTTCACCGGACTAGCTTCAATCTGATACCGATTGGAGAGGTACAGATTCTTGCTAACTTCACGGAACATGCGCAGGTTTTGCGCCAGACCGATCGTAATCAAGAGTCGTTGGTTAGGCTTGGAATAGGTGTCAGCAATATACTTATCAACATCTGCATAGTAGCGACGTAAATCTGACAACTCATCTGGGCCCTTGGAAACCGAATTCTTTTCGCCACCGCGTAATTCAGCGCCGATGGTCGCTTCCATTTTAGCCGGATTAGCTGGCAAGGCCACGGGTGTCAACGTGGTGCCATCGTTATGGTAAAACTCCACGCGATCGATGTTAAGTGCCAACAAATCAAAGTCAAAATGCCGTTGATTGTCTAATAGCAGTGGCAATATTTGTGGAGTTTCCGTCACCATTGCCACTTCATTGACAGTATTGCCTAATGCTTGCACATACGTGCTGGTCCCGTTGGTAATCAGGCCAAAACCATGACCATGAATATCAGCCCAAGCTAAACTGTCGTTGATATACGGGTCAATTGCCGCGCCATAAGCTTCCCATTTGGCTTCTGGCCAAGCAGTTGCCATCACACCTTCAGCATGCTTTGCGAGGTTCTTGATTTGGATTTTGGACTTTTCAGGAATTTGTTCATCTTCCATTGAAAGATAAATGGTTACAAACGGGCCTTGATCAGTCGTCTCTTGCAGGAACGTGCGTAAAGCTGAGGAAATTTCACTTGCCATACATATTGCCACCTTTCGTAATTACTAGCCTTAGCATAACAGCTTTGCGAACACGCTTACAAGCAAAAGCGATTGCACTAGTCTCAGCTCACCCAAAAGATAACATCTGTCATTATTTTTTGTTAAAATTTCCGAAAACGGGCCGCGCGTTGTGCGACTAAGGCGGCCGAATCCAATTGGCGTAACGCCAATAGCGTTGGCTTAATTTGCTGCCTGAGATCAGCGGCAAATTTTGCGCCAGTATCAGGAATGATTTTATCCGCGACCCCAGCGGCTAAGAAGCACTCAGGGGTAAGCTGCATCCCTTCAGCAGCGTTAGCGGCTTGTTTGCTATCCTTCCACAAAATCGACGCAAACCCTTCAGGTGACAATACTGCGTACATGCTCTGGTCAGTCATCCATACTTGATCCCCGAAGGCCAACGCCAGAGCCCCGCCACTACCGCCTTCACCAATTAAAATACTGAGGATTGGTACTGGCAATTGGCTGGCCAACAATAACAGATCGGCGATCGCCGCGCCCTGACCGTGGGCTTCAGCTTCCTTACCAGGATAAGCCCCCGGTGTATTAATCAACGTCACAATGGGCCGATTAAATTTGGCAGCTTGTTGCATTAAGCGCTGCGCTTTCCGATAGCCCCACGGCTCGGGGCTGCCAAAGTGAGTGGCCATCCGGGTCGTCAAATCATGGCCTTTATCCGTTGCAATTACGGTCACAGCCAACTCATCCAACCAGCCAATGCCGCCAATGATGGCGGAATCATCGCCAAATTGGCGATCCCCATGGAGTTCTTGAAAGTCGGTCACAACGCCATTAATTAATTCACGCGTGGTATAAGCTTTGTCTTGACGGGCGGCTTGGACCACATCATATGCTGTCATGATTGGCCTCCCATATGTAGTCGTAGCAAACTGGCCAAGCGACTCGGCAAATCACTACGTGGCACAATCTGATCAATAAAGCCTGACTGCATCACACTTTCTGTACGTTGAAAGCCATTAGGAAGTTTTTGATTAATCGTTTGTTCAATCACCCGTTTACCGGCAAATCCAATCAAACTATGCGGCTCGGCCAAGGTAATATCGCCTTGCATGGCAAAGCTCGCGGTGACCCCGCCCATGGTTGGATCAGTCAAAACCACCACATACAATAAGCCAGCGGCACTATGCTGCGCGACCGCCTGACTCACTTTAGCCATTTGCATCAACGAGTGAATTCCTTCTTGCATGCGGGCGCCACCACTAGCCGCAAATAACACGACTGGTAGTTGATATTGCGTTGCCCGCTCAAAGAGCCGAGTTATTTTTTCACCGGTCGCACTGCCTAACGAGCCCATCAAAAAATGCGCGTCCATGATGGCTAAAGCGGTTTTGCTGCCACCAATAGCGGCCACGCCTGTTAGGACGCTTTCCTTTTGCTCGGTGGCCAGCTGTAAGGCCGCAATTTTGTCAGTATAACCCGGGAAATGTAGCGGATCATGGGTTTCAACTTCAGCATCCCATTCAGTAAAATCATCCGTTAACAAAGCTTGGCGTTCATGGGCAGTCAGACGAAAACCATAATGGCAATGTGGGCACACTTTCAAGTCACCCAAGGTTTGCTTATAGCTATTCTGCTTACAATAAGGACATTGCACCCATAAATCATCCGGCAATGCTGATTCCCGTTGCCGGGCAGCGGTTGATAACGTTGCTTCGTATCGCATGGTTTCCTCCTTCACGCCTGATGCGCACGCACTGGCTGTGCCAAAAATTCATCGGCAATATAGTTAGTCGTCGCTAGTCCACTTTGCACCCCATCACTAGCCAATAGCGCCAAGTGAAAATCGCGCGTCGTTTGTAAATTCACTGACAACTCTGCCACGGTACGCGTCATTTTTGCCAACGCCGCCGCCCGTGTTGGTGCGTGTACAATTAACTTCGCAATCATGGAATCATAGAACGGGGTGATGGTATCCCCCTGATCGACACCACGATCCACGCGCACGCCTAAACCGCCAGCGGGGAAGCGTAATGCCGTTAATTGTCCGGTGACTGGGGCAAAATCGTGGGCTGGGTCCTCAGCGTTAATCCGACACTCCAATGCGACCCCTTGCGGTTGCAAATCGGCCGTGGTCGGAACCGATTCACCGGCGGCAATTTGAATTTGCAGCGCAATCAGATTTATACCAGTGACCATCTCCGTAATCGGGTGTTCCACCTGAATGCGGGTATTCATCTCCATAAAATAAAAATGATGTTGTGCATCCATCAAAAATTCAATCGTTCCAGCATTTAAATAGTCGACCCCATCAGCAATCCGCCGCGCCAATTGTTGTAACTCAGCACGCTCATCAGCCCTAATCACAGGACTCGGACTTTCTTCCAAGACTTTTTGACTGTGCCGTTGCAGTGAGCAATCGCGTTCGGGGAAAATCATCGTCTGACCCTGTGCATCCCGCATCACCTGCACTTCAATGTGCTTTGCGGGGGTAATGACTTTTTCCAAATACATCACCGCATCGCCAAAAGCTGCCTGAGCTTCAGACTGCGCAGTTTCAAACGCCGCTTGCAAATCGGTCGCTGAATTAATCCGGCGAATTCCCTTGCCACCACCACCGGCGGCCGCTTTAAGCATTACCGGGTAACCGAGCTGTTCACCGGCCAACAGCGCATTGTCCAAGTCTTCTAAGTCGCCACTACCAGGGATCACGGGCACCTGCAAGTCTTGCATCGTGGCCCGTGCATGCGCCTTATCGCCCATAGCAGTAATGGTATCTGGATGCGGTCCGATGAAAACCAGATTAGCATCACGAACCAAAGCCGCAAAGTCAGCATTTTCAGATAAGAAGCCAAAACCCGGGTGAATGGCATCCGCCCCGGTTAAAATCGCGGCGCTAACAATATTTTGCATATTGAGATACGACGCACTGGCTTTGGCTGGGCCAATACAAATCGCTTCATCAGCTAAACTAACCGCCAAACTATGAGCGTCAGCTTGCGAATAGGCCGCCACCGATTGAATCCCCATCTCACGTAACGTTTGAATGATACGCACCGCAATTTCGCCGCGGTTGGCGACTAATACTTTTTCAAACATGCTCTCACTTCCTAAGCAATCGCAAATGTTAATTCTGCTGAACACGCTAATTCATCATCGACGTAGGCTTTACCGACGCCAATACCTGCGTGATCAATTAATTTATCCAGCGTGACTTCTAACCGCAGGACATCGCCCGGACGCACCATCCGGCGAAACTTCGCTTTTTTGATGCCACCTAAATAGGCAGTCTTGCCTTTGAAATCAGGCATCGACAGCAGCGCAATCGCGCCGGCTTGGGCTAAGGCCTCGATTTGTAGAACCCCTGGGAAAATCGGATTACCTGGAAAATGGCCCTGAAAAATACCTTCATTAATCGAAATGTTTTTCTGCGCAGTCACCGTGGCGCCTGGCGTTAGTTCTAGCACCCGGTCCACCATGAGCATCGGATACCGATGCGGTAAAATGGCTTGAATTTCTGTCGTCGTGAGCAAATAATCCCTCCTTAAATCTCAAAATTTGTGTATTGGCGTATTTTTTTTACGCGTTCGCAATGCCAAGCGACGGCACTGCTCACGCTTTGATAGCAAACAAGGGTTGTTCAAATTCGACCACGGCTTCGTTATCCACTAATACTTGGGTCAACGTACCGCTGACCTCACTTTTAATTTCGTTCATCATCTTCATCGACTCAATAATGCATACGACATCGCCGACTTCCACATAATCACCGACTTGTTTAAAGTTCGGTTGGTCAGGTCCCGGTGCCAAATAAATAATCCCCACCAGTGGTGCGCTAATCACCGCACCGCTGACAACGGGTTCCACCGGTGTCACCGTAGAATCCGGCGCCGCTGCGACAACTGGTGTGACTGCCGGCGTATTTTTACCCAAGTGCAGCTGAATCTCACCATTTGAGTAATCCAACTCCGTCAAACTGCTGGCATCAAAAGTCTGAATGAGTTTAATGATCTGTTCTTGTTCCATCGTTCCACTTCCCTAACGCAATCACGGCATTATGGCCACCAAAGCCAAATGAATTGCTGAGCGCATATTGGCCGTCGGTTTGGCGATTATCGGTATCAACTAAGGTCACGTCAAGACCAGCTTCTTTGGGTGACGGGCCAACGTTAACCGGCAGTTGGCCTGCATTGAGTGCCCCCAAGGTCATGATGGCTTCAATCGCGCCAGCGGCACCCAACAGATGCCCGGTTAAAGCCTTGGTTGAGCTGACAAGCACCTCATCAAAAACATGGCTAATCGCAATCGATTCCATTGTGTCATTGGCCTGAGTGGCGGTCCCATGTGCGTTGACATAGGCAATTTGATTAGGGGTCAAGTCCCCGTCAGCCAATGCTTGTTGCATCGCCCGTGCAGCCTGAGTCCCTTCAGGATCAGGTGAGGTCATATGGTAGGCATCACTGGTGCTGCCATAACCCACAATTTCGCCTAAAATTTCGGCGCCCCGGGCTTGCGCATGGCTCAGGCTTTCCAGAATCAGCGTCCCGGCGCCTTCGCCCATCACAAAGCCACTCCGATCTTGCGCAAATGGCAAACTTGCACGCGTGGGGTCAGTCGCTGGTGATAAAGCCGAGAGGGCCGCAAAGCCGGCAATCCCGATTTCGTTCACAGACGCTTCCGCCCCGCCAGTAATGGCCATATCGGCTAGTCCATGTTGAATTTGACGATAGGCTTCTCCAATCGCATTGGTCGCCGATGCACAAGCAGTCACGACCGCATAGCTGCTGCCGTGTGCGCCAAAATATTGCGCCAATGTGCCCGGGGCCATGTTGATAATCGACATCGGGACAAACATTGGTGAGACGCGTTTTGGCCCTTTAGCGTTCATTTTGGTAACCTGGGTTTCAATTGTGGTTAACCCGCCAATTCCTGACCCATAAATCACAGCCAGGCGATTCGGATCCACAACGCCATCAGTTAAGCCCGCTTGGTCAGCAGCTTCGATGGCACTATACAAGGCATATTGCGTAAACAAATCCAAGCGTTTGCTCAAGCGTTTTTCCATGCGCTTTTCCGGTTGAAAATCAGCCACTTCAGCGGCGACCGTAATGCCCGTGTCGCTGGCATCAAACTTCGTGATGGGCCCGATCCCAATTTTGCCCGCATGCATTGCGGCTAAGGTGGATGCGACGTCTTCCCCAATCGGGTTAATCGTCCCCATCCCTGTAATTACGACTCGTTCCAAAAAGCTACCTCCTGTGGATTCTCGCAAATGTTTTCACGTGAAACATTGTTAACTCAGACCGCCATCAACCGTGACCACTTGGCCGGTGATGTAATCATTTTCGATTAAGAATTGGGCCGCATGAGCAACTTCGTCAGGCGCGCCCAGACGTTTCAATGCAATTCGTTCTAAAATTGCTTGTTGGGCGGCGGCACTCAGAACTTCTGTCATCGCGGTGTCAATCATCCCCGGTGCTAACGCATTAACGCGCACCCCACGCAAGGCCCCTTCTTGGGCTAATGTTTTGGTTAAGCCAATGATGCCGGCTTTGCTAGCAGCATAGTTGGCCTGACCAATATTACCCGTTATACCGACCACGCTGGTCACATTCACAATCACACCGGTCCGAGCTTTGAGCATGCGCTTAAAAATCGGTTGGGTGATATAAAACGTGCCATTTAAGTTGACCCGGACAACCTCATCAAACTGATCTGGGGTCATACGCATGGCTAACATGTCCCGGGTGATACCGGCATTGTTGACCAAAATATCTATCCGACCAAATCGTTCGTTCACTTGGTCTGCCAGCGCTCGGCCAAAATCAGGATCATCAATCGCCCCTACAATTGGCACAACTTCTTGGCCAGGGCGTTGCAACGATTCCAAAAACTCAGCATCTGGTGCATGCCGGGCGACTAACACCACATTGGCCCCCGCATCGACAAATCGCTGGGCTATGGCCGCACCAATACCGCGACTACCCCCGGTAATAATCGCCACTTTATCCGCTAATTGCATCTAATGTCCTCGCTTCCTCAAACGTGCTAATCGTCGTTGTCGCTAATTGCTTATCAATCTGTTTCACTAAGCGACTCAAAACGGGCTTCGGTCCCAATTCGATAAAGTCAGTTGCGCCCAAATCACGCAGCTTCAAAACTGTCTGCATGAACTGAGTAGGAGACTTAACCTGGGCCTGTAAAGTTGCCCGCACATTATCGATTGTAAATGGCACTAAAGCCGTTGTACTCAAAACCGACACCTTGCCCCGGCTGAAATCAGTAGTGGCCAAAGCTTGCGCCAGCTCAGTTTCAGCCGCTGCCATGAGTGGCGTATGAAAAGCTCCCGCTACTGGCAAAGTCACAAAGCGAATCTTTTCCGCCGTTAGATAAGCGGATAATGCCGCTAACCCGGCTGGTGTGCCGCCAACGACCAATTGCTTAGGACTATTGTGATTCGCCAACCAAATATCTGGAATATCTGGAAGTTGAACTGATTTCAAAATTGCAAGCATACCACCAGGACTGGCTTGCGCCGCTGCTGCCATTGCTTGGCCACGCGCCTGCACAAGGCGTAATCCGGATTCTAGATCCAGCATGCCACTCGCAATGAGGGCACTGTATTCCCCCAAACTTAACCCCGCAAGATAATCGGAACGGGCTGCAACTGCCTGATAGAGCGCCACGCTATACGCCACCACTGCTGGCTGTAACCAATCAGGATGATCAAGTAGCGGGGCCGCACCAAATAGATAGGCCGGCAAGTCAAACGCTAAAACCGCGTCGGCACGGTCGATTATTCGTTTGAATATCAAACTATTATGGTAAAAATCAAGCCCCATTTCCGGGACTTCGGCACCTTGGCCGTTAAACAAATAAACGGTTGTCATTAGGCCTCCAGCTTTTGTTGTAATTGGTTCGTCCCCAAAATGGCTTCTGCCTGGGCAATAACGGACTGAATTACTTCAGCGCTGGTCTCTTCTTGCTTCACGAGTCCAGCAATTTGGCCAGCCATGAATGAGCCGGT
>Ga0153984_1000121_pt1 | contig 10737 bp, 6 predicted proteins | sample TSGA068MetaG_FD_102271 | JGI IMG/M metagenome (GOLD analysis project Ga0153984, IMG submission 102271) | Attine ant fungus gardens microbial communities from Georgia, USA - TSGA068 MetaG | ecosystem: Host-associated > Fungi > Mycelium > Unclassified | place: USA: Georgia, Alexander Wildlife... | reverse complement strand
GGAGTCGATCAAGGCAGGAGGTTGACTTAGTCTTCTATCCCTGCTCTTCCGGGGTTGGTCGATAATTCCTCAACTATTGGGTAAACATAGATCCTAGAGAGCGAGTTTAAGCAGCATTACTAGAAGAAGGAGTTGATGAGGTTTTTAGACTCAAGGCTTCCGTATCTGTTCTGATTTATCAAAAGAAAAGGTTTTCAGATATCCATTAAAAGCCCTGGTTTTAAAATATCTGGTCCAACCCGGGACGGAAAAGAAGGTCAAAACGGACCTATTGATTGACCATAGATGCGAACTCCCACACCCTTAGCCAGTACCAGCGACTAGTCTTCGGGCTACGAGGTATATAGGGCGAGAGCCTGCTAAGGTAAGCCTTAAGCCTATACCCGTGTTGAGCCTCATGCATGTACTGAACCTAGGCATAGCCTGCTAAGGAACCCAGTAAATTGCACTACACTCAGTACGCACTTATTTCCGGGACCGCTTGATTCAGCATACAGCAGTGCAACATCGGACGTTAATCAGGAAGCATACAGCGGCAAGCACACATCTTTGCGGTCTTTCTAAACCTTATTTATTATTTATTATATTAAGCCGGTGTCAGCCTTTAGGTTTTTATCCCTAATCTTGAGTGTTGAACCATAGGTTCGGCACAAGAGGAATCTTTCTTAGACTCGGTTCGCCGTCAGTTTGCAAACCGCAGGTGGGTGCGAACTACTAGAGGCCCGTCCAGGAGGTTAGTAAAAATAGAGGACCTAGAACGCCTTGGTGAATCAGACCCAGAGATCATGGCCAACAACGCCAGTCACCGAGGTAACTTGCTTACTCTCTATGATGGGGACAATGAAGAGTCTACTGGCTCTAACCACCAGCGGAACCCTACAGCCCCGGCAAATCAGCAACTTTCTAACGAGGTAGTTAGCCGTCAACTAGCTGAGATTGCCTGGATGCTAGCACAATTGACCTCGCAGGTAGCCGAAATACCCTGGCTGCACCTGCTGCTCAAGGAACAAACCCTCCATCTACCACCCCGGCTCAGGGGACACAGATCCACAACCACAAAGCCAACCAAGAGTAGCAGATGCTAGACCTGTAGACCCAGTACCCCCTTCAGTTCAGAATCAGCCCGCAGTTCCTGAACCTGTGGATCACTACGAGAAAGAGATCTGAAGAAAGCCTCCTGCAGTACCGGCCGTGTCCTTGGCTCCCACTCCCATGAATCAGATAGTGCCATACGTCCCACCACAGCCGTCCGATCCTCTGATGGAGAAGATCAGTCGCCTTGAACGGGCAGTTAATAAATTGACTGGGGACAAGTATGATGTTGTAGATCTTGATAATCTCTCCCTATACCCCAAAGTAAGGCTTCCGTACGGTTTTAAGTGGCCAGAGATATATAAGTATAACGGAACCGAATGCATAACAAAATAGGATAAAAAGAGGCTTACCTCGGAGCTTCAATTTTAAAGGCAGGATGTATGTCGGAACTCTACAGCCCATGGGAATCGACAATGAGCTACTTGTCCAACTATTCCAGCGCAGTTTGACCGGACCCGCGCTGACTTGGTTGATGAACACTGACCCAAATACCATTCGCACACGGCCAGATCTGGCTAACGCCTTTGTGACGCACTATGCATACAATAAAAAAACTCAGTTATCAAGGCGTAAGCTAGAACTCGTTAAGCAAGGACCCACTGAGTCTTTCACCGACTTCATCACATAGCTTACTATAGAGGGGAAGGGCCCAAGCTGCTCAGTTTCAAAAGAGACCCTCGGAGGAAGATCAAATTGCTATGGTCTTGAAGAGCCTGAACCCTAAGTATACCAATAGGTTGACACTTACCCATCATCCAACCTTTCATTCTTTAGTTTGTGCTGGCTGCCAGATAGAAGATGCATTGGCAGCTGGGCGTTCGCTCCCCCTTTCTACGCCGTTGCTTTGCAATTTGCAACGGGTCCTCGAATAATAAGCAGAAAAAGTCTGCCGGGACCTCTCAGGCTAAAGCAGAGGTGAATACAATTGGAGCGGCGTCGCTGAACCAAACGCCTTACTATACACACTCCATCAGAAGGTCCGATTCATCCAGGGCAGCCAAATCGTTATGATTCACGGAGATCCGGATCGTCCGCCTGTTAAGAAAGTGAGAGACTACGCTGGATTCGTGCCCCCCTATTAGTAAGGTTCAGATTGGAGATCCGACGGAGCCGGAATTCTTTATTAGAAAGGGCAGGAAGTTAACATGGTGGAATTCAGCCCTCCGAGGAAAGAGTTGCTCCCGTCCTACTCATATGGGTAAGGGGAAAGGGCAACCCCAAAATCCTAAAGTAAAAAAAGGCAAAGGGCTACCTTCCGGGACTAGGATTGGGATGATACCAGCAAGGGCCTCCAGAATTCCCCGAATACCCAGTGCACTACGGGACATTTGGTTTGGGGTACAGGCCAAATAGGCAGGAACTGCATGATTACCATTGGAGAGGTGCAAAGGACAGATGTGCCAGTTAGATGATAATAATTACCAGGGTCTGCCAGCGGTATTTGATTGAAATAGTGTGGTACTGGTACGAATGACTTTCTTTAATTATATAGCCCCTCTTCTAATTCCACGAATAGATTTGATCGATTAGGTTCTTTTTTACTCTTTCTTCTTTAGATTGCATGAGTTTTCCGAGCCGTAGTTTGCAGCTTTTGTTGAGCCTGCCTACCTTTCCTTCTTTTTTTGGCCTAGCTTTGATCTGTAGGAGCTGGGGCAGAAGAAGAGCTTGCTTCGTGCGTACGATTCTTTTATTCAATAAGGATTTCTGCAGCTTCAGGTGAGGTCGATCTCAATTCTTGAAATCGGAAAAAGTCTCCTACAAGTGTGGTCTTTCTCGGTCAACTGGAAATTGTAGAACTGTAGCAGCTCTCGCAATCGGTCGGTGTAGGTCCTTAGCGTTTCACACTAAGCTCTTCGATCCTTCCTCTAGTTCAAGAGTTCTAGTACTTGCGTTTCGTTCCGTCCATTAGTTCGATGATTCTTCTTCGCTTTTAAGGCTTGTTCAATCAATCTCATGGGTTCCCATGGCTCGTCCTATAGGAAGGGGGATATCCCAGGGAAGTAAAGGTAGCTTGCTTACTTAGTGCTTGCGCTAAGGCCTGCTGACCCTATCTTTCTTCCATACTCGCTGCGAGTCTTACGAACGAGTGGAGCGTCTTCAATGCCGCCTAAACAGTTAAATAGTGGCTTGTTTTCGAGTCCTTCGGAAAGAGGATACTCCTAATGGTACCTTAGTTCTCCATAGGCGTCTGAAGGGGGAGTGGAGTGAAGGCATTCTCTTGGGGGAAGCCCGCCCTATACTAAGAGAAGAGGGCGCTATTTAAGGCCGAAGCACAACCAGACTCTTGTTCTTCCTCTTCAGCGGAAAAAGAAATAAGCAGGGTTCGTTTTGAGTTTAGCCCACGAAGCGGGGATATGGGGGTAAGTCCGCTAAGTCCAAGAAATTCTGCAGTAACCTCACTCGCTCCTTCGCAGGACTAAGGGATATATTTACTCCGAAAAAAGGAAACAACAAAGTGGAGGTACGGGGTTCCATTCCACAGGCAGCGAAGCAGTAATTCAGTATGCGACTTAGCTTTTGTTAAGGTAGGGTGGTGGTAGGAGCGAATCCACCTGCCCAGGCGATTCTTATCTAAGTTTGAGCGCAGGGGAGCTATAAGTCAATCAGCGGGGTCAAACTAGCTAGCCTGCGTCATGTACGGCATATGCCAGAAAAAGAGGCAAAAAAAACAGAGTTGGAACTTCTTGTTCGAGTAGATGCGGGATTGACTCTCCTCTTCCGAGGGTGTACCGCCCACTGAGAATTGGTGAGGTGACGTCCCTAGCTAAATGGTTTGAGAATGGAACAGCCCGTCCATCTTCTGCTGAACGGTAGGGTAGGGGTAGCAAGGCCAGGAAGTAGAGATTAGCCTTCCCGCATTTCTATTCTTAGTCAATTATATTTGTCTTGTCGTTGAAGCGTGCTGCTGCTCCTGTCGAGAGGTCTTACTTAGATCACATTGGGCTTGGGATGGGACAAGCTTCTCTATCAATTGGCAAATCTGAGCCTTAATCTTTCTATTCAAATTAGGGTTATAAAATATGAATATTTAGTAAGAAGCCATCCACGCCGAGGTTAACAAAGAATTGGATTTCCCATGAAAAAAAAATTTTAAGCCAAAGCAAGTACATCTGATATCGATCACTCTACTTCTTAACCGAGCCCTCAGCGGCTGTCATTCCAGTTGTTGATACCGTAGTAAGCAAATCAATGGATACCTTAGATAGCTAAACTCGCTCAACGGCGAAAGGTCCGAACTACAGCCCTGGCAAATAAGGCAGTTTTTCTTACCCGGCGACTATACCCGTTGTTACACAGATTAGCACTTAGCCCGTCGATGTCCATGTGTATTGGCTTTGGCCCGGTTATGATTGTAATGAAGTATAAACCACTCCCAGTCCCCAACCATTGGTAGACACATCTAAAAGAAAGGAGATATCTCAACTCATTCTGGAGGAGGTGTGCAAATGCAAATGGGGTAACCCCCGCGTATGCCGCTTTTAAGCCTTGTTCCAACGTCCGGATGTGCCATATTCCCAAAATAAAATGAAAACAGGATTCTTGGGTAGTCATAGAGCGGGTTTACTTGTTTCTAGAGGAAGCCTAATCAGCTAGTCGCGCGGAGCTAGGAAGTTCCTTCGCTCAACCGAAACGGGCTGAAACGACAACAATTTCTGGGAGCCCGTATTGGCCGGGAGCTAGAACCGCAACAACCCCGTGGTTGACGTCTTATCTTAGCACTTTATCACCTATCTTTGCCAGGGGAGTCCCGTCTTTTGCTAACGAAGAAAGAGCAATGGTATTCATTAAAAAGTATTTATAGCCGACCATTTAATTTAGAAAAAGATGCCAGCTAGATGCTTAACACATCAAGCTCGGTAGATTCATTTGGTTGTTTTTCCTTGGCTTATCGAACCAGCGTATGCCCATTCCTCCTTTGATGACTCCCAGTAGAGAAAGCCTAAATTTGCCGATTAAGGCCCGTCTCAGTGATATGGCCTAGATGTATCTTTCTCATTCCCTGCTGACCTGGCTGGCCACGTTACTGAGTTCCTAGGAACGAGCAAGGAAGATTTTGAGCCCCAACGACAAACGAACCTACGGGCGGGGCATTTTCGGAGAGTAGCCCGCTTCCTTCTTACTTCCAATTGTCCGGTCCGGTTCTTTCTTTAATGTGGAATCGTTTTAGCCTATTAGATCTAAGGCCCAGCAAACAGAGGAAAAGCAACTTGACCTCGTTTAGAGGTTAAGGAGATGAAAGAGAGGAGGTTCCGTTACGTTACTAGGGGAGACAAACGCGCTTCGGATGAACATTCGGCTAAAGGATCTGGAAGTGGCCCTGACGGAACTCACTCTTGATCAGATCCGTAGCAAGCACTGACGAAACTATACTTTAATTCAGGCTTTAAAGCCGTAGTTTACACTCGCTTCTCACCCCTTTAAACTCGCGATTTGCAGAGCTAAGACCGGCCGGGTTTTGTTTCTCAGTCTCTTTCTATCAGTAGGCTAGCCCCCCAGGTACTCTCTTTCAACCTGACGCGCTTCGGCCCCTCTTTTGGTTCTCCGCATATCCAATAAAAACAAAGCGTGCTGCTTCAACGAGCTCTCCTTCTGATGGTGGTGGATCAATAACTGAGTTTAATGTAGTTCTTCCCTCCGGAAACTTGGTTTTAAGCTATTTTTCGCTCCCAGAGCTAGTTGAAGAAGACTCACTACCCTACTACACTGATAAGAGTGGAGTCCCAAGCCAAGCAAGAGACGGATTCATAGTCAACTCGATCGACTGAAGAAACTGCCTTTACTGCTGCTGCTGAAACGAGATCCCCCGATTCAACTCGCTAAGTAACCCTTTTTAACCCCGCATCCGACGAGTTAACGACAGCAGAGTTAGTGGTTCCTATCGATGAATGCCCTGCAGAACTTATGGATAGGCTAGGCATACGGCTCAGGTCCAGCAGCAAGATAAGGCCCTTATGTAACGGAACTAGAAAAGTAGCCAGTTAGCAAGATATGGATTCAAAGCGAGAGTACGGGGATGTGGAACAGACAGAAGAAACGGACTCTGCTGCTGATGCTGAAACGAGCTAGTTCTTCGCGAAAGAATCGTCGTATGCTCCGGGATGAAGACTTCCCTTCTACTGCTAAAAGGAGTAGGCCCGGCCCTGACTACAATACACTTGTATTCAATTCCATTTCAGATAAGCTACTAAAGCGAGAATCCACAACTGAATAAACGGAATCAACTGAAGCCGATGCCCTCCCTGCCTCTGTTGCTGATGAAACTAGATCCACGGATTCTCCTTCGGAAACTACTTCAGCTTCGTCTCCTTAGTCCCTATTCACTAAGCTTACTCTCTTTCAGATCGATCCTCGCTTATGCTCCTCTTGTGCAGAATGAGACTTTTAAATTGAAAATACGGTGTTTATAGACCTTGTGCAACTGAACCTTCACCCAAGATGTAAACCTTGTTCTTGCCTTTGGTCATATCTGGCTGCCGGTCTGCTTCACATGGATCCCCCGCCCCGTTTGAGTGCTTGTTCTTGTTCTTGTTCCTGAGCTTGACGGAACTTGATAGAAGTAGTAAACGTCAGTTAAGCCGTAGTGCGCTAGATAGAAGTAGGAATAAGTCAAGCTGGCTGATCAATCCGGAAGGAGGTCATATGCTTTGGAAGAATCGTTGTGTGCTGTATCCGGAGTTGCTAGACGTGGATAAAGAGATAGAGAGGCACCAGATATACATTTAAGTAATAAGTTACCTCCCTGATGTAGTTTGTAGTGTTCCAAGAGGAACTAGAGATACATCGGGATCAAGAAAGAGATCCAGGTGGAAAGCCTAAGTGTTTTGATCTCCTTTGATCTTTCCCAAGCCAATGCCTATTTGAGATTTTACATATATTCCTTACCATTTCTCTTTCCAGGGCTAACACCCTCTCTTTTAGTGAGAGGTTCCCTCGAAGTGAATACCTGCTCCCTATGGTCGCCTGCACCTTTTCTTGATCGCCAGGCTGGTGGCTGTTCTTTTCAAAGATAGTGGTGGTATGCCCTGGGAAGCGCTGCGTTCTCCTGTTATTCTTTATTCCCCGGAATCATAAAAGTAAGTGAGAGGTGAAGCGTCAATTCGAGAGGTCAGTAACAAGTATTCCCCAAATCCACGGGAATCATAATAACAATGATGCAATTTATTTGAAAGAATTATTCATTCGGGCCCAGAAAAGGGTTTTTGAATTCCCGCCTTTAGACCACCCTCCTCTATGGTAGCAGACGAGCTACTCGACTCCAAGCTTTCCGCACCTGGTATGAGCGAAAGGACGAACTCCAGGCCAACAAGTGCTTTTCATACCCGGTCGCGTCTCTCTCTTGGTCCGCCCTAGTGTATGGCCTATATAGGGGGCTTGCTTCTTCAGCCCTGGGCTCAGGCTTCTGCTCTGATTCCAGAACATTCTTCACGTAGGTTCTTACGGTACAACACGAGTCAAAGAAAGCCTTACGAGCCGATCTAACAACTAAACTAGGATAAGCCTGACAACCATACCGCTTCGCGCACTCACACCTAATAAACTCTTTGCCGTTAGAGCAATCCTTAGCCTCTGACTATATGATTTCAAGCCATACGCTTTTCTTTTCCTTTTTAAGGGCTTGGGCCGAGCAGAATATACTATAACAACCCTGGCTGGCTACCAGCTGCTTCAAAAGCCAAGTGATTTCCCAATGAAGAACCTCAGGCGTTAGCGCAAGCAAAATGCTTTCTTTTTAAGGGCCTGGTGTACTGTGAGAAAGACTAACTTTCTCTCTAAAAGCTAGTTTTTTTGTGGTGAAATGTCGCCTACTTTTATGGTTTTGGTACAATGGAAAGGTATATATACGATCGACCGAAAGGCTTATAACCAACCCCTGTAATCAATTAAACTATCGTCTGTCTAGTTCGCTCAGACGAACGAACAGGAATGGACTCTACTCAAGACAGAGCGAAGAGAGAGACCACTGCTAGCTTAGGTAGAGAGAGAAATACACTTCTGGCATCCCCGCCCAAGAGCTAGCTTGGTGGGCTACATATTATAAATAAGCGTAGAGCGAGGCGATTGGAATGAGATACGAGATCGACGGACGGTACAGTACACATACATAAAAAGATTTAAAAACTACTTGAGACTAAGGCAGGTTTGGAAGTGAATTAAGTGAGGTTCAAGTTTGCTTTCCAAGCTGAGGGAGAATATGTTCTCTTACTTCCCGGGATGGGATAAAAGGCATCGATATGCCTGTAACGAACGGAGTCTTTATTATTTATCTTAGAGCGTTTCCCCATAGAACGTTTCTCCAGAAGAAGCACAGCACGCTACTGCCCAATCGCTATCGTGGTTGTATGGCAAAAAATTAAAGCACTTGAAGTGGCGCTAAGCCAGGCGGCGATACGGAAGTGAGCGAGACGAGACTGAGGGAGGTGGGGTAGGAAGGCTAGACTATGTACTAAGCCCTGCATGCACAAGGACGTCTTTTTGAGAAAGTCCTGAATCGTACCTTTTTCGAAAACATAGTAAATTGAGCTGCATTTCGATAGTTTTTGTCTCTCGTTTTTCGTTCGCCCGGACACCGCTTCTTCCGATCTTTCTTTCATAGCCTTCTTTCTTTCAGATGTATCTACCGCTCTCACAGCCTTGAATTACACTAACACGGCTGATTCCAAGCATAAATGTCATGAAAATGTATCTAGGAGAAGGATAACTTAGAGAACTACTGCTCATGTATTAAATTCAAAAAAGCCTAATCCTGTGCCACACTACATTCCCAAGCCTCCATATCCTCAACGGTTGGTTGCGCCCAAGAAAGACACTCATTACAATGAAATCATGGAGATGTTTAAGAAAGTCCAAATAAATCTCCCATTACTTGATGCTATCAAGCAAATTCCTTCCTATGCTTAAAAATCTTTGCACACAAGGGTGCAAGAGAGGGTTTCACTTTCTGAGGAAGTTAGCGCGCGTAAAATCCCAACTAAGTGCAAGGATCCAGGGAGTTTCACTATTTCTTGTGTCATTGGAGATCATCAATTCGAGAAGGCATTACTCGATCTTGGGGCTAGCGTAAATTTGATGCCATATTCTGTTTACGAGCAATTAAGGCTTGGTGAGCTAAAACCGACTTCTATAACACTCGAATTGGCTGATTTTCAAGACCCCTGGCTCTCCGCCTCTACTGCGTAGCCATTGGCTTGAGATTCACAAATCAATGAAGAGAAATAACTATTGCTACGAGGAAATAGAATGAGACAAGAATCTCTGGAGATCGTCCCTCTCCCGGGTGCCGAATTCTGTTCTGTTGTAGCTGTATCTTCTACAGCCTCTGCTGTGTAAAAGTAAGTGAAATGAGCCCCTTTTGGGGCGAATGAAAGAGTAGCAGCTTACTCCGGAGTTCTAATTGGATTGGAGACATGGGTTCTACCCGAGGAGAGCTCTATATCAGTATATTTCTTCGGCGTGATCTACTACATAAGTAGCTTCATAGCAGTTCCATCTATCACTTGATTGTGAAAGACCCGATTTAGGAGACCCACTATGGCCGGTCTCCGCTGCCATCCCGATATCCTATTTGTTTGTAATTTGCTTGCTCCTTCATGCAATCTCACTACCACCTCCACAAGTCTGCCATCAACACCTCAAAACTTTCTCTTCCTTCCGGTTATGGAAGATGGAGGATCGGTCATTACGAGCGCATTCCGGTCTCGAAAGCACAAAAAAGAGCCATTTCGCACTATAGGGCTGACTCACTTTTTCAGAACTCGACCCCTTCTTATTAGCCAAAATAGCGTTGATTCATTTTCTCGCTAGGCACCGACGGCTCCGAAGGAGCAGAAAAGTCGACTCCACCATAGAGTGGAAAAGGGAAAGTAAGAAATAGCTGCTAGGTGAGATAAACTTTTTTGAATTGGACAGGCGTTTATTAGCAAAAATCGCGTTGGTAGAAATCGCCGGTAGGGCGGATTAAAGGCTACGAAGTAGTGAGCTTTTCCAACAGGTTCTGGAAGAATGGATTTGTTTCAACAGGAATACGGAATACGGGTTGCCGCGTGCAAGTTAAAGCATCCTTGCCATCAAAGAGCACCACAAGGCTTCTGCCTTTACATCTCTGTCAGTTTCATAGCGAATAAATGTTAAGCCAAAAAACACGAGAAATGGGGGGCCAGACGTCGATCCATACAGAAAAGCCGCTCCGGTCACTTTAGATTCCCTGATTATTTCGGAGGCTACGGCAGGCAAAGAGGTTTTATTGAAGGCTGCTGCTCTTGCGTTGACTGCATATGTGAATGTTTCAGATTACCTAAAGGAGTATGTGATGGAACAATTTCATTGCCTTGCGCTGGAAGTTGTGAGAAAGGGGCCCGGCCGGCAAGAAGAGATCCCTTCCGCCCTATTCAGAGATGGGGAGGAAGCGAAGCTACTTGTTGAAGCCTTGGGCTGAGAGAATCAATGGAAAGAAATGTCTGTCGTTTTGACCAAATGGAGCGTTCTTTCAGAACTTCTTTTCTAAGAGAATACCAGGATCTTCTTCGATGGGCCCTAGTCCGACATTGGTGGGGAATAGAAGGAAGTTGACTAGTCGGTTGATAGTGAACCATCTCTCAAGAAACAATGCGGAATTTTCACAGCCTCTCAGGAGTTTTGGAACAG
>Ga0153984_1000118_pt1 | contig 10798 bp, 8 predicted proteins | sample TSGA068MetaG_FD_102271 | JGI IMG/M metagenome (GOLD analysis project Ga0153984, IMG submission 102271) | Attine ant fungus gardens microbial communities from Georgia, USA - TSGA068 MetaG | ecosystem: Host-associated > Fungi > Mycelium > Unclassified | place: USA: Georgia, Alexander Wildlife... | reverse complement strand
CAATTCCGATTTGTTGGGCGACAAATTGCATGAAATTGCGGCCTGGCAAGCGCCATGAAGCGACGGCCCCTTCGCGAATGGTTAGTGTCTTATCGGGGATAAGGCGACTGGCATCAATTTGTCGGGATTCACCAGTCCCGCCACACGTGGGGCAGGCGCCAGCAGAATTAAAGGCGAAATCTTCCGCACTATACGCAGCAAAATGCACCCCGCACACGGGACAGACCAATTCCCCCATTTTGTCATCGACCCGATCCATCGCCTGTGCAATGGCGAGTGTGGGTGGGATTTGATGGCCATTAGGACAGCGCGGTGAGCCAAGGCGTGAAAAGGCGAGGCGCAAAACGTTCAACGCTTCAGTTGTGGTGCCCACCGTGGACCGTACGCCAGGCACACTGGGCCGTTGCCGTAACGCAATCGCGCTGGGCACATGATTAACGGCATCTACTGCCGCATGACCGGCTTGGGTTAAGCGGCGGCGGGTATACGTTGATAGCGCACTAACATAGCGGCGCATACCTTCAGCGTACAAGACCCCCATAGCGAGCGAGGATTTCCCGGAACCACTGCGTCCAGTGATGGCGACTAAACGATTGAGTGGAATATCGACATTAAGTTGTTTGAGGTTGTTGACGTGCGCACCGCGGACCTCAATTTGCGTCGGTTGTTGGGCATAATCTGACATCCAATGACTTCCTTTCGACTTTTCTTTAGTATAACGCAGTTGTAAACGGGACATTCGGTGTCCCAAAGACCGTTTCTTGATTTAAATCTGGGGGATAAGACTACTCATTTTCATGAAAATCCATTAGAATGGAGGGGAACATGAAAGGATGAGTGCACGATGTTTGATAATTATTCACTTGATAGCACCTTAACCTTGAATAACGGGGTCAAGATTCCCCGCATTGGGCTTGGCGTGTGGAAGACCGATAACAAGACCGCGGCCGATAGCGTTGAAACGGCGATTAAACACGGTTATACCTTGATTGATACTGCGAAACAATATGGTAACGAAACCGGGGTTGGCCAAGGCATTGCGGCTGGTCTGGAGGCAACTGGTAAAAAGCGTGAAGACTTGTTTGTGACGACTAAAGTCTTCAACGGTGATCAAGGCTTTGACTCCACCTTACAAAATTTTGAAGGGACTTTGAAGCGTTTAGGGCTGGAATACGTCGATTTGTATTTGATTCACTGGCCCGTTGATGGCAAATACTTAGATACTTGGCGGGCCCTTGAAACCTTGTATAAGGCTGGCCGAGTACGCGCCATTGGGGTATCAAACTTCGACGAGAATCACTTACAAGAAGTCTTAGATGCCGGCGAAATTGTCCCAGCATTAGATCAGATTGAATTCAATCCTGTGGTCCAAGATGCAGCGATTCGTGAAGTCGCGGCTGAAAATAATATCGCGATTGAAGCCTGGTCACCATTAGGCGGCGGCGAAAGCTTGAACAATCCCGTGATCCAAGAAATCGCGCAAAAGCATGGTAAGACCGTGGCCCAAGTCATTTTGCGGTTTGACTTACAAAGCGATATTGTGACGATTCCAAAGACGGTTCACGAAAATCGTATGGTCGAAAACATTGATATTTTTGACTTTAAGTTAACTAAAGAAGAAATGCATATGATTCAAGATTTGAATCAAGAAAAGCGTAGCCTCTGGCTCGATGACTTTGACTGGCATGGTGACGCCAACGCTTATCATGACCAAGTGGAACACTGGGATGATTCACCCGCTGATTACGCCGACTAATGGCTGATCAACGGATAGCAGCCATTCGCGACTTTGTCCAAACAGTGCTGGCTAGCGACCATTCTGGTCATGGTTTTGATCATATTCAGCGCGTGGCCGCTTTAGCACAACGGCTGGCGGCTGACACACCCACTGCCAATAACTTTATTGTGCAGGCGGCCGCGTGGCTACATGACACTTATGATGATAAGCTATTCGCTGACCCCGTTGCGGCCAAAGCCAATATGTTGGCGGCATTGCAGCAGATTGGCGTCACTAAAGCTGAACAAGTGGCGCTTGTGACGATTATTGATCACATGTCATTCAAGGCCAATCTGGTTCAACACTTTGATTTATCACTTGAAGGCCAACTGGTTCAAGATGCTGATCGTCTGGACGCAATCGGCGCGATTGGTATTGGCCGCACATTCTTCTATGGGGGCGCCCATGACGGGGTGATGTACGATCCTGACATTTTGCCCCGCAATGAATTAAGCGCTGACCAGTACCGCCACAGCGAGAGTACGGTGATTAATCACTTCTATGAGAAGCTGTTGTTACTGGCAGATCAAATGAATACGCCAGCCGCACGCAAAATCGCGCAACACCGGCAACAGGTGATGATAGACTTTCTTGATGAGTTCAAGGCCGAATGGCGCGGTGAACGCTAGATGCATAAACAATCGCTTTTTGAATTTTTTAGCGAAAGTGGTTGCCAGTGATTTGAAAATATTGTATATTAATTAGGCAGTTGTTTACGACAACAACATGCCGTCTTAGCTCAGTCGGTAGAGCGCATCCATGGTAAGGATGAGGTCGTCGGTTCAAGCCCGATAGACGGCTGCCTAGGCACCCACCAGTGATTGGTGGGTGCTTTTTTGTCGCTAAAATTCCAGATTGAGCGGGTGGTGCCCAATTCAGGGACGGCTTTGTTATAATGACATCGAGGTGAACCCATGAGAAAATCGATCGTACGTATTATTGTGACAGGACTGATGTTAATCCTGTACACTGTTTTTGCTCAAACGCTTGTTTTAATGCCAAGTTTCGTCGGCGGGAAGAGCCCGAGTGTGCCACTCACGACGGCGATTGTGTTTATCATTGTCTTTGGCGGTTTGATTTACTTGTTGTATTCAATTTATGCCAACTGGTTACGGCACGATCACAACACTACCTATGGCCTAACACCATTCAATCAGCAACGATTCCGCTTCATGCTGTTGATGATTCTTGCTTTAATTCTGGTCCAGGTGGCCGGTAGCCTATTGACTGCGTCCGGGCTGGCACCAGAAGCGAGCAATCAACAAGAATTAATTGCCTTGAGTAAACAATTTCCAGTCGCCCTCGCGTTGATTGCAGTTGTCGGCGCGCCGCCAGTTGAAGAATTTATTTTTCGTGCGTTATTGATGAATAGTTTTCCCGATACCACGCGGGCCTGGCGAATTGCCCGCGTCCTTATTAGTGCCGCGGCATTTGGGTTGGTGCACGCCCCTACTGAACCCTTGAATTTCCTCGTCTACGCCGGGATGGGCGCCGTGTTTGCCGTAACGTACCAGTACACCAAAGATATTCGGTACAGTATTGTCTTACACTTTCTCAATAATTTTCTCGCGATTTTCGTATAAAAGTGTGAGCCAAAGTGTTTTGTTAGCTAGCACACTAAAAAAGAGCTTGTGACCAAAATCCGTTAGGGTTTAGTCACAAGCTCTTTATTTGCTTGTTGGTCGGGTTACGAATAGGTAGATTAAGAAAATCACGATCCCAGCCCAAACAGTCACGCCCAACCAACCGATGATTGGCAAGTAATGATAGATGAGCGGAATGCTGATGAAGCCGACGATATTCATGAGCGCCGTCGTCATGCGTGATTTTCGCTGGAAATAATATAAGGCTAGCAGCAGAATACTCAGCGCACCATACACAATTAGACCTGCACTTGGCACTAACACCCACAGGACAATCAACAGGACGCTGATTCCAAACCACGAGATGGTAAATCCTGGTTGATCATGAAACTGTTTAAGCAAGGTTTTCATTAGCTTTTCCCCACAAACCCTCAGTAATCACAATGTACATGTAGCTTAATCGGTGTATGCCCAGTCGTCAAGCATTATACCGATTCATTGACGGCGGTTTGGGGTTGGGTGTAGAGATCAGCGTCTAAAGCAGTAATGAATGGGCTCAATTCATCTAAGCCAATCAAGGTTAACTGATGTAAGGCGCGTGAACACAAGGTATAGAGCACATCACGGTCACCTTCATGGCCATAGGTCGCTGCGGAAATATCAAAGCCAATCACAGCGTCGAATTCCAATCCCTTGGCCAAATACACTGGCAAAATGAGACAACCAGTTTTGAGACTATGGTCATTGGCGCTTAACAGTGTGGTCTTGGCGTCAAGATGCAACATGGCATATAACTGGGCTGCACTCGCTTGGTCTTTAGTCAAAATAGCCACCGTCTGATTATCCGTCAGTTGAGTTTCGACCAAATTAGCTAGCTCGCCGAGATAATCGTCTTGCGGTAGGGTCAGGACAACAGGCTTCTCACCATCACGATTGAAGGCTTGAATGTGGTCGTTGTTGGCCAGTAAGGCTTTGCCAAAGTTAGTGATCGGGGCAGTGGACCGGTAACTCTTGTTGAGTTCAATCAGGCGCACGGTTTTGGATTCGAAGACAGCACTAATTTCGTGGATGAAGTCACTCGGTTGATAATCTGCGGTGAACACATCTTGCTTGGCATCACCTAAGAGCGTCAATTTAGCTTTCGGAAAGGCGTGATGTAAATAGCGTAATTGCACCATGCTGTAGTCTTGCATTTCATCGACGAATACATAATGAATGAGACTGTTCTGGCCGCTACCACTGAGACGATCCCGCAAATACAAAATTGGTGCGGCGTCCTCTAAACGTAAGCTATGATGTTCAATATTTTGACTGACACTTTCAATCATGGTGGCCCAGACATCGCTATCAATTCCGGGCACGGTTACAGTGGTCAAAAAACGGGCATATTCTTGATAGCTATCCAGAAAGTAATCGTTGTACAGTGCATCATAAACTGGCGCGAAGGCTTTAGCGACGATGGCTTTAGCAATGAATTCTTGCTCGTCATCACCGGTGTCAAAATGTTTGTCACCGACAATTTCGCGAATTTCATCATTGGATAGCAGGGTGGTGGCTTCTTGGACCCAGTCTTGGTGTGTTTCTAAACTAATACGTGCGTTCAAACGCTTGATTAACGTATTCTTAGTCGCTAAGAACTTGTCTGCTGCCTGCATCAGTTTTGGCTGTGCTTGGTAGATTTTGGTAATCGTCGCAGCACTGAAGAAAACTTCGCCATTCAGATCAATATCAATGAAGAATGGCGTTTGATCGGGCGTTTTGAGATAGCCGTCAATTAAGTCAAGGAAATGGGCGTCTTCTTTGAACCGGCGCATCATTTTGGTGGATTCAGGGAGATTCTTCTGGTCGCTTTCGTAGCGTTCAAACAGCGTTTCGACATGTAAACCGGAGAATCGCTTGGTCATGAATTCCGGTAATGTTGCTTGGCGCATATTTTTCTCACCCAAACTTGGCAATACTTCGGAAATATAATTGGCAAAGAGGCTGTTCGGGGAGAAAAGCACCATTTGGTCAGCATCGAGGTCGCTGCGGCTATGATAGAGCAAATAAGCCACTCGCTGCAGAACCGCACTGGTTTTACCAGACCCTGCGACACCCTGGACGACCAATAAATCAGATGTCGTATCGCGAATGATGTCATTTTGTTCTTGTTGAATGGTGGCCACGATATTTTGCATGTAAGTATCGCTCTGGTCACCTAAGACTGATTGGAGAATTTCGTCGCCAACGGTCTCATTGGTATCAAACATCGACTTGAGTTGGCCATCTTCAATTTGAAATTGGCGCTTCTTGAGTAAGGTTGCTTTTTGTGGGCCCATGGGCGATTCATAGGTAACCGGGCCAAGCGTGCCATTATAATAGATAGAAGCAATCGGTGCGCGCCAATCATAAACCAAGAAATCGCCATCGTTCATGAAGGTGGCCGTCCCGATATAGAGGGTATCTTGGTCACCTTGTTCATCAATATCAATTCGACCAAAATACGGCTGATGCCGCAGTAACTCAAGTTGTGTGGCTTCGTGTTTTAAAATCGTTTCATTTTCAACGGCGCTCGCCACCATTTGTTTCTGTTGTTGCACGGCGGCATTGGTTTCCATTCGGTCATCGACTTCAAAGACGTTGACCCGGGTGCTTTCACCGTAAGTCTGTTCAATCCGGCCGGTTTCTTTATGCGCCTGATCAATCTGATCATCAATTTCATCCAGGCGTGCGTTTACTTTGGCGACAACGTCTGTAATGCGGGCTTGTTCCGCTTGTTTCGTATCTGCTTGCATTGTGCACCTGCTTTCTACTGACTGGAAAATGTTCACAACAGTTTAGGCCTTTTAGCGTCAATTGTAAAGGTATTGGTTTGATAGCGCTCATGATACTTTCAATAGGTTTGACCCGCTCAAAAACGATGCATTGCGCAGCATTTACTTTGCAGAAGACCAGGCATGAGCGTATGCTAATAGCACATATTCGGAATTATTGAGAGGGGTCAGTATGTCAGATTTAATTCAAACGTTTAATGAGCGGCAGTCCCAATTTTGGGCCGCTTTGGGGCAGCATATCCAATTATCGTTACTTGCACTCTTTATCGCACTGTTGATTGCCATTCCGTTAGCGATTTGGGCAACTAGCCATCATCGCTTTGCGAATTTTCTTTTGCAGCTGACCGGTGTCTTTCAAACGATTCCCTCGCTAGCAATTCTTGGGTTACTCATTCCCTTTGTTGGTATTGGGAGTGCACCAGCGATTATTGCGCTAGTCATTTATGCATTGTTGCCGATTTTTCAAAATACATATGTCGGGCTGGACGAAATTGATCCCTCGTATGAAGAAGCCGCCGATGCATTCGGTATGTCGCGCATGCAAAAATTACTGCGCGTCGAATTGCCCATCGCCATGCCGGTGATTATTTCTGGGATTCGGACTGCCACCGTTTTGATCATTGGGACGGCCACGTTAGCCGCATTAATTGGTGCCGGCGGACTCGGGACGTTCATCTTATTGGGGATTGACCGTAACGATGCGTCACTGACACTTTTGGGTGCCTTGGGCTCGGCGATACTGGCCTTAGCCTTTTCTTGGGGACTGTTGTGGCTACAACACCGCAAATTAAAAACTAGTTTGACTGTACTTGGCGTCATGTTGTTGGGCTTGTTGGGTGTCTATGGCTATCAGGCTGTGGCCCAACCGCCTGTCACCGTGACGATTGCGGGGAAGATGGGGTCTGAACCGGAAATTCTGATTAACATGTATGCCCAGTTGATTCAGGCCAAAGACCCGAAGACAAATGTAGTGTTAAAACCTAATTTTGGTCAAACCAGTTTCTTATACAATGCGTTGAAGTCCAATCAAATCGATATTTATCCGGAATTCACGGGGACAGTATTAGAATCCTTAACCAAACCAAGCACCGCTGATACGAAAGCTGCTCAAACTGACAGTTATCCAGTGGCCAAACGACTTTTGGCTAAACAGGGATTAACGATGCTGCCAACCATGAAATACAACAACACTTACGCAGTTGTGGTGACCAAGAAATTCGCCCAGGCGAACAATATCAAGACCATCTCAGATTTGAGTCGGGTGCAAAGCCAACTACGTGCCGGGTTTGATTTGGAATTCATTGACCGTCAAGACGGGTATAAAGGCATTCAATCGAAGTATGGGTTGACGATGAGTGTGCAATCGCTTGATGCTTCGCTGCGCTATACGGCCTTGCATCAAGGCACAATTAATGTGACTGACGGCTACTCAACTGATTCACAGTTGCGGCAGTATAATTTGATTGTTCTTAAAGACGATCGCCACTTGTTCCCAACGTACCAAGGCGCACCCTTGATGCAGACGGCTTTTGCCAAGGACCACCCAGAGATCGTTAAACAGCTGAATCGCTTGGCAGGCAAAATCAGCGAGACGGATATGCAAGAAATGAATTATGAAGTCAACGTGCAGAAGAAAACCGCTGCTGCGGTGGCCAAAAAGTATCTAACCCAGCACGGATTATTGAAGGAGGCCAAGTAATGATTGAATTACACCATTTATCCAAAGTTTATGATGGGGTCTCCGTGGTTGATGATGTGAATTTAACCATCAACACAGGCGAATTATTTGTGTTGGTCGGTGCTTCGGGGAGTGGGAAGACCACCACGCTAAAAATGATCAATCGCTTAATTACGCCCACCAGTGGCGAAGTCTTATTTGATGGCCGCGCCGCAAGCGACTATCCGGTGCGCGAATTACGCTACAACATTGGTTATGTCCTGCAGCAGATTGCCTTGTTTCCGACCATGACCGTGGGGCAAAACATCGCGTTGATTCCTGAACTCAAGAAGTGGCCCAAGGCTAAAATTAGATCGACCGTTAATGATTTACTGGATAGTGTTGACCTGCCACATATGGAGTATGCCAATCGAATGCCGTCTGAATTATCAGGTGGTGAGCAACAACGGGTCGGCATTGTGCGCGCTTTGGCCAGTCAGCCCAATGTCGTGTTGATGGATGAACCCTTCTCGGCACTTGATCCGATTGCTCGGACCCAGTTGCAAGATTTGGTACTACGGTTACATCGCGACATGAAAACGACAATTATCTTCGTGACTCATGATATGCGTGAAGCCATGAAGTTGGGCGACCGCATTGCGGTGATGCGTACCGGTCAATTACAACAGGTTGATGCGCCCGATACAGTTGCTGATAGTCCAGCCAATGAGTTTGTCGCGTCACTGTTTGCTGATATCACCACATCAGTTTTTCAAGCGCCAGTCCGTGAGCTCGAAGCTTTCGGTTCCCCTGTCAAAAGTGGTAACGTGGAGCTAGATGCAGCAGCACCAGTGGAACAATTGATTGACTTGCTGACGACTCACACAAGTGTGACCGTGAGTGGCAAACACGTTCAATTTGATTTAGATGCCGCTGCGGTGGTGCAATTTTTGGCCCATAAGTCTGAGATAAAGGAGTTATGATCATGAATGAGTTTGATACGATTATTATCGGTGGCGGACCTGGTGGGTTGGCGGCAGCCTATCCACTCGCAGAAGAACAACGAGTGTTGGTGATTGAACGCAATTTGTGGGGCGGCACCTGTCCAAACTTCGGCTGTGATCCCAAGAAGATGCTTTATAGTGCCGTTGAAGCCAAGGACTGGGGTGCCCGGATGACCGGTTACGGTTTGGTGGGCATTCCAGATATTAACTGGTCCCGGCTCATGGCCTTCAAACGGAGTTACACCCAAGGTATCCCATCAGGGACCAAAGGCGGTCTGAATCATGCTGGCATTACCACCGTTGATGGCCAAGCCCAAATTTTTGATGCGCATACGGTCCAAGTTGATGATGAAATCTTCACGACCAAGAACATCGTGATTGCTACCGGCCAAACCCCAGTCATGCCTGACATTCCAGGAGCTGAAAACCTAGGTACCAGCACCGACTTCTTAGATTTAGATCAGTTGCCCCGGACGATTGCGTTTATTGGCGCCGGCTATGTTTCTTTGGAACTGGCTAATATTGCCGCTACTGCGGGAGCAGAAGCCCATGTCATCAATCATTCTGAGCATATTTTACGGGCCTTTCCTGAAGCGTCAACCAAGCAACTACGGACATTGATGCAACAAAAGCGCGTGATTTTCCACGACAACGTGTCAGTTACCGCCGTGAAGCCAACTGCTGATGGCGTCAAATTAACTGGGCCTGACTTTGAATTATCAGTCCATCGGGCATTCTCAGCGATGGGACGCAAGCCGGCAATTGACGGCCTAGGACTTGAAGACCTGGACATGCAATTGACGAAGAAGGGCATCGTGGTGGATAAACACTTGCAGACCAGTATTCCTGGCATCTATGCAATTGGGGATGTGTTGGACAAAGCTGAGCCAAAGCTGACCCCAGTGTCAAGTTTTGAAGGCCGGTATGTGGCCTTACATATCTTAGGGGTATCTGATCCGATTCAATATCCTTCGATTCCAACGATTGTTTATTCGGCGACCAAGCTCGCGCAAGTCGGGGTTAGCTTGGATGAAGCCCAAGCCCATCCGGAAAAGTACACCGTTACCGCGCAAAATACGACCCACTGGTACACCTATAATCGGATTAAAGATCCGCTCGCGCAAGTCACCGTGATTGTGGACAAAGCCAGTGATCAATTGGTTGGTGCGGTGGTCTTGTCGACGATTGCTGATGAGATGATTAACCAGTTTACGATGATTATTGACCAGCACCTCACCCGAGATGACTTGCAGCGCCAAATCATGGCTTATCCAACCCCAGCCAGTGATTTAGGCTATTTCTACTAAAATTTGATTGGTCGACTTTGGATCGTTTCAAACTAAAAGCACATAAAAAAGCTGATTGGCTAATCAGCTTTTTTATGTGCTTAGAACTAAGCATCAACCGGTGCGGTGAGATTAATTCGTCGATCGAACAATTCAGCCGTGTGGGCATCTAAGTTGTGGGCGACAAAGATCACTGTCGTGTCTTGCGACAAGAGGTGCTGCAAAATAGATAAAGTACCATGGTGATCGATTGCTGAGGTGCCTTCATCAATTAATAAGATTGATTTATGATGGAGCAAGGCACGCGCCAAGACCAATTTCTGTTGCTGTCCGCCCGATAGATTGGGAGTATCCAGATTAATCAAGGTATCAGTTCCTTGGGGGAACTTTTGGATATCGTTTGCAAAGGCGACTTCGGTAGTGACTTGTGGGACATTGGCAGCAAGGGCATCTTGAAACATAGTCATATTATTTTCTAGCGAATCGGGGAAAACAATCGATTTTTGCGGGAGATAGCCGATTTCGGTGGGGCTAAGGGTCATATTTTGACCATCCGGATTAAGAAAGTTTACATTACCTTGACTCGCGGTGATTTCGCCAGTAATCAATTTGAGTAAGGTTGATTTACCCGTACCACTGTCACCCGTGAGTAAAATCTTTTCGCCGCGGTTAATCGTT
>Ga0153984_1000113_pt1 | contig 11031 bp, 10 predicted proteins | sample TSGA068MetaG_FD_102271 | JGI IMG/M metagenome (GOLD analysis project Ga0153984, IMG submission 102271) | Attine ant fungus gardens microbial communities from Georgia, USA - TSGA068 MetaG | ecosystem: Host-associated > Fungi > Mycelium > Unclassified | place: USA: Georgia, Alexander Wildlife... | reverse complement strand
GACTCTGAATGGTTACCAGCGACGGAGCTGGAACATGCCAAAGAATTAGTAAACAATTTTCATTTCAAGTATTCCACTAAATCAGGACCATTACGACCCTGAAATACCTCTATTCCACTCCCTCGACTCTGTTTCTCCATATTCACTCTGTTTCAAAAATAAATAAATAAATAATAATAATAATAATAATAATAATGAGTCCTTATACATATTTCAGAGTGCAGTTTCCTTTACGCTGATTGCTTACTTGTATTCTGCTCCACAGTTTCTGTTGTAATCTGATACTTGTATTTTAGAAGCAGTCTCTGTTGCAAAATTCATGCACTTGTATTCCTCTGCAGTTTCCCTTGCGGTAGTCAAATACTTGTATTCTTGCTTCTTCAATTGTCATCACTCACAACCATTTTCTACTCACAGAAAAAGAAAATGATATTCAACATAATCAAACAAGAAAACTACAAATTTCCGCTACCGACAGAATACACAACCAGAGAGAAACTACTACTTCCTTTTTCCACACCCTCTATTCCATTATCCTCTTCTTGCCCTTCAATTTCTTCCTTCTCCATTCTGTTTATCCTCTCCTCCCTCTGTTTTCCCTTTTCTTTTCTTTCCTGCACCTCTGTCTTCTCTCCCTTAGACTCTGGCCAGGAAAACTGTTCTTCCTCAGAATCCTAACTCTCTATTCCAGCCAGCTTCTCCAATGCTACCATGGTCCTCTGGACATCCTTTCTCAACTCTCAGAGCTTACTCAATTCCTCTAACTTCCTCGAAACCTTCGCTTTCCACTTTGCATCTGTTTGTTGTTTAGTCTTTCTTGCTTTTGATCTCTGGATTGCCTCCACCCTAGCCTTTGTGCATGCCTTGTCAGCATCAAAAGGCTTACAGGTAGCCTTAGCTTTAGCACAGGGAGCATATGAAGTCGTATGGCTATAAAATTCAGCAAATGAACAAAAGAAGATTGAGTGAAAGCTCACAGCAAAGTTTGAGGAATGCACAGGATTCTAAAGTCCATGCACCTCTCACACAGACTTCCTCTACCAACAACTGACATTCCTATTTCTCTTGCCAGCTCCTCGCATTGTTGACAGGCCTCCAGAGTTTCCTTGGACAAGTAACAGACACGTTGCCTCTTAGTCAGAGACAGAAGATCGATGAAGGCAGCAAGAAAGTTTTCACCCAATTTTTGTGCCGTTGTTGTTCCATGGCGGCGACATGGTCCACCTCTAAATGGTAAGCCAGATCCCTCTGGTGATCCTCTTCTTTCCACTGTGCCTCTTCCTCTTCTTGTTTTCTCTGCGTCTCTTCTTCCAATCTTTTCTACTCTGCTATTTTCGCCTCTTTGCAGGCTTAATGCTCAAGGCATTCCTTTTCTTTCTACTGGCAAAGCAGAGTTTCTGCCTCAGTGCATCTTCTGGCCAATTATGCCTTGTAGCGCTCATCATTGAAGTCAGAAAGGGTAGTGACTGAATTAGAGTTGAAGGACATGGTGGTAGAATTTCAGGTTGAAAGTCCACAGAAAAGATTTTTAAAGCCAGAATCAGGTGATATTTAAATTGCTTATGCATGGAAGCTTCGAGGGCTCAGCCTTAAAGGGGGGGTACTGTCATATTCTGGAAATATGATAATTATGTAATTTATTTCTCCTAATTATTCTCCTAAAATTAATAATAGTAGGATAGCATAGTAGACTACTCTTCTTCTATTCTGGACTTCCTATAAGTACTGAGTAGTTATAGTGTATTTCCTTAGTCTGTAAATTAATGTCATCTAGTCCTAATGTTTCCTTGTCCACTCCAAATCCCTAGTTCACCTCCCTAAGGACCTCTTCTTTGACGACTTCCCTCCACTCCGAAATATACGACCACCTTACAACCAGAGACCGGGGCGCAACACATAAGTTGAAGCCAAGGTTGTTCATTAAGTTGTACTCTGCTCCGACGTCTTTCACTTGCTGCTGGAGTCTTCTTTTGGGGTTTATACTATTGCTAAGTAATATTCCTCTCTGACATAGTACATTACTCCATTCCAGAGTGTACTTTTATCTATTACTCTGTACCTCTGTCCTCTGCAATTCCATTCTTGATAGTATAGAAGCTATTGCAGGTCTTATACCTATTGTTCTACATCTTTGCAAACTTAATAGATGCCATTACCTCTACTATGCCTTGATCCCCTCCTCTTATGCTATCAACTCAATATTTGACTCTCAGCATACTAAAGGATATTCTTCTCACAAGTTCTCAACTTCCAATCTCACAATTAAACAAAATGAAAAACTAAAAAGCCCTATCAAGGACATCAATGAATGACTTTCTGAAATTACTCAAGATTTTCATTTACTACATAGTATTTTTTCTCCTAGTTCAAGATTAGTTGATCATTTCTCTAGTAGAATATCTTTCTATTCTCCTCTTTCTAGTAATGACAAAGACCTCCACAAACACATTCAAAAACTTAACCATACATTCCACATATCATAGGTCTCTGTTAGGGAACTACTCAGAGGCAATTATCCTTAAGCTAGTGGATAGTCCCAGAAGCTAGTGTGAGATTCAAGTAGGGTATATCTACATACACTTGCTGATATATATACTATAACAGATGGTCAGGCACACAGGCACCAGGCACTGACCTATAATTGTATATTGTCCTAAATATAGAACAGAAGGCATTGCACTACATAATACAGACAGGGGAAGCCAGGAATGATAGGAATGTGATACATGAACTGTCAACAAGCCACTAATAGATTCAGGCCCTCAGAACTTACTAAGCGATGCCCTAGATATTGTCCCCTTACAGTCTCCCCCTACAACTCTACTATTATTACTGATGGCAGTGTCAAGAAATCTAATGTAGCTACAGCTGTTGCCCATATCTGGGAAGACTATTCTATCACCAACCAACTCAAAATCCAAACTATGAATATTACCACTGTTGAAGCTGAACTTATGGCTATTCACTGTTATGCCACTTGTCAAGGACAGATGGATGGAGTGTGGAGGAGTGGAGTAATAATAGAGTTATACTCCAGAATGATGTACTAAACTACTTCAGAGAATAGATAATATTTAATAGTAATTGCAAAACCAGAAAGAAGGCTCCAGCAGACAGACAAGGACATCGGAGCAGAGAATGACTTGTTGAATGACCTTGGCTTCAACTTATGTATTGCACCCCAGTCTCTGGTCATAAGGTTGGTCACATATTTTGGAGTGAGGGAAGTTGTCAAGACAGAGGTCCTAAGTGGGCAAGTGGAGGAGTCAGAGAGGATAAGGTACAATTAGGACTAGTTGACGTTAATTTACAGACTGAGAAATTACACTGTAACTACACAGTACTTATAGAAAGTCCAGAATAGGAGGAGAGTAGTCTACTGTGCTATCCTACTATTATTACTTTTAGGAGAATTATTAGGAGAAATAAATTATATAATTGTCATATTTCCAGAATATGATACTACTAAAGAATTTTCTGTGAAAATATAGCATGGGATACACATTATACCCCTGGATTTTACTATTAGAACCCACTCTAAAGACCTCCTACAAGCCCCAAACATAATCTAGACCCAAAATTGGGTACTTCTGTTAGGTAGTTGCTAAGCTGCCATATGCTAGAATAGCATATACCTTGGAAGGCAAGACTAATGAGTTAGCATCAGGTTTCTCAGATACAGACTATCAATATTGAAGCTCTAGAAATCAGAGGCTCAGAGATATCTTTGGAATATGAGATAATTTCAATCTAGAGCAGACTTAGACTAATATGACACCAAGACAACAGATCAAAAGTCTATCAGTAACTAGTGATCCCATCACTGCTGGACTCAGTCAAGAAGCAGACATGCTGCCAGATGACAATCATATTACTGACACTCACACATACTGTTATGTGTTTCTAGACCATATTTGGAGTAGAAGAAAGCCAGTTCAGAGATCAGGAAACAATGGGCAGGAGTGGAGCATGGAGGTGGAGCAGGATCACATGGTCATGTCCAGAAGATATGGAGGACAGGAAGGTGATGTCTGTCATAGCTGCATAGTAGTGTTATGGAAGGGAGATATGAGAAAGAGTAGTAGAATGAAGGATTTCCTTTTCTGTTTCTTTTTAATTGAGTCTTCAACATTTGTAATATTCTAATATATTTCTCAGAGTGGAGATTGATAGGAGGAGCCTCCTTGGCCCTTGTCTTCATCTCAGAAGCTCTTGAGATTGTAAATGTGATTCTCTTGAGTATGTAAGAGATAATCTTGGTGAGAGGTTGAGTTAGTAAAAGTTTCCTATCATATATCCTATTCTTTCAAGAGACAAGATGTAGCAGTTGCTTGGACAACCTTCTACAGAGTAGCAGGCCTGAAAATCCTGGCTAATCATTGACTCAGATTGTATCACACTTATAAGGTTTGGTGTGGAGGTGCAGATGAGGGCTTGAATGAGTGTGGTAAGGCTCATGAGTAGTTTACTGACTACTTTGATAGTGAGCTTGTAACAGTATGTAAAGGTGGACACCTTAGGGACACCATGTGAGGAGAATCTAGATTGAACCCACCATCATTTCATCTATTTTTATATTACAGATAAGCTATGCTTCTACTTTTTAATTTCTTTCTGATACCTCCACTTTCTCTTTCTCTCCACGAACTCTTTAGCATGCAATTGGGAACTGCCACTGCCCATTTCTACTTGCTTGTCACAGTTAACTGTAAGGGGACCCCTTACACATGACTCCAGAGCACCTTCCGTTACCTCCTAACACGATTTCATTGTGCAGACCCTGGTTACCAAAGAATGGAGAAATCAGAATGCAAGGACACTGTAGTATATATATTGTAGATTATTCTCTCCAGAAGCCTTATCTAATTCTCTAAGGAATCTCCTGGAGGTAGGTTATAACATATTTCATAGTATAATTTAACTGAGGAATCTCCTAGAGCACTCTGCCTCAGTTACCCTCACAGCAAAATTAGATCTCATTACCAGAGCCTCAGAAATTCTCAGTGGACAGCCATCCTCCAGTCGCCCTCTGCTAGCAGACTCCAACCCTCTGATCACTCTGCTCCAAGAAGAGATGTCGCTGTCTCTGGACACCCCCCCAGGCGTAGCTGATGCCCTGGGCTACCTACAGCATCATCTCCAAGAGCTCACTGAGCGACAAAATGTCTCAGAACACGCCATCAACACTACCCTCATGGGCCTGACGGCCCAACTACAGCAACTCATCCAACTCATGACCAGCCCTGCTTCTGCTCTGACCATTGCTCTGCCTCTGGCACCCGCACCTTCTTCTCCTGTCAGCCCCTCTCCCCTGGTCTTGGACGCTCTGTCTAAACAGTAAGCAAGGCCAAAACTCTTCTCTCCCCCAGACTTCTCCAGTGAACAAAGTTCTGGTTGGGCTTTTCTCAACTCCTGCATGCTGTATTTGTGCCTAGCTCTGGAGCAGTTCAGCTGTGACAAGGAGAAAATCTTCTGGACCCTCACCTTCTTCAAGGGTGGATGGGCTATCAAGTGGTCCAAGAACCTCTTTTGTCAGGAAGTGGACACTGGCATCTTCTCTATTCAATCCTGGACTGACTTTGAGCAACAATTCTGGAGTCAATTCCTCCCAGTCAACATGGAAGCAGACGCTATCAACACTTTGGAGGGGTCTTCATACTATCAAGGAAACTGGACAGTGGACAATTACTTAGACAGTTTCCTAATCCTGACCTCAGACGCCAGATACATGAACCCCTGAACCCTAGTGGTAAAATTCTACCATAGACTCAAATTGAATGTCCAAAGTCAAATTGCTACTATGTCCTTCAGACGATCTGCAGACACTGATCCAGAGGTCTGGTATGCAGCAGCCCAGAGGATCGACTAGGTGCGATTGGCAAACAAAGCATTCCAATCTATGCTCTAGTCAATAACTGCGATTCCTGCATACTCCGCCCTTTCTAAACTAATCTCTTTCTTGGTACTCTGCCCCCTGTTCCACCAAGACTCCCTCCACCTACACCATCCAGAGGAGTACCTATGAACGTAGACGTAGTCCAGAAAACGTGCTCTTTACCTCTGCATGGGTACTATCAGTGTGGAGAGGCCAACCATATTGTGAAGGACTGCCCCTACTGCTTGGATGTCTGGAAATTAACTACAGAGCAGAGGAAGGAATTGATTGAAGACTTAATGGCCCTGAAGGATGTAGTAGAGGAAGAGAAAGTTTGCTCAACCCCGGAGGAGGATTTTGCTTAGAGCAGCTAGTGAAAAGTGTGTTCTGGTTACCACTAGTTAATAGATTTACTGTATTAGATGTAGAAGAGGTCAATACAGATATTTGTGAGCTTATAGATGTACCCTCCCTCTCCCTCTCCACTCTGGACAGGGTAGCCCAACCCCGAAGGCCAAAATGGGAAAGAAGGTTACCCAAACAACTTTCCGCCAACATCCTCTACGCTCATAGAACGTCGATCATCCTTCCAATAGAAATCAGCACCACGGACACCAGCAAGGTGCATTCTGTCAAGGCACTTTTAGACTCCGGAGCTACAGGCAACTTCATAGATCAAGACTTTGTCTGTACAAAAGGTATTAGTACCTGGAGCATCTCTCGTCCCATACCAGTGTACAATGTGGACGGCTCCTCCAATGAGGCCAGTCAGATCTCTGAAGTGGTAGATGTAGTTCTCCATTACAAAACCCACTCCAAAAGGACACTTCTCATGGTCTCCAGCCTCAGAAGACAAAGTATGATCCTTGGTTACACCTGGCTCAAGAACCATAACCCAAAGGTCAATTGGCAAACTGGAGAAGTACAGATGAACCGATGTCCTCCTCGATGTGAAGGATGCCATGTAATATAGAAGAAACACGCATCACGGAAGAGAATAAAGACTAGAGCCCTCAACGTCTGCTGATCTAGACCCCCTCCAGAGTACGCAGAAGACTCGGAGGAGGATGAGGCTCCCGTCCAGACTTGCGAGGTTGAATACGAGCAAGAGGACAGACTCTTTGTAACAAGAATCCTCTCAGAGTCCACTACAGAAGACATATGCGCTACCTCCACGACCTCCTAGAAACTTGCAAAGGGAGCCCATTGCACCTTGGAGGCACGGAGAACACCTTTCACTCTGCCCGACTGCGTCAGAGGGTTCAAATCTGTATTTGCCAAGGAAGACTTTGACATCCTCCCAGAGCATAGGCAGTAGGACTATGCGATCAAACTCATTCTGGGTTTGGAGCCTAAGTCATTGAAAGTCTACCCTCTATCTCTGGTGGAACAAAAGGAGTTGGACTTCTTCTTAGAGGAAAATCTGCACACTGGACGAATCCATCCCTTTAAATCTCCCATGGTAGCTCTAGTGTTCTTCATCAAGAAGAAGGATAGTTCGCTCTGGCTGGTTCAAGACTATCGGGCACTCAATTCTGTGATGGTCAAGAACAAATACCCCCTCCTACTAATCTCTGAACTCATGTCCCAACTCTGTGAAGCTAGATACTTCACTAAGCTAGACATCCGTATTAAGCCCAGAAATGAGTGGAAGGCGGCCTTCCAAACCAATTGAGGCCTATTCAAACCCCTGGTGATGTTCTTTGAAATGACTAACAGCCCAGCCACCTTCCAAACTATGATGAACAACATCTTCTGAAATCTCATAGCGGAAGACATTGTGGAGATCTATCTGGACAACATCCTGATCTTTACCAAGACAGAAGAAGAGCATGCACAAGCTGTCCGACGGGTGTTACAGGTCTTACAGGAGAACAAACTCTTTCTCCACCTGGAGAAGTATGAGTTCTGTAAGAAGCGGATTGAGTGCTTGGGTTTGGTCATCTTGGAGAACAAAGTCTCCATAGATCTGGTCAAGGTTGCAGGAGTCCAAGAGTGGCCCACTCTGGAGAACAAGACAGACATTCAGGCCTTTTTAGGCTTTGTAAACTTCTACTGAAGGTTCATTTGGGACTTCTCTGCCAAAGCTCGACCCTCTTTGACTTAACATGCTTCAAACAAGTCTGGACGTAGAGTGGAAAGGAACAGGTGGCCTTTGAAGACCTTGAAACAGCAGTGACTACTGCTCTGGTATTAGTGTCTCCTCAGGAATTAGACCCCTTCTGGATTGAAGCAGACAGCTCAGACTTCGCTATAGGAGCAGTCTTGTTCCAGCTGTCGACAAAGGATGGGAAATAGCACCCCATAGCATTCTATAGTAAATCCTTGTCCTCTATGGAATGGAATTACAAAATCCATAACAAGGAAATGCTAGCTATTATCCATGCATTAGAGGAGTGGAGGTACTTTTTGGAAGGAGTGACCCATCTGGTAGAAATCTGGACCAACCACAAGAACCTTGAGTATTTCATGATGGCCAAGAAACTTAACCATTGTCAAGTGCATTAGTCCTTGTATCTGGCTAGATTCGACTTTCTGCTTCACCACTGTCCTGGATGTACTATGGGCAAACCAGATGCATTGTCGAGGAGAGCTGATCACAGAAAAGGAGCCTCTGACAATGAGAACATCATCCTCCTTCAACTGGAGTTCCTTGCAGTGCGTGCCCTAGAAGGGGTAGAACTGACAGGTGTAGAACAGAAGATTTTGTTCGATATACGCAAGGGAAACAGGAACGGAGACCAAGAGGAACCTATAGCCAAGGCAGCACGAGAGCTCCGACGCTCTGCCAATGGGACAGTGCACTCCTTGGAGTGGTCAAACATAGATGGCCTACTCCAGTTCCGAGGGAAGATATATGTACCTCAAAGTCCAGACCTACATAGACAGATCGTAGCCCTCTGCCATGACACTCACATCGCAGGTCACCCTGGACACTGAAAGACACTAGAACTGGTGTCCTGGAACTACTGGTGGCCTCAGATGTCTAGGTATATTGGCCAGTATGTAAGCACCTGTGATCTCTGCCTCTGGACGAAACCCTGGTAACACTCTCCAGTTGGCGAACTTCAACTGCTCTCCGTTCCAGACGCACGGTGGGATGCACTCAGTGTCGATTTCGTAGTCGAACTCCCAGAGTCCTCCAGACATGACGCTGTCATGATTGTTGTGGACTCTATCTCCAAAAGAGTACACTTTGTTCCAACGCACACAACGGTCACAGCGGAAGGAGCAGCCAGACTCTTCCTCTATTATGTCTGGAAATTCCATAGCCTCCTGAAACGTGTTGTCTCTGACTGTGGACCCCAATTTGTGGCTTCATTCACTAAGGAACTGTATAGGCTACTAGGTATATGACTATTCTCCTCCACCCCCAGACAGACAGACAAACGGAACGCGTCAACCAGGAGCTTGATTAATTCCTCTGTCTATTCATCAATGAATAACAGGATGACTGGTACGACCTCTTACCTATCGCAGAGTTTCAGCACAACAACCATGTCCACTCCATGATGCAGTAACCTCCGTTCCTACTGGATACCAGATAGATTCCCCATATGGGCTTTGAGCTGAGACAGAACCCTTCTGGCCTAGAGACGGTCAATGAATTCATGGAGAGGATGAAATCTGCCACTGAAGAGGCCAAGTCAGCAATCCACAAGGCACAGGAAGACATGATGTGGTACTACAATCAAAAGAGGACTCTGGTCCCTGTGTTCAAACCAGAAGACTGGGTATACTTAGACATGTCAGACATCAAAACAACATATCTGTCTCTGAAGTTGTCATATTGCAGACTAGGACCCTTTGAAATAGAACGCCAAGTAGGACTGTTAGCCTACTGTCTCAAGTTACCCCACAGAATGAGGCAGTTGCACCCAGTGTTCAACATCGTAAAGTTGTCTACTGCTCTAGAAGATCCAATCCCAGGGAGAAAGCTACAAGCCCTGCTGCCACCCATTGTCATCAACGGAGAAGAGGAGTGGGAGGTGGAAGAGATATTAGATAGTTGCTGGCACCAGAGGAGGTTCCAGTTCCTGGTCAAGTAGAAGGGTTTCAGCAGAGAACACAACTCTTGGGAGGTAGCCTCCGATGTCAAGGCACCAGACCTCGTCGCAGAGTACTACCAGAAGCACCCAGCCACCCCAAGACACATCCGCTGGACAGACTTTTACACTATTTTCAATCCTGGAACTATTGCTTTGAGATGCAGCAACCTTGGAAGGGAGGTAAATGTAAGGGGACCCCTCACACATGATTCTGGAGCATCCCCTATTGCCTTCCAACATGATTTCATTGTGCAGACCCTGGTTACCAAAGAATGGAGAAACCAGAATGCAAGGACACTGTAGTATATATATTGTAGATTATTCCCTCCAGAAGCCTTATCTAATTCTCTGAGGAATCTTCTGGAGGTAGGTTATAACATATTTCATAGTATAATTTAACTGAGGAATCTCCTGGAGCACTCTGCCTTGGTCGCCCTCATATTAACTTCTATTTTGCCCCTTTCACTGCATAAGCCTAATCCCTGCCATGGAAAACAATGACACCCATAACATTATAGTTCTTATCAACTCTATCTCTGCTGCCAGCAAGATCCTTGAGTCTCATGTCAGCCCCTTTCAAACCTCTGTAATACTTCTAGTATCCAAGATAATGTCCTTCTTTGCTAGGGATCAGAGAAACACCATTTCCTTTTGGTATTGTCCTAGCAAAGCTAAATGGCTTTGATACAAGCTTGTCAATGACCAGGTTAAAGCAGCTGACAACAATTTTATTCTCTCCAGCAAACACTTGTATCTGATGAGCAAAAAAAAGGAGTGTGATGACATCATTAAAGAATGGCAAAATACTTTTACATCTAACACAAAGAAAGGACAATACTTCCTAAACTTCGAAGACAAAGAGGAACAGGTTATCAAACCTACATATGCTAAAGGTGGCTCATGGCTCCCATTCATAGGCTTCACAAACTCATTATGCACTTGTTTCACATGCATGACCACCAGTCATGCTCCAATTGGAGAATATTGTAAGTCCTTGCAGACTTCACTGACTCAAACTCTCAGTTAATTGACAGCTCAACACTGTGATGCTCAATTATAAGTAAGAAGAGTAAAAGTGAGTGTGAGCATCACAGAGGGACTGTTTAT
>Ga0153984_1000111_pt1 | contig 11098 bp, 11 predicted proteins | sample TSGA068MetaG_FD_102271 | JGI IMG/M metagenome (GOLD analysis project Ga0153984, IMG submission 102271) | Attine ant fungus gardens microbial communities from Georgia, USA - TSGA068 MetaG | ecosystem: Host-associated > Fungi > Mycelium > Unclassified | place: USA: Georgia, Alexander Wildlife... | reverse complement strand
CGATTATGGTCGGCGGCCAACGCGAAACTTTCGACCAAGTGCGGCCGATTTTTGAACAAATTGGTAAAACCGTCAATTACTTTGGCGCCGCTGGGCTTGGTCAGCATGCCAAAATGGCCAATCAGATTATGATTGCCGGCACGATGACCGGGCTGACTGAAATGTTACTGTACGCCAAAAAAGCCGGCCTTGATCTTGACCAGACCTTAGCAACTTTAGCTGGTGGTGGCGCAAATAACTGGAGCATGAATGCCTATGCACCACGTATTCTCGCAGGTGACTACACGCCTGGATTTTTTGCCAAGCATTTTCTCAAAGACTTACGCATTGCCCTAGATGAAGCGGACAAAATGCACCTCAATTTGCCAGCCACACGCTTAGCCGCTGACTTGTACGCCGCCATGGTCGCCGCTGGCAAAGGCGATATGGGCACGCAAGGGTTGATTACCACCTATAACGGCTGGGAAGACTAGCGTGTTGAAACAACTCCGGCTGCATCCATTTGAATCTATCATGGCGCTGCTAGGCGGTGGATTATGGGTGTGGCTCATCATCCACCATCCGTTTATCGGACTAGCTATAATCCTAGTAATCATTGGGTTGAGTATCTGGGTTGCTCACCACAAATAAGCGCACAACAATCAACATGCAAATGCTGACTGCCGTGCGCTTTTTGTGTCTTTATAAGAAAGTCAAAATCCCATTATTAAAAATATGCAGCAGCATGGAATCTCGTAGTTTTCCAGTGGCCGTATAGACATAACCCAGAACCACACCAGCAAAACTGTACATTAGCCATGCGATCAAACTAAGGCTATGAGCAGCCCCAAAGATTACGGCCACAATCATAATCACAATCCACCGGCGTTTTTGACTTTTTGAATAATGCCAGAGATTCATCAAGATTCCCCTGAACAGCAATTCTTCCACAACTGGCGCACCAATTGCCGTGGACAAATAGGCGGTAACCGGACTAAGTGCTGCTTCTCGTTGTAATGCCTGCTGATTGTCTGGTAACGGCATCATCTTTGATGCAACCAACCAATCAAAGCCTAATTGGAAAATTAAAAACAAGACCATTCCCAACCCAATAAGCTTCAGTTCGTGCCGGTCAAACCCTGAAAATGTCGTGCGCAGCAATTGACGGACTGAGTCGTGACTGGCGACAGCATCTAGCCATAGCAAAACTAGCGTCAACACACCGTACAACACCACAAAAGCTGGCAGGACAATGATCATATTATCAATTGGTTTGTGTGCGCCTATTGTTAATACTGCCTGTTGGACTAGCCCATATAATATGATCATGACAATCCAAACAACCGTCCACACGATTCCCCGCAAGAAACTAGGCAACTTACTCATTCGTAATCCCCCCATCATCAGGCCGAATGCCGCTTTATAGTTTGAATTTAAATGTCATCCGAGCAAAATACAAGCTTTAAGTTTTTTGCGTAATCTTTTAAAAAGATTCTGTGGAGGTTACAAGCATGCCCCTTTTGAATTCAGCCATTCTATTACTCATCGCTGGGCCAGCCTTTATTGGTTGGCTATTATGGTCTCGGCCACACTGGCGCGAACTGCTACTGGCGACATTGTGGGTTATGTACGGGTATGCCGTGCTGAGTGTCACCCTTTTCCCGATTGCGTTATCACTTCGTCCCGGCTCACCAATCGTCATCCAACTGTCACTCGCGGACCTTTTCACCTGGGCACCGTTTCAAACATTTGGCAACTTCGCGCTCTTGATGCCACTGGCCTGGTTACTGGCCATGAGCCACCAGCAATTTCGACGATTCTGGCCAAATTTGGCAGCGTGTTTAATGGTCAGTCTCAGTATTGAAAGTGTGCAGCTGCTTTTAACTTGGCTCGGCGTCATCAATCGGTCGTTTGATGTCGTGGATCTTTTGCTCAATGGCTTGGGGGCGCTGATAAGTTTTGTTGGCTACAAAAAAGCGTCCCGCTGGTTAGCGAGACGCTGAGTTTAGTGGTGTGCCAAAAGACTGAGAACTCCAAGTAAATCCTCATTCTCACCCGTCTTTTGTCGCAACCGCATCTTTTAATTGCGTAAATTGTGATAGCCCAAGGCCAAGAAATAGAAAATGAATTCGATCGTGGCAATGAAGAAGGTCACTGGCCAGTTAGTCATGTAACCTAATACCAAGCCGACCCACACGCCAATTAAGGCTGCGGCGACGGAAATCATCAACATTTGTGGCAGGGTGCGGCCTAAATATTTGGCAACAGATGGCGGCAGCGTCAATAAAATGAAGACGAGTAAACTCCCCACAATCTGTGCGCCAATGGAGACCGATACCGCTAAAATAATCAAAAAATACACAGACACTAATTTGGTATTCAAACCTTGGGCCTTAGCACCGATGCTATCAAAGGAATCAAAGGCCAACCAACGGTAACCAACAAGGACGGTTAACAGCACAAAAACTGCTAACCCAATCAATTGCACCACATCTTGGCTGGAAATCCCAATAATACTCCCAAACAGAATTGTCGTCGCATAACTGGAACTCTGATTACTTAGAGATAAGAACAGAATCCCTAAACCGATAAACAGACTCGAAACGGCCGAAATTGATTCTTCCCGTCGTGATGCGCGGGCGGATAGTCGGCCAACGGTGACACTACTGACCATGGTGAACGCCAACATCCCATCCAACGGCGGAATGCCTAAGAACACGCCAAAGGCCGCGCCAGCAAAACCAATTTCAGATAAGGTGTGCGCCAAAAACGACATCCCGCGTGCACTCACAAAGACGCCGACAATCCCAGTGGTAATTGCGATGAACGTGCTGGCAATAAAGGCGTTGCGCATAAAATCGTAACTAAATAATCCCATTAGTCCTCCTCCTGATACTCAACCACTGGCTGCAATTCTTCCGGCATGTTGGTGACATCCATCTCAGCAACCGGCTTCATCTCGTAGCCGTCTTTGGTCAGTAGCAAGTACTGATCAGTATATTGTTTGGCCAAATTCAAGTCATGGGTGACAAATAAGACTGTCAGGCCGTTCTTTTGGTTGAGTTCTTTAACGAGGTCCATCAATTCAATCTTGGTATTCACATCAAGGCTGGCAGTTGATTCATCCAAAATCAAAAAGTTGGGTTGGTCCAACAAAGCTTGGGCCAAATACGCTTTTTGCTTTTCACCACCACTAGCGGCACCTAAGCGTTGATTTTGGCGCTCCAGCAAATGCGTTTCGTCTAACACCGACTGGAGTGCTTTTTTGTCAGCCGCTGTCAGCCAAGGCCAGTGATGAGGATGGTTCAACCCAACGAAGCTGCGAATTGACAAGGGATATTCGTCTTCTAAATTGCGAAATTGCGGCACATAGCCGATGGAAACCGGCGGGGTGTCGCGATATGTAATCCGACCTGATTGCGGTTTTAATTGTTTCATGAGTAGGCGCACCAGCGTGGTCTTTCCCACCCCATTGGCGCCGATTAAACTGGTCATGCTACCTGGTTCCAAGGTAAAGTTTAAATCCGTGTAGAGCGGACGATCATAAAAACCGAAATTCAAATTATTTACGGATAAAAGCGGTGTTTGCATAGCTGCCTCCATGAAATCAGTAATGATTACGATTAACGATATCAAGTGTACACGACTTTCGCCAAAAAGCCTACCCTTTTCTGTAAATCTGGGTAAACAAAAACGGTTGTGACCACACCCTACTGGGTCGTCACAACCGCCTTTTGTAATAGCTCGATATGTTTAGAGTTGTGTGCCGCGAATCTTGTCCAAATCATTAGCGGCACTAAAGTTAATGCTGATAGTTTTCGGTTGGTCTTTCACAATCAGAATGTAGCCATGACCTAAGAATTCCTTCTCGCCCGTATAAGTAATCGGAAATTCTTGTGCCGGTGCAGCTTGACCTTGAATGACCATAGCGTAAATTTCATCGTCAGTTGAATCATCAGAGAAAGCAATAGCCACTGGTGACACCACAATTTGCCCGGCTTTATTCATGACCGAAATTACATCAAAAATCTGCTTAGTCACAGTTTCAGGAAAAATCTTCGCCACTTCTTCGCTGACACGGTGTTTCTTCGTCATATCGTACATATCCTAACCCCCATTAAAATCTCAATGGCGCTAGCATATCATATTTTGACCCCAGCGTCTAAACGCTAATTAAGGAACCACCAGCCCTTGAAGGTTTGCTCATCACTAGCGCCGAGTTCGCCTTCATCATCGTCACCAAATTCTTGATCAAAACTAAAATCGTCATCGTCATCAAAATCGTCGTCTTGCCATGACTCATCGTCCATTTGATCACCCCTTTTTACCATATCAGGTTGACCCCGACGCCTGCATCTTTAAGCCCACAAAAAAATCCACGCCAACTGACGTGGATTTTTGCATTAAACAAACAAACTTAAAATCATCACACCGGCTAGCCCGACTACCGCGATAATGGTTTCTAGCACCGTCCAGGTGAGTAAGGTTTCTTTCACGCTCAAGTCAAAGTATTCTTTGAACATCCAGAACCCGGCATCATTCACGTGGCTCGCTGCTAAACTACCGGCCCCGATGGCCAAAACCATCAGCGCTGGATCAACGCCTGCGCCAGTCATCAATGGTAAGACCAACCCAGCGGCGGTCAACGCTGACACCGTGGCGGACCCTAAAGCAACCCGCAGTACCACGGCAATCAACCAGCCTAAAATCAGTGGCGAAATATTAACGGAGCTGAACAGGGTTTTCACTGATTCACCAACACCGCCATCAATCAGCACTTGTTTGAAGGCCCCACCACCACCGATAACCAGTAGCAGCATCGCAATTGACTTCACAGCGTCTTCCAAAGTGGTCATGATTTGTGATGTTGCAATCTTACGATGGTAACCCATCGCCCACATTGCAAACAGCAAGGAAATCAGCATCGCGATACTTGGCGACCCAATGAAGCCCATGATGTTATCCAACACATTAGGATTCTTTGGCGCAATCCCGTTATGCACGACCAGTTCGTAAACTGTCGTGATAGCCATCAAGATAACAGGGAACAATGAAGTCAATACGGATAAGCCAAAACTAGGGGTATCTTCAAGCTTAAATTCCTTCTGTGGCCCTAACGCCTTCAAATTACCTGAGTGTTCAAATGCACTTGGAATATATTTCCGCGCAATTTTTGAGAAAAGAATCCCGGCCAAGTAAACCGTTGGAATGGCAACAATGATCCCGTAGAGTAAAACTTTCCCGGCGTTAGCACCTAAAACGGCCGCAATCGCGGTTGGTGCTGGATGAGGTGGTAAGAACCCGTGGGTCACTGACAACGCGGCCGCCATTGGCAAGCCCAGCATCAGAATTGGCACGCCGGCTTCAATGGCAATCGCAAAGACGATTGGCACTAACAGGACAATCCCAACTTCGAAGAACAGCGCAATCCCGATAATGAAGGATGCTACCACAACCGCCATCTGTAAATGTTTCCGCCCAAATTTGGCAATCAAGGTGTGCGCAATCCGATATGCACCACCAGCATCAGCGACCAAGCGACCAAGCATGGCCCCGAAACCAAAGACTAATGCTAGTTCACCCAACTGACTCCCAATCCCGTTTTGGATGGTCGTCGCAATCTTTGCCGCAGGCATCCCTAAACCAAGGGCGACAACCACTGAGGTGATAATTAACGAAACATAGGTGTTCATCTTAAACTTGATAATCAGGGTCAGCAGTAACAGGATCCCAATAACCAAAACAAGAATTTCCATCATGGTTAGTTCCTCCTCACAAGTAACCGATTACAATCGGTGAATAAACGAAAGGCTGCCATCGCGCAACCTTTCTGTGACAATCAATAATGGCAGAACCACAAAATTGTGGTTCGACGAAAATAAATTTGGTTCTGATATGAGGTGCTAGTGGAGCTTAAACGCGCTCGTCGAGACTGGTTCCTCATGCTAAGCCAGCCTCAGCCAGTGGCAAAGAGCAGCCACTTGTCTGATTCCGGCTTAGCTTCCGGATCCAAAACGTCTCGGCTCACGCTCTAATCCTCTTCGGCAATCTTAGCGTGGGGATTTGGATGCTTGCGTTGGAAGTCAGCAATACTGCTGTATTCACCTTCAAGTTCCCGGCTTAACCGAATCCAGATTGGCAATAATTCACGATAAGCTTCGAAGTTGTCTGGATTTGGTTGATGCTTGTTTGTCACACCGACCATATCCTTAACTACGCTCAAGTCGTCAATTAAGCCTAAGCTCTTCATGCCTAAGACAACTGCGCCTAAGGCTGAGCTTTCGAAACTTTCAGGAATGTTGACTTCTTGTTCAAAAATATCCGCGAGCATTTGCCGCCACAGTTCACTACGAGCAAAACCACCGGTCGCTTGAATCGCCTTTGGCTTACCAGCAATGCCTTCAATCATTAACATGACCATGTACAAGTTGTACACGATACCTTCAAGTGCAGCCCGGACCATGTGGGCCCGCGTGTGCTGACGAGTTAACCCGAAGAAACTGCCACGGGCATTGGCATCCCAAATTGGGGCTCGTTCACCACCGAGGTATGGGTGGAATAAAAGACCATCAGCCCCGGCTGGAATTTTTGCCGCGATATCGGTCAAAATTTCATACGAATCAACCTGCATTTGTTCAGCGGTAATTTTTTCTGGCGCGAAAAGTTGGTCGCGGACCCAACGGAAGACAATCCCACCGTTGTTGACTGGACCACCAACGACCCACATATTCTTGTCCAGATAGTAGGTGAATAAGCGACCCTGCGGATCAACAACTGGTTTATCAACCACAACCCGCACCGCACCGGAAGTCCCGATAGTAACGGCCAAGACACCGGGGTCAATCGCGTTAACCCCTAAGTTACTCAGTGTCCCGTCACTCGCGCCCATGATAAATGGGGTTTGCGGATCAATCCCGGTAACGGAGGCATAGGATTCCGCCATGCCCTTTAATTGATATTCAGTATCCACCAACTTAGGCAGTTGATCACGGGTTACCCCAGTTACAGCTAAGGCTTGATCGTCCCAATCCATCTTAAAGATGTTGAACAAACCGGTCGCGTTAGCCAATGAATAGTCTTGGACATATTCACCAAACAGGCGGAACAAGATATAATCTTTAATCCCAATGAAGTGTGTCGCTTGGTTGAATAAGTCAGGTTGTTCAGCCTTCAGCCACAATAACTTGACCATTGGTGACATTGGATGGGTTGGTACCCCCGTGTTGGCAAATAATTCCGCGCCAATACCGTTTTCTTTCAACTCATCGGCATACTTGCTGGCGCGGTTATCCGCCCAAGTAATCACACGCGTCAATGGTTTGTCGTCTCTATCCATCAGAATCAAGCTGTGCATGGCGGCCGAGAAGGAAACACCTTTCAATTCGCCTGGTTGCACATTGCCCTTACGCATGACTTCGGTTAAACCCGCAATCACCGCTTCAAAAATTTCTTCAGGATCTTCTTCAGCCATATCCGGTGTATCTTGATACAACGGGTATGGATTGTTGGCGTACGCTTGTGCTTGACCTTTCAAATCAAATAAAACCACTTTAGTACTCGTTGTGCCTAAATCCACACCAATCATATAATCCATGAGTCTGCCTCCTATTTGTGATCGACGGGATGACCACCAAAGCCGTTACGTAATGCCGCAACCACTTTACCAGTCACCGTGTCATCCTCTTCAGAACGATAACGCATCATTAAGGCACTGCTAATCACGGGTGTTGGTACATGGAGACGAATTGCTTCTTCAACCGTCCATGCCCCTTCGCCTGAACTATGCATAACCCCTTTGATTTCTTCAAGTTTTGGATCAGAACTGAACGCTGATTCGGATAATTCCATCAGCCAACTGCGAATTACTGAACCGTGGTTCCAAACCTTAGCCACGCCTTCATTATCATAATCATAAGGGCTCTTGGCCAAAACATCGAAGCCTTCACCGATGGCCTGCATCATCCCGTATTCAATCCCGTTATGCACCATCTTCAAATAGTGACCAGAACCAGCAGGGCCCGTGTACAAATAGCCATCAGTTTCTGCGATTGCTTTGAATAACGGTTCAATCGTAGCAAAGACTTCCTTGTCGCCGCCAATCATGAAGTTCCCGTTATGGCGTGCTCCAGCCATACCGCCTGATGTCCCAACATCAAAGAAATGAATGCCCTTGGCACTCAGTTGGTCGTACCGACGCAGAGAATCTTTGTAGAAAGAATTACCCCCATCAATGACAATATCGCCGGCGCTGAGTAAGTCACCTAACGTGTTCACCGTTTGGTCCGTTGGATCGCCCGCTGGGACCATCACCCAGACAATCCGTGGGGTGGACAAAGCTTTGGTCAACGCTTCAATGCTATCAACCGCAGTCGCACCTGTTTCAGCTGCTGCTGAGCGTGCAGCTTCAAATAAATCAAATGCCACCACATCAATGTCAGAATCACGCATATTCCTGACTAAGTTCAAACCCATCTTACCTAATCCAATCATCCCAATTTGCATTTTTATAGCCCCTTTTCGGTCGTCTGTTTTAATGACCTTAGTATATGAAAATTATTTACAAAATGCAAGCGTTTTACGTGTAAATTGTTTTCTAGGACAAGGAATAATGCTATACTCGATGTAATCATACAAGGAGGTTGTGAAAATGCAAGATTTTCGTCTCCGCTTACAAGCCTATCAAGCCAACCTTAGTGACAAGGAACAACAGCTTGCTCACTTTTTGCTTGACCATCAAGACGCCGTTAGTCATATGACGATCTCAGAACTCAGTCATGAAACTGGCATCTCTACTGCAACTATCTCAAGATTTGCAAAAAATCTCGACTTTTCTAACTTTCAAGCCTTAAAAATTGCCCTTGTGAGTCCCAGCACGCCGGCTTCATCGCTCTTTGCGGAAATTAGTCCCCACGATTCTGCGACAACAATGGCGCACAAAATTTTCAACTCAAACATTGATGCCTTGAAAGCAACCCAGGCCAGTTTGTCCGAAGCGAGCCTTAACCAAGCCACCGATTTGATTATTCAAGCCCAAAACTTCGGCATCTATGGTCTTGGCGCCAGCAATATTGTAGCTTTAGATGGTTATCACAAGTTTCTCCGCACCCCAGTCAATGTGAATTATGCCAGTGATTATCATATGCAGCTGATGAATATCACCCGCTTGAACCAGCACGATGTCGCGTTGATTGTGTCGCACTCCGGTGAAAATCATGACGCACTCGAATTAGCGCGCATTGCCCACAAACATCACGTGCCCATTATTGCAATCACCAGTTCCGCTAACTCACATCTGGCCAAAGTCGCCAAGGTGACCTTCTTATCAATTGCAGAGGAATCACAGTACCGGACCGAGGCCTTACACGCGCTAATTGCGCAAATGAGTTTGATGGATACATTGTTCATGCTGACAGCCATCAAGACTGACAGCCAAACCGCGGCTGTCTTTGATGACATCCGCCAGGAAATCGAACGTACCAGAGCGTGATAGAGCGTGAACAATCGCGTTTAATAATCTTGCTAGTCGTCGCCTATAAAGTTTTACTTGCGGTGTTTCCGATCTAGCCAATCCGCAAACCACGCTGATACCAGCGCACCCACATCTCAAGGATTCCCACGTCAAAAACGCGAATAGTTATTAGTTACCCGCATGCTAGTCTCAGTGCATTATCCATTTCTTGCGTCTAGTGAGATAATTATCTCAGCTGCAAATCAACAGGCGCACCCGCGACCAAACAAGGAGCCCCAACATGAAAAAAGAACGTCTTGAAGCTTTTACCGATGGTGTGCTAGCCATTGTCTTAACTATTTTAGTACTAGAAATTCACTTACCCGCAGACAATCATTCTATTGATGCCCTACTCGCGATTGCACCCGAATTTTTGGCCTACGTATTCTCTTTCATCTTGATTGCGACAATGTGGGTCAATCACCATTACCTATTCTTACAGGTCACTCGCATTAATAATCGAGTCATTTGGACGAACATCATTCTGCTCTTCTGGTCAACAATCCTACCAGCCACGACCGCTTGGGTTGGCACCGATATCCACTCGCAGACGGCAGCGATTGTCTACGCCATTAATATCGTCTTCTATAACATCGCCTTTGCTTTTTTGCGTGAGAGTGTCACAAAAGTTAACACCATCATCAAGCCCAAACGCCAAACTGAGTTATGGTCATTTGCGATTAATGTTTTGACCTTGGGCGTGACTTTCTTCTGGCCACCCTTTGTGTTCATCGGGCTTATCACCAACGTGTTACTGTGGGCACTGCCACACCTCATAGACCACGACCCGCAAGTTTAATTGTGTCCATTAAGCCACCGTCAAAACCGACGGTGGTTTTTTGATGTCCGACGATATCGAACGATGAGATTCGATCAAAAAGCTTGTGTACACATGTGTACTGCGTATAATAGTACACATAATACGAAAAGGAGATGGGAAAATGCGATCACGGCAGAATCTAATCGCATCAATTGCAATATTACTTTACTTAGGATTAGTCAGTTGGACCGTTGTCTCAGTGGTTTATGATAATTCTGGTTTAAAAATTAATGGGACATCCGTGCTCACCGAATTTGAATACATTCAATTTGGTGGCTTCAGTGCCACAATCATATTACCAACGGCAATGATGTTGCTTTACACTGCATTACCGGCATTCCGGGCAATTTACATCAACAACAATTCGACATTTTTGAACGTCCAGCAGCGTATTGGTTATCGCGGCTTCTTATTCAAATCATTTAAAACGACCTTTCTCGGAGCTGTCAGCCTATCAATTGGCACCATGGTCTATGAATTAGGTCTTTTAATCATCCTACTGCACACTTTACCGTCAAATATTCCTCTTCCAAAAATGCTTCTTTTCGGCCGGGGACCTTTCGATGACAACACATTACTCAGCTGGGGCATCTTTGTTGGACTATCCGCAATTGGCTGGGGCATTTACGCCACTTTTATTTTTGCTTTGGGACTCTTCATTAAAAAGACCAGTATCTTTGTTATTTTAGGTGCTTTATTTGGTACTGGTAGTATTACCATCTCTGCCTTAGTGTTCCCACTCTTAGGCCACAATCTAATCACAGCCGGTGTTGCTTATGTCCTAATGGCAT
>Ga0153984_1000108_pt1 | contig 11128 bp, 6 predicted proteins | sample TSGA068MetaG_FD_102271 | JGI IMG/M metagenome (GOLD analysis project Ga0153984, IMG submission 102271) | Attine ant fungus gardens microbial communities from Georgia, USA - TSGA068 MetaG | ecosystem: Host-associated > Fungi > Mycelium > Unclassified | place: USA: Georgia, Alexander Wildlife... | reverse complement strand
TGAATACATAATATCCAATATCTACTATACATATACAACTCCCAACCTACAAATATGATCGCCTAGCTAGTTCACTTACCGCCCTTCGTTCCCCAGCCTTTTACCGGAGAGAATAGCCTTCATCTAAGAGACTGGCCTTTCCGGACTTGGAACCTTAGCTTAGGCCGGGCAGTCTATCTCTAGTCAATCAATCCATACATCTGTGCCTGGCGAGGGCAGAGGTCAAGAAATCCCCACTCATTCATGCCACGCTTCCTAACCTATCCTTTGCTACTCTCCTTTCCCCACCGGGCTCTATCTAACTCAATCTAATAAGTGCTCCCTACCTAGCCTATGAGGCAGAAGCTGGAAACAACAGAAAGAAGGGGGCTAATAGAATGTCGTACGATCGATCTATCCGACTCCGATGCCTGCCTTTGCTCCAGCCTTAGCTATGACTGATTAGCTGGACCGGAGCTGAAGAGAAGATGCAGGTCATCCCAACCATGCCATGGTTCACTTATAGACTCTCCTTCATCTGACTATTAGCACTCCCCCTTTGAGTCATACATCATCAAGAGCGGGATCATTTAGAAACAAAAGAGTTAAAAGTGGTCGCTATTGCGGCCCTCGCTCTCAAGACTGTCGAAGATAGCATTGAGACTTTTCAATGAATACTTCGACTGATCTAGAAAAACAAGTTAGTTCCAGAGGCATCTTCCATTCATCTCGATTTGGGTTTTTCCGCACCATATTTTGATCTGCCTCTTCTTCGATCCGGAATTCCCAGCAAATCCTTGACTCCTCGAATACAATGGGATTTCACACCTGGCAAATCTTTCACTCTACCTCCTCTTATTAACACCATAGAATGTTCCTGTAAATTATGACCTTCGCCTGGAATGTGAGCAAATATATCATGTTGATTGCTCAAACGTACTTTGGCTATCTTACGTGGAGCTGAATTTGGTTTTTTCGGTGTTCTCGTTGAAACACGCGGGCATACTCCTTGCTTCTGGGGACATTGATCCGAAGCTCGAGTACGGTCCGTGCGCCGTTTTTCTTCTCTACCATGACGAATCAATTGATTTAATGTGGGCATCGCTCTTTCCTTTGTCCTTCCCCCCTATTTTTGCCCTATCACTAGTGATTACTCCCGATCCGAAGCACCCCTTTTCCATTCATAGAGAGATCCAATCGTCAAAATCAATAAAAAGGCCATCATGGACCAAAATCCAAACAGATCCATCTTGTTGGGAGGTACTGCCCAAGGAAAGAAAAAGGTGACTTCCGGATCAAGGATAATAAATAAAATGGAAACAAGATAAAATCGTATATCGAAACGACTTCTGGCATCACCGAAAGGATCGAAACCACATTCATAGGCCGACAATTTTTCTGGATAGGTTGAACTATTGGAAGCAAATGGAAAAGGAACACCGAGTGGGATCAAAGAAACTAGCGGACTGATCACTAAATAGATACAAATAGGTGCAAATTCTGACATCACCACAGCCCACTTGGTTCTTTCGCTCCTTGCTCGCGGAGCGGCATAACGGAAAAAAAGAAGCCCTTACCGGATTTGAACCGATGATTGAAGCCTATTTCTTAGGGCTTTTAAAGAGCGTGACTCTTCTTTTTGACGCTTAAGACTCGCATGTATAACACTCAGCACTATTGGGCCTTAGGTTTCTCGATCGATTAGGAAGATGAAGAAAGAACTCTTCTTTATATACGAAATTTTCCGTCTCAAGGGAAAGCATTTTTCAGAGGTGAACTCCCTTATTCTGACCCCTAAGGCTGAGGTCTTTGATGCGCTTCTTCATCAGTTCTTTCGTCAGTTATCAATTGTCTTTCAAGGCGGTTTCTTTTCTTCTTTCTTAGGTATCTTCTCGTCTGTCTTAGGTATCTTTTGGTCTTTCTTAGTTTTCTCGTCGTTAGTCACCTCTGTTTGTTCTTGTTCTTGTTCTTCTTTATCTAATAGCGTTCTTTCTTCAGTAAGACTTTTCTGTCTCTCTGTAGTGTATTGAGTGTGCATCCTTTTATCTGTATTCTTCTTAGCATCAAACTGTGATATCATCTCTTTGTATCTCTCGGCAAACTCTCTTTCCTTCTTAGATAATTTCTCATTTAGAATTTCATTTTCAGTCTGTAGTTGTATTAAAGCATTCCCTAGTGATTTGATTATTTGTTTTCCTTTGTGATCTAGGCTAGACAAGTCTTGGATATCAATTGGATCAGTATCCACCCAGACATCTCTGTGATATACTGGTATCCTCTTGGTCCCCAGCTGAAGCCCAACCCTGACCATTGTGTCTTTCTTGATGATGTTAAGAGTGTGCCAATCAATCCGGAAGTTGGCTTCCACCGGTACCTGTTTTGTACGAGATGGGTCCGCGTACTGTGACTCAAACCATTCTTGATTGACCTGGTTTTTCGCTGGTCCCTTGTACTTGAGTATATTGGAGCCACCTATTGCGATGTAGCAATAGGATTTCGGTGCTAAAAAGTATCCTTTCATGACTCTGTCCTCTAGCTTAAACTTACCTAAGACAGAAGAAGAAATCACTTCTTTAGGTAGTGGCTGACCAAGCACAACTGAGTCTGTGTCCGTGTAGTAGCAGTCCTCTCTTGAGATATAAGGGTACATATAGATCCTAGCAGAGGCAGTGATCGCAGCAGCTAGTTGGACAGCAGAGTTCTTCGGTGGATTCCAATAATCTGAGCCCTTCTCGGTATTGCTATGGTAGGCAACGATGTAGTTGTTCTCGCTAAGCATATCACCGAAGATGAACTCACTATGCCTGATCAAATGTTTGTATCGATCTTTATCGCAGACCTCGGTTGTCGTGCTTTTAGGGTTAATGCCAAATCTACCGTATAGCGAATTCATAAGGATCTTGTACACATAGGACATGGCCTCATTACCTGATATCCTTGCCTCTAACCTGCTCTCAAAGAGTGAGCTAACAAAGTCCCTGAATGGGCTTTCCATCCTCTCAAAGAGGTAGCCTGAGATTGGGATTACAGTGTAGCCTAGGCCTCTTGCATACTTTAACTCCTCGCAATAGTACACTCCAACAAATTCCCCGGTTGGAAAGATGAGAGTGTTCTTCTTGTTGTCTCGATAGGGTAGAAAGGGCTTCTTGATAGTCTTCGGACATACCACATATGCCTCAATAAAGCCAAACATGCTATCTAAGTCCTTGCCTTCCAGATTTCCATGCCAGACTGGCACACCACCAGGCATTGGAAATTCCTTCATTACAAAGGGATAGAGAGAGTTCACATCGTAGTAGTATAGGTCCTCGCCATATGGCTTGTATACACCTGTATGACCACCGTAGTAGGCACGCCTTATAAAGCTGTCTTCATTCTTGTTTGGGATGTGGATTGGCCAATTAGAAGCATCGTAGTATTTCATACGAAAGATGCTAAGAGCAAGTGAGGAAAGGGTTATCTTGCTTTCTATGTCCACCTTGTACAGCTTCCAATATATCTCTTGAGCTTTTTGCATTACACCTCCAAGGAGAAGGATGTCCTGCTTCATATAGTCTAACAAGTTCTTTTTCATACTTGCCAGATTTGACAGTGTCACCTCATCATACGCGATAGAGCCTTTCGGGCCAAGACCCGGGCATAGATTCTTAGCTAGGGAGGCAAGTTTGCCAGGGAGTAGATTCAAGGAGTCTCTGAAGCGGAATAACATCTTCGTACCAGAATAGACAGCTAACTCGTATAGCCTATGGTTCCTCATCAGTGGTTTTAGCTTGTAGCTCTTGTGATGACATGCTAGGTGCTTAAGCAAGAGAATTCCATCGAATCTAGAGAAGTTGTGGAAGTAAATTGTTAAAGGGGATTGTTCTTGTCTAACAATCGTTGATATCCTTAATACCAAGTCATAAAGTACCTTAGTACTCCTTTCTTCAAAGGAATCCAAGATTATAGAGTAGTCTTCACTGAAGTAGCTATCAATCAGAATATCATAGATCTGTTCACCGGGACGAACCATCAAGAGACCAGCAGCATAAGGCTTATGAACATTATCGATCAGTAGAGTCTCCGTATCGGCTACAATGAATGGTTTCAGCTCAGTGCGACATGGTTTGAGTGCTGTGATATGGGTTGGATAGCTACGATTACGATTTCGGATCTCTCTTGCTGTTATTGGCTCGATCTCACTCAATCCGGCTTGAATGATTGAAGAAAGTGAGCTATCTCTCTCCTCTGAAGATAGGGCTGGCCTATCCATCTTTTTGCCGTCCATATAGACTCGGATCATGAGTCGAACTATATAATCTCCGTTGTAGATTTCTGCATATTTCATAATTGATCGAGATATATGAGCATAGACCTCACTCATTGGAATTAACTTACCATCGGGATCAGTCAAGGGGATAGCAGGACCTAGCGTAAATGAGATCTCCTCTCCGTAAGATCGCTTCATGGTAAAGGAAATTGTGAACTTACCGTAACCAGATAAGGATGGGTAAGCAAACTGGATTAAGAGAGACATGGTCGCAAGACAGAGTAGGTCAATCTCGTTAACAAGAGGGGGAGGCTCGATGAAGTGATGTGAAGCAATGATTAACCCAAGATGCGGATCTTGGTGTGTTGTTCGTTCAATCTTTTTATACAAGCGATTCAATAACTGTCCAGTAGTTGAGCTGTCTGTGGTGTATGCCATCATCTTATGATTCATACTTAATAGTGTACGCAGTAGTAATTTCCCTCCCCGCTTATTAGCTTTGACTTGAATTTATCCCACTTTTCCTCATGAGCTCGAAAACAATCCCTAGGGTTAGGGGATTGAAAATCACCGCATACATAACGAGTATAGTTCTCGTAAGAGGTCAGTATTCCCGAGATCCTTTCTTCCCAAGTTGCCATCATCTTCTTGCTTATGTTCTCAGGTACATTAGCCTTTAAGTAATAATGAAGAATCTCTTTTGAGATTACCTTATCGGCAAAGTAACCCTCATGAGGTCCAGCTGACTCCACTTTGACAATAGGTTTCATAATATTCATATAGATGAACTCGTTGAGGATTGAAAGTGGAGGGCCCATCTCACAAATGACCTTGATATAAATTATTGGTAGAAAATAGCTATATTCAGCTGTAGTTATAAAGTTGTCGTGTACTGTGTATATAGGCGCACCCTTTTCAAGCATACATTCTACTACTTTCATTGCAATATGGGCATCCCTCTGATGGATGAAGTTTACGAAGGTAGAGATTTCAGTCTTCCTACGATCTCTCTTAGAAGAAGAAACTCTGAGAGTCACCCGACGCCTCTTCTTATGAAGTCCATCATAAAACCATATATTTATGGGATCCATTTTCATATAATCCTGTACCGTGGTAAAGGAAGGGACTCTATAGAAAACTGGGCTATCCCTAGCAGACGCGATCCAGCCTATATGGCGGATCAACCGGATCAGGCATTCCGTGTTCTGATATTGCGTCCTCCAGAACTTAAAGCAGACAGAGGCAACATCGAAGCATTCCTTATGAGTGATGAAGCGAGAGAGAGTGTCTTTTAGATCGCTGGCCGTGCTCATTAAAGTTTTGCCATAGATCATAGGCATAAAGATACCTTTGACTAGCTTACGAGTGAGCACATTGCAAACTATCGTTGATAGATGATTATTATCCAGTTCTGCTTTCATGAACACCTTGAGATCTTCGAGGATGAATGAATAAACATCTTGGATTTTTCCATCCAAAGATGGGATGAGATTCGTTCTCGAAGCCAGGCTTTCATCCAACAAAAAGTAACTCATAATCTGATATGCACTCGCTGAGGCGTCTTGGGTTAAAGGGATGCGCGTAATAACCTTCAAATTTGGAGAGGTAACTCCAATTAGATGGGCGAAGAGCTGAAAGGGGCGTTTAGCCTCCCGAGCGTACATGAGAAGATCATCATCATGACTGAGCTGCAAGAAGTTGTTATTAGAAAAGTATAATGCCTCGTCGACAGAGACGAAAGACTTGTAATGGAAGGCTGCTGCGGCGAGATATGCATTCATGTCAATATTGCCACTAGATTTGATATCCGCAAAGACGATCATGCTTCTTGCTAGATCACGCTCGTGGAAATGCAAGACACCACTGCGGTAGATTCGACCTCGGAAGTCGAGAAAGGCTGGCAAATAAAAATGATAACCTTCGTAGGCTTGTGCCAGCTTCATAATCAAATTCTCATAACGAGAACGCTGTATGTTCTTAGATAAAGTATGTAACAATTCGCTAAAGTTACATAATTTATTAATAACCTCATCCTTCATGTGAAACTCTCTAAGTAAGTTGGATACATCTTTGATATTCATAGAGGATAGAAATCTTGGCATGAGTAAACCAGATTCAACAAATGAGTCCTCATTATATTTAAGACATTTCAACCAATGACTGTTGATTTGAAAGGCCTGACCCTGCAGCTTGTTCATTACAAGACACAGTTTCTCGTAATTCTTTTCTCTTCCAATATCAATATAAAAATGATTAATGTCACCTGAACTTAAGAGGCGGTAACGATCATATAGGCCACCTGTTGGCCCACTTAAGTAACCCCCTGATAGAAAGGATAAATTCCTTAGCGAATGTGGGCAAACGAATGTAGGTAGGGATGAGAAGGGCACGGGCACGGGAGTGAAACAAACTAGTTAAAGGGGCATCGGACGGGGATAGCACTTCGCTCGAGCCGGGTAACCCATTGGTACTATCTTCCCCTTGCTCGACTTGGCCCGGCGAAGTTCCTTGGCTAGCCCATTTTTATTTGTAAGAGGTGGTAGACGTCCAGGGATAGGAATCGCTCCTTTCGGGTCGGTTCCTTGGCCGAGGGGGTCCTGTCATCATGGGTAGTGAATGGGGTTGAATGAAGCAATATCGGGATCCGCGGACATCAATACATCGATTCTACGGCAGTTTTTCTTCGTTCTATCGCTACTTCGAAACCCGCTCTAAGTTCTTTTCTTTGCCAAGCGGCTTTTAATTTGTAAAAGGCCTCGTATAAGGGGTAAAGTGAAGAGGGAGTAGGAGCTAACCATAGTGATATGAATGTCCGATCTACTTCTATATGCAAGTAGAACGTGGGTGCTCCCTTTGCCTGCTGACCCGAAGATTACCAATACGAACTTGTCGGGTTAGGCTAGGCTGTGTTGCTTGATGAAAGAAGCTGATCTGGGTGGTTCAGCCGGACTCCTTGTACCAGCTTTCCTTATATTGTACCTGTCTCTTCCTTATTCGGATGAAGGTGAGTGGCAAAGTATGGTTCAACTAAGGAGTAGGTCGTCCTATCTGATGGAGCGGATAATGATCAAATTATTTTGTTCTTACTTGGGCTGCGGGAAGTCTCTCTCATGCCGTGCTATTGCTCCTGATGTGGTAGTGGACCTGCTTTGTCCTTAAAAAATATATATATATAAGGGCTTCCGTTTATGGTTGGGATCAATTACCGTTGGAGGTGACTCTAGTGACAAATTTATCTGTACGCTCAATCGCCGCTAAGGGCTCGCTGTATTCTTCAGAGTTGTGAAAGTGGGTTGTTCAAAGGGGATCTACAAGCTGGATGAGTTCAGAATCCCGCGAAGTCAGGTTCGGAATGGAAGTCTATCTAATATAAATAGGCTAGCTCGCCCGACCATAAAGAGCAACACTCGCCAGGCGTGTAACAAGACTAGGAAGAGGCCTCAGCCTCAATCTATATGGTGAAAAGGTCTTGCTGAAAAGCTCTTCGAGGTAAGTAAAGCGCGACGCACTCCATCTATTGGCTTGTACAAAGACCTAAGGAACCGAACCTCCTTATAGTTATAGAGGCTCACCTATGACGGGGTTGATAAAATCGGCCAGCTAAACCAAATATCCGAATGGTTCCCATTTGGCGATTTTTTTTTAATGATCTCCTTACTCTTTAAAGTAAGCAAGTAAACTACCTTCAGGGGTTCGGTCAGCTATCACAAATTTTTCTTCTTTGGGTTGGGCGTACGATACTTGGTTGATCCGGTTTCTCTTCCATCCATTTCCTTTTAGGCCGCGTCTGGAACTAAATAGGATAGGGAATCGATGAAAGATTTTGCCCTCGTTTAACCAAGGCGGTGGACTTAAAAACGCCTTTGGTTAAGTCCTCTCCAAACAAAGGATCAGCTACGAGACCCGTCTTTGCTTAGGCAAAGTATGAAATCGCTGCTTCGGCCGATCAACTCTCACCTTTATCTCATCGGCGGGTGGGCCAAGGCATTGAAAGACGTTGCTTTCTCAATCCAATGACAACGACGATTACCTATGCATGATCTCAGGCCTTCCCTTTCCCTTAGTAAGTTGAACAAAAGAAACAAAATCTTTCAGTCTGAAATCCTCAGTTGATTAGAAATCAATGCTAACTAAAGAAAAGGGGCAAGAGCACCTTTTGAACGGATTCAGGTCGGTCTGCTAATGTAGCTTGTTGCTTCTTTGAAGCGTATGGGGCAGCTTGTACCCTTGTTCTGGTTGCAGCTCGAAGCGTAGATCTGCTTTCAGTTGGTCTCGTTGAACCAGTGGATTCAGAATCTGTCAGATAGATGGGAAGTGACTAAGTATGGTTCAGTTCACGAAAAAACAGAATAAGCTTATAGAGGGCGGCTCGCCCGACGAATGTCAAACAACTAAAATATGTGGCTCAGTCTTTACTACACAGTTATAATAGCCAGACTCAAAAGTAGGCGAACGCTCATGCTTATACTCAGAAGGGACTATGGCTATAGTACTAACTGCCTCCTTAGCCTCGGTAGACTCGGCTGCTTTTCTGCCTTAGTTCTGTAATTGACGGCTTCGCCACCTATGCTCGACATTAGGAGAGAGTTGGGGCCTCGCGCCTTAGCCTTGGCTAGTTCGGCCTACTACCTTTCCTTAGTAGTCTCCACAGCGGACGTTCATAACCAAGATCTCACTTTCTTCGACGAAGTTCTTCTATAACCTTAGCTTGCCTTATTAGTTAGTCCCGTACTCAAGGTCAGTAGAGCGGGAAGAAATTAACCAAGCAAAGGATACTGAAACCGATGAAGCAAACAACGGCTACCAGAAGAGTGTCATCCAGGACAGTTGCGAGAAAGCAATTCTCGATAGAGGAGAGTACAACAGAAGACAGGGCCAGACGAGATATTGAAAGGCTTGAATGGACAGGTAAGGAGCAGACTGATTTCACCTACCAGGCACAGGACTTATTGGCTTAAGAAGCAAGCCAAAGCTTTAGAAGAGCCGCCCGGTCATCCCTTGTTGCTTGCTTTGGGCTCATCCGGTCTCTTCGATATGCTATGAAAGATCTCTCCTCCCGTTAAACACTCGGGTATAGGTAGACTGAGGAGTTAGGGGCTGGCAGTTAACCATTTGCTATGTGGAATTCCTTTTCTAAAAGTATGATTCCCGTCCCTTTGTCGGAAAGGGTATCCACTCTTGCAACAGTCGTAATTGGTCTTTCCTGTATTCAGGACTCGGGCTATATGCCCTCCTTTCGATAGTGAAAAGCTTTTGAAAGCCCTCAAATAGGCCTTTCCTTTAGTTTGGCGAGAAAAGAAGCCAAGGTTGTGGCAGAGAAGAGGAGATTTGACCCTGTGCCGATGCCATTATCCCAGTTACTTCCTCAACTCATTGCAACAAACCTGGTCACTACGGTTCCTCCAAAACCTGTAACTGATCCCCCTCCAAAAGGATTTGATCCCAATGCCCGCTGTGATTATAACATGGGAAGCCCAGGACACTGGACTGACAGATGCTTCAGATTGAGGCATAAGGTCCAGGACCTCCTCGATCAAGAGCTCCTGAATTTCGAGACTGACCAAGGAAGCAAACCAAATGGGAATAGCAATGACATCGGACTCTCCAGCAACAAGATCAGTAGCAAAGGCAGAATATTAGATCCTTCTCAGCTCATCACACCGCCAGGAACCCGAGTTCGGCTCAAGATCAAAGAAGGGGAGGATTTACCAGAGGTTGCTATGATAGCCTCAACAGGAGGAAAGCCAGCAGAAGAAGCTCTAGTAAACAAACCCAGTGGCCGGAAACATAGAGCAGATAAAAGTACAGATGAAGGAAATGACGCTCCTTATGAACACTTTAGTAGCAGCACAGGGCACCCCAGGAACTCAGTTCATTACTCCAATGCTACAACAGTCAGTACTCACAGGTACCATTCCGACATCTCGGAATACAGTCAATACCTCTCCAGTGGGGAAGAAACCTAGAAAGATTGATCTTCATCCAGAACGAGCAGTGCATATAAAAGGGAATTGCAATCAGGAAGCCACTCGACTAAATCCCGCATCTCCTTCAGGGAGCCAACGGGAAGGGTCCACTAAACTGTTAGGAAAAAGCAAGAAGTTCAAAAATGATTCTCCTCATGTCACCACTAGGGTTGCTCCCGGAATTTCCCTTCACTATATCACCAAGTTCGGTTGCACTCGAAGGGCCGGATTTCTGCTCGTTAGCGCTTTACTAATAGAATATATAGGGCTTTTTTCGCTTGTTTAGTAAAGTCGCTTCGTTCCATTTCCTTAACGGACCTACGGACTAGCTAAGGTTTACTTACATAGTTGTTCTTTCTTTTCGCAATTTCAAGTTAAAGCTAGCGTTTTTCAGCTTGCTGTTTGCTTTGGTCTAGTAGCTTTCTTCCTTTGCTTTTGAATGAAATCAGCAGTAAGAGTAAGTAAGTGTTCTCTTTCTTTCCTCTGCTTATTCCGCCCAACGAATCGGCTTTCCGCTCGACCAAATAGTAAAATGCCCGGTTAGGATATGTGGGGAAGAAGCTCCTAGCATATTTCAGGATGACTTTCGTTTCATATTCCAGTCTTGCAATAGGATTGAAAGGCTATGAATGTCGAATGGTCCCATAGGCGCTTTCGCCCGCCCCTGAATAAGCAGTAAGGCGTGGGCGCGTTGGAACGATCCCGCTTTGAAAGCTCAACCTCGGGAGAATCCGTTTCGCCGGTCCAGTGACTTGGCATACAAAGGCGAGTAGGGTTCTCCTCCATGTGGTGCACTCCCGCTTCTTCATACCCGGAATAAGTTTGAGCTGCTCCAAGGGACAGCTTTTTGCTGCCGGATGAAGGTCTTACGTCGGCTAAGAAGACGGAAAATTCCATCTCTTTTGCGGTCCTGGAGATCGGGGAGATAAGAGTT
>Ga0153984_1000105_pt1 | contig 11167 bp, 5 predicted proteins | sample TSGA068MetaG_FD_102271 | JGI IMG/M metagenome (GOLD analysis project Ga0153984, IMG submission 102271) | Attine ant fungus gardens microbial communities from Georgia, USA - TSGA068 MetaG | ecosystem: Host-associated > Fungi > Mycelium > Unclassified | place: USA: Georgia, Alexander Wildlife... | reverse complement strand
TTATTGAACTACCAATAGATTTAGCTGCTTCTGTTATACTTTGAAATTTACCATAAACTGTACCATTAACATTATAAATAATAATAGCTTTAGAATTCTTTTTTAAATTATTAATAGATTCTATTGATAATTTACGACTTTCAGCTGATCTATTTTTTGCTGCTTGTTTCATAGCTTCAATAGTTTCATTAGTAAACGTTTTATTTCTATTAAGATTACCAATAGCTAATCGTTTTTCTTCAGAATAATTAGTTACCATTTTTAATCTAGTAACTTCACTATGTTTATAACCAAAACTAGATCCAGCTTCTAATAAAATATTATAATTAGGTAAAAGAGATTTTAAATAAAAATCTTCTAAATCCATTAATTTTTTATTATTTTCTCTAGTCACTTTTTCTTCAAATAATTCTAATATTATAAATGCAAATGAGTTAATATTATATTTTCTAACTGCATTTTTTATTACCTTACTACCCTTTAAATAAAATAAGTGATTAACAAATCGACTATGAAATCTTCCTGTTGATGCTGAACCTATATAATAATCTAAAGTTATTTTATTAAGAATTAAATAAATAGCACTAAGTTCTCGCGTTTCATTTAATACTTTGTTTTTAATTTCTTTATTCGATAAATCATCATATATAAATCTGGCATTTAAATTCTTTTCAATTAGAAAATTTTTTATTATTTTGTTTTGTGTTATTGACATTTTTGCTTTGTTCTATTTTTATTTATAACTTAATTGTCTTTTAAATCTAATCCATTTTGGGCTATGTAACAAACCCAGGAAAGCTGTAATAATCATTACTAAGAAAATTACTACTCCAATACTCCAAACTAATACTCTTGGTGATCTGTATGATCCATAATATAATCCTCTAGCCATATGTGCATACACAAATAAAAAAAAGAAACTGGCTGTATTAGCATGTAAATATCTAATTAACCAACCATAATTTACATCTCTCATAATATGTTCTACACTAATAAAAGCTGCATCGATTGATGGTGTATAATGCATAGCTAATGTAATTCCTGTAATAATTTGAATAACTAAACATACTCCTAATAATGAACCAAAGTTCCATAAATAGGAGATGTTTACCGGTTGTGGTGAATCTATAAGATAGCTATTTAATAAGCTAAGAAGTGGATGTGTTTTTAATAATTTCATTTAGAATATTGAGGATTCGAACCTTTTTTATAATCGCTTTTATCACCTTCTATTATCATATTTGCACTGCGCAGTAAAAACAAAGCGAAGTCTTTTTTACTCTGCACTCTTCTGCAGTATCTTAGATCATAAAGCTGACTAAGAGAGCAAAAAAGAGCTGCCATTTCGTTTAGCAGTGTTTAGATTAAAAAAGAAATTTTGCTCTTTTTTTAATCAAGTTGCAAGTCTAACTTTAAGTTAGAGATAATCTAAGCAATAAATATTGTCTTACCAGTTAAGAAATATATTCCGTTTTTATTTTATTTTTTTTTTTTCTTTTTTTTCTTTTTTTCTTTTTTTTTTCTTTTTGCTATCCCTTATAGTTAATTTATTACGGTCTAATAATTTAGATTTTCTCCCTTGCTTCAATTGCAGAGTAAAACGATTTTACACTACCTTCTACTACTCCTGCACTGCAGTTTTCGAATGAACAAAACTGCCTTAAATTCAAAGTTAGGCTGCATAATTTAATTTGCCTTATTTTGACTCTGCACAGCGGCGCGAAATCTTTTTACTCTGAAAGGTTCTCTTTTTATCTAACGAAAAGTTTAGCGGCATAATAAAAAGAGCAGCAGTAAAATGTTTCTCAATTAGAATAAATAAGCCAAAAAATATATTTAATAAGTTGAAAAAAGGACGGGAAAAGGCAAAGGGAAAGGCGCTCATAAAATAGCCGAGAGCTCCTCCAGAACAAAACAAAGCAAAGCCAAAAAAGCGAGATGGTCGGGATTTTATTCCCGAGAGCTGGCGCAGTCAAATCAATTTTTAGCTAAAACAAGAGTTATATTTACTGATATTGGTTTTAATCGAGAACATAAAGTTAATAAATAATAAAATTATTCTCTTTTTTTTTTTTTTGATTTAGGAAATAAAGGATTCGAACCCTTGACAAATCGCTTGTAAGGCGATCGCTCTACCAACTGAGCTAATTTCCTTTTTTAAGCTGCGCACTGCTGGAGGACTCCGTCCCTCCCTCTTAGGAAAGAGAGCTCTCCTTTCGTCATTTTGCTCTTTTGTTTGACCCTCTAGATTTCATTTCTAGTTTTTGAAGCGAAGCCTGCTTTAGTTTTTAACCCTCTTTATATATTGCAGCATCGGGTTCGAGGCGAAGCCTCTCTTAGTTTGCTAAGCGAAGCCTCTCATTTTTTGAGATAAAGCTGCTGCAGAGTAAAAAGATTTAATATTAAGAAGGTCCCCCTAAAATAGTAAAGATTATAACTTTATAAGATAGAAGGGGGTGGGGTTGCGATAAGATATAATCAAGTTTACAATAAATTAGTATAAGATACCTTAACATGTTACCATGCTTACAGCTCCTACCTATAATTTATTAGTTAAAAAAAAAGAAGAGCTTTTAAATTAATTAATAAATAGTTTCGTAATATTCTATTACGTATCTAAAAGAAGATCTAAAGGTTGATTTCAGGCTTTAGATGCTTTCAGCCTTTCTCCATTCCCAACGTAGCTTTCCTGCCGTGCCTATTTATGTAATTCAAATTAGTTTTAATAGAATTCTAAATATAATCAAATTATATTAAAATAAACAACAGGTAAACAAGAGGTTAGTCCATCCAAATCCTTGCGTACAAAGGACAGATCCTTTTTCGACTCTAATTTCCCATAGAAGATAGGGACCGTACTGTCTCACGACGTACTTAACCCAACTCGCGTGACCTTTTACTCGGCGAACAGCCGAACCCTTCCCAGCACCTACACCGGGAGGATAGGTCGAGTCGACATCGAGGTGCCAAACTGCGCGGCCAATATGGACTCTCTTGCGCCATTAGCCTGTTATCCCTAGCGTAACTTTATTCGTTAAACGATGGCCATTCCATGATGAACCATCTGGTCACTATGCCCCACTTACGTGTCTGCTCGACTTGTAGGTCTCGCAGTTAGGCTTGGTTATGCCATTACACTTGTTGTTAGATTCTGCTTAATCGACTTTAATTATTATTAAAATCAACCAAATTCTTTTTTGAGGATTCCCTCTAGCTTCTAGATGCTATTTATTTAAGGTTTTCCTAGCCTTCAGCTTTATTTATTCCATAGAAGAAAAGAAAGCGAAAACAATAAAGATTATAGAGAATTCATCTGCCCATTTCCATTGGGTTCAACCAAACCTTTATGTTTTAAATTAACCTTAATTATTATAAATAATAATTAAAGCTTTAAATTAATCGGACTTACTCAGATACTTTTTTTGAGAATTGCGCCCCACAAAAACTGCCAGCTAGTCACTGTCACAATTATGTTAAAAAACTAATAATTGCTACTTTATCTTATTAAAGTTTGCTAAATTAGCAAACAATATATTTATATAAGTCTTTGTTTAAGCCTTTAGACTTTTTTTCTCAATTATATAAAATAGAAAAAAGGGTAGAGTGATAGCTCCACCAGCTTACGGCCTATTAGGTAAAGGTGTTTCACGGGCATATGCCTTGTCTAATCGACTACCTTATACTCTACAACCTAATCCGATCGCAAGCAATAACTAGTTACAGTAAAGCTGCATAGGGTCTTCCCGTCTGACTATGGGTAAACTGTATCTGCACAGCTATTCCAATTTCACTGAGTCTATCGCGGAGACAGCTGTTGTATCATGGGATCGTTCATGCTGGACCGCATTTAACGGCCAAGGAATTTCGCTCTTTAATGTTTACCTATTAAAGTAAACTTGGACTATCTCATAACAAATAAATTTCTATTTTTACCATAAATAAAAGAATCAAACGGCAAACGGCAAAGAGATTTATCTAGAGGAGATTTATTAATTAAAGTTAACTCTAGATCGATTCATTTGAGCTTTTATTTCTTGCCCTCGTTCTTATCAGAACTCTGCATAAGAACTAATTTTTCCTAACCCTGATTTTTTTAAATGTTCGCCATTTTTCATTAGTTTAAATCTTTCTTTAAATGAATCTGCATCTAATCTTTTAACAGTTTGTAATGGAGACTTTTCCAATTAAGGAAACAAGTAATTTTCTATCTGGTCTAATCCTCTAATTCTAAATTTAGATTTATCAGGTCCATCTTTTACTAGAGATCCACAATTAAAAAGTTTTTATTTTTACCATAAGGTCATAATCTTTTTTATGTTGTGTTATAACAAATTCAAGAATAACTTGATAACCCAATTTCAGAGTTTTAGCCGAGTTTATACCAATATGGAAAGTTCCTTCTCCATCTATAAATCTGGTTTTGTTTATATATATTATATATATAAATAAAATAAGTCTCTCTCTATATAAAATATAGAGAGGCCACCGACTATCCAAGCTGGATGTAATTCGGCTTGATTTAATTTTGCAGTAAAGTCAAATTTTTTATCATGGTTTGTATTATTATAGTTTAGTTTATTTGGTTCTTCACGTATAGTCTCTGAGGATCCTACTTGTTTAAATTTAGGCCTGCGTCCGAGTCGAGCTCGGTCTCGCCGAGGACCTTCAAGGTTGGTTTCCTGCTGATTGTCCTATTAGAATTTAATTTATCCCAAATGGGGATAAATTAAATTTAACTTAAGGATGTCCCAGCATACAGTGAAGTTTTAATGACAGGCTTCGCTGGGGAACCTGTCATTAGGCAGCGTATTAAATTATACTAGCTTTTTTTTCAAAGCCTACCTTAGGACCCTTATAGTTAAGGCCGCCATTGATCAGGGGTTCCTTTCTTTCCTAATTAATAGAAAGTCAGTTAGCCTATGACATCGGGCAGATTTCATACCTTATACTTAGACTTACGTCTTTGCAAAGTACTGTGTTTTAAGTAAACAGTTGTACAACACGATTTTCTGTGGCCGTTCATTAAATTTAATGAACGGTACTCCTTCTCCCTAAGTTACGGAGGCATTTTGCCGAGTTCCTTCGCGATAGTTCTCTCATACGCCTTAGTATTCCCTACTAGCAAACCAGTGTCGGTTTAGGGTACGGTTTAATAAGAAGTCTATAAATTATAGACCGCTTTCTTTAATAGTTGATTTAGCGAAAAAGACTAAAGCTTTAACTCTAAAATTCCAACTACTGTTTTTTCCTGAACCTTTTATACTAATATAACTGGTTTTTATTCAGAAAGAAGTTCTAGCGGAGCTGATTTGCTTCCGGCTACTTATTTTTTTTTTTCTCATCGTTTTAACCCTTTCGGTTATTATCTTAGAGGCCGTTACTTTACTCAAGGCTGTTAAGCATTGCCTTGAAACCCTTCTGCTTAAGGCGAGGTGGATTATATTTATATTAAAAAAAAACAAAAAATAACAGATTTGAAAAGGGGGTTTAAATCTCCTTTTCAAAGTTATTTTTTGTTTTATTTAAAATAGACCACCTTTAACGTTACTCATGTCAGCATTCTCTCTTCAGTTATGTCCAAGTAATGAAACACTACTCTTCATCCATTTACTGAATGTTCCGCTACCGTTTTATAAAAAATTATTATAAAACACAAGATTTCGGCACATTGTTTAGATCCGATAAATTTTCGGTGCTATTCTCCCGTTTTCATTTGTAGATATGATTTAAATTTACATTTAAATTATATTTACTGATTATTAATTAATTAATAATCTGGACCACTGCGCTATTACGCGGTCTTTAAAAGATAGCTGCCTCTAAGCTCACTTCATGGCTGTAGAAGGTGAATAACTCCCTTTATTTCACTTAACTGATTTGACTTAAATAAGTCAAAAAATTAGCTTATCGGGGAACCCCGATAAGATTACAATGATTTTGGAGCCTTAATTTTCTTGTTCTGGGCTGTTTCCCTTTTGACACATGACCTTAGCACCAGGTGTCTGATTGTCCATTATTCTTATTTGCCATTCCGAGGTTAATTTCCAATGATAGAGCCTTCACGACCCCCCAATATAAAGCTTTATTTAAGAAAACTTCTTAGCCTTCGGCTGAGCTGAGCTCAGCCTCCGCGAAGCCAATAAAGATTATGGAATTCAAGTGCTGTACCTGCTAATAAGTTAACTTTGCTGTAAAGTTATGATATGGATGACCTACTAAAATAGGTTTCGCGGAATACCAGCTATCTCCAAGTCAGATTTGTCTTTCACTTACTTACCACAGTTCATCGGAGCTTTTTGCGACAAACCAATTTATTAGTGAATATAATATATATATAATATATATTATATAACTACATAAATATAAAAAAAGAATATTTTTATATTTATTAGCATAAACTTTCATTTATGTTTAGACTATACCTTCAACTCGATTTTCTATCGTAGATCTAACCTTTTTTTTATAGAATTTTAAATAAAATATTATTTATATTAAAGAACTAATCGTTAACAAATTATCTCGGGGCTAATTTTAAAAGTCTATAGATTTAACTTATAATACTTAGAAGGAAGAATATGATCTTTGACTAGACTTCGAAGTCTATCCATAGATTCTACCGGAATATAAAGTTTATATTGATCGGAATTTCTTTTTCTATTTACATGGCTAATTTGAGCTTTTATTTTTAAATTTTCAAATAATGCCGATTTAAGTAGTTCTATATCTTCAAGAGTAAAACTATTAGTATAAAGTCTTAAACCGTTTCCATCAGCTCCTCCATCATCCATTATCTGGTATTATTATGAATATAATAATACAAGTAGTTTTAATCACTAGTGATTAAAAGCACCATTGTGCTAACCCTTTAGCAGTTAACATTTCTTTTATATTAACAGGAACTTTTTTAATTCCATTAACATAAAAAAGATTTCTATAATAATTTAAACAAGGATAACTCAAAGTCATAAAAGATATAACTTTATATTCTTTATTTGTCTTTTTATTAAATGTAGTTGTTAATTTTGGTGCTGTTTTACACATGTCTTTGAATGTTTCAAATAAATCCATAATTTCAGCTTTATGTAATGGGCGAAGCCTCCCCATTCTTACATGGTATCTAGCATTTAGATTTTCTTTTCGTTGAGCTAACGCTCCATCTCCTAATAATGATCCAACAAGTATTTCTTGTTGCGAAACGGTTAATGTTTTTAGTTTTTCATATTTGTTTTGTTATTTTTATTTTATTTATTTTATTTTATTTATTTATTTTGGTTAGTTCATAATAGAACTGAAATCATCGAGTGCCAGCGTGTTGCCCTAACTTTCGTTAAAGCCTTCCTTTCGGTCAGTCGTTACAGGGTTTTATAAAGCTTGTTAATATTATTTTAGGCTAAATTAACAATAAGAACTTTTTTATTCTTGATTTCTAGAATTATAAAACTTACCCACGGTATTGCCATGATAAATGTAATATTTATTTTAGGGTTCCACCGTTTTGAGCTGGTATCTAGAAAATATGATTTATATATATAATATATAAATTATATTAACTTATTATTAATAAGATTAATAATAATAGATAGTCACCTATCTAATGGGCATTTCTACCCGTTCAGTCATTTATATACTTGACCATGGTAAGATCACTTGGTTTCGGGTCTAATCGAGGATACTTCTATCTTTCTGCAAAAGCAAAGCAAAGCAAAGCAAAGCAAAGCAAAGCAAAGCAAAAAGATTATACCATCATTCTTTATATAGTCGTTTTATCTAGGCATTTCTGCTTGCATCACCGATTAAGTTGCTGACCCATTATGCAAAAGGTACACCGTTATTAGTTATTTAAAACTTTATTCCGGCTGCTTATAGAACTACTATTTCATCTCTTTTTCACTATGCCTTAGGCAAATCTTTTCAAACTTTCCCTCACGGTACTTTCTCTATCGCTTAACATACCATATTTAGCCTTAGAGGATGGTTCCCCCATATCTTTTACATAAATTTTTTACAATAAATGTAAAAGAGAGAAACAATTCAAACAGGTTTTCTGCCGTTCTACTTGTTTAAATATATATTAAGGTTGATCTTGGGCTTATTACCATCTTTGGCTAGATTTTCAAATCTATTAATCCCTTAATTAAATCTGGTTGGCAAATTACTCTTGTGAAAGAGAGGCTTCGCTGGAGAAAGCCACTGTCATGAGCAAAGGAAAACTTAGTTCCCCAACCATTAAATTGCCGTTTAAGGCGTTAGATTTTTTTTATTATAAAACTTATTACTAAGTTAAGTAATATTTATATATTTTAGGCTAATCCACGTTCGCTCACCACTACTAATGGAATCTCGGTTGATTTCTTTTCCTAGAGTTATTTAGATGTTTCACTTCACTCTGTAATTATATTTGGTTTCCCTCAGGAGTTACATAGATAATTTTTTAACTATGATTTTGCATTGTTAGCTCCCTCCTTGATATGTTAGCTAGTAATCCATAATAGTCCCTTTTTATACATTCGTTCTCCCTGCTGCAAAAAAAAAAAAAAACAAAAATTGCTTCACTGCAAAAAGAGAACGTTGATTATATATTTCATATCGCAATACTACTTATAAATAAAATTTTCATTTAAAGAAGAAACCTCTTTTTAGTGTCTGTTTTCTTCTTGCAGATAAGTGGAAAAAAAGGGAGTCGAACCCTTAAGGACTTTCATCCAAATACGTAGCAAGTATTTTACCTTACCTATGGAAACTTTTCCTTTTCTGCTTTTCCAAAACTTTTATTTTATAAATATAAATAAATTTTTGAAGTCCCTTAAATAAGGGCCTTTATATATATAAAAAACGGAGCCGGGCGCAGGGAGACTTCATTTCCCCCTCTCCTCCTTCTCTTCTTCATTTTAGCTGTTGCATATTGGAAAAATGAGAGGCTTCGCTTAGACAAAAAAAGGATTTAATCCTTTTGTCTAAAATAATTAGAATAGAAAATAAGAAATATGCAAAAGGGTCAAAGGGTTCCCTTTTCTAGAAGGCCAGATGAAATCTCTCCGCCTGCCCTGTGCCGTCCTTTTTGATCTGACAGTAAAACCATAAATACACTAAAATGGAGAGCTGGGAATAAAATCCCAAATGTCCTTTCAAAGATCAGGAAGCGAAGCCTCAGGTTCTTTCAAAAAGAGAAGCTTTCTTCTTTATTTTTTTCTTTATTTTTTTTTTTTATTTTGTTTTTTTTTTTTTTTAAGCCAGGATTTCATTCCAAAGGCTTAATTCCAGAGCGCAGCCTGACAAACAAAAGATAAGGTCCAATTTTTCTGGTGATAGATTATATATATTTTCGAGCTTGACCCGGCATGAACGGGCATCTTCCTGCGTGACAAGCTGGAGCTTTACGTTAAGCTACAAGCCCTTCAAATATTCTATTCTTTTATGCTTCAGCATTTTATTCAAAAATAGCTCTTTCTTTTTGCTGCGGCAGCGCAGCAAGATTTAACCATTAATGTTGTCTTTAGATCTAATATAGATGGTTTCTATAAGATTCAACTATAAATTATCTCTTTTCTTCTTCAATTAATAATAATATTAAGATCGGTTTGACCTTCTTTTAAATCCTTGTAATATTATTGGAATAATTGTAACTAGTTATTTGACCCTTTGGAAGCGAAGCCTCAAAATAAGCTCGAAAGAAACAGGCCAGATGAAATCTCTCCGCCGGCTCCTGCGGCTCCTGCGGCTCCTGCGGCTCGCTTATATTATATAACCTTTTATTAGGGCAGAAAATAGAGGTTTAATCCCCTTTTAACAGCCAAAGTCCAAATCCAAGTCCAAATCCGAAGAATTGCAACTTAGTTTTAATTAAATTAAGTTGCAATTGGGTTATTTAGTATCGAAGCAAAACTGACTTATTTAATCTTCTGTCAGTAATATTATCTGAATATTTAAGCTCATGGTCAAATTAATTTGAAGGGTTCCCTAGGGCAATCAAAACATATTAATTTAAAGCGGAAATGAAATTCTGCTATCGAGAGAAGAGGGAACTCCGTTGCCGCTCTCCCTTTCCATCTTTTGGACGGAGCTTCCATCTTCTTTCATCTTTTTGCTGCGCACAGCTCTGCGCACAGCTCTCATTTTTTTTACAGGTAGCCTGACTTGAACAAGCACGAACTGATTGGAAATCAGTGAGTCTACCAATTAACTTATACCTGCTTTTTAATTAAATGAAGGGAATAAACCACCTTTGACAAACAGCAAAAAAACAAAAAGAGCAAAAAGACTGCGCACTGCTGTGTGCGCTGCGCTGCGCTGCGCTGCGCTGCGCTGCGCTGCGCTGCGCTACGCTGCGCTGTGCTAATTTTTTTGCTCTTTTTGTTTTTACTTTCTTGCAGCTGCTAAGTTTATATTTTCTTTTAAGCCTCTTTTAACATTAGTTAAGGCAGGTTCCCCTTGCAGATAAATTAATAACTCCCGACCAGCACCCTGTAGGACTTGAACCCACAATAAACGGTTTCGAAGACCGACGCTTTAACCATTTAGCTAAAGGTGCTTAATAATAATTATACAGAAAGGGCAGATTTTATTTTAGAGGAAGAGGCTTCGCTTCCTCTCCGTTCCCAGAATTTCATTCCCTCCTGCCGTTTAAACTTCTTATCGCCGATTACATTAATTTTGGACCCTGCTGCAGAGAGAATCGATTCGACCGAATCGATTCTCTCTAGATTATGCAACATGATGCCATCAAAAAAAGAGAACAGAATATTACAGCAGCTGTATATTTGCGACTGCTGCAAAAAGGAAGAAGGTCAATTTGACCCTCTTGTTTTTTTTTTAGAACTTCGTTTCAGGCTTAAATTGAATCTGCTCTTTTTTAGAACTTCATTTCAAGCGACAAAATTAAATCTGATTTTACTGTCAGCAGTTTACGGTAAAAAAGACCCGATTTACCTAAAGAGGAAGAGGAGGAGGAAGAGGCTTCGCTTCCTCTTCCTCTTCCTCTCCGTTCCCAGAATTTCATTCCCTCCTTTAATTCTAGATTAATGTTTTAAGAGAGGAAGAGGAGGCGAAGCCTCTTCCTCTTAACAAGATTTAATCTCCTTTTTGCTGTTTTTTTTTTTTTTTTTTTTTTTTTTTTTTTTTTTTTTTTTTTTTTTTTTTTTTTTTTTTTTTTTTTTTCTTTTTTTTTTTT
>Ga0153984_1000102_pt1 | contig 11351 bp, 6 predicted proteins | sample TSGA068MetaG_FD_102271 | JGI IMG/M metagenome (GOLD analysis project Ga0153984, IMG submission 102271) | Attine ant fungus gardens microbial communities from Georgia, USA - TSGA068 MetaG | ecosystem: Host-associated > Fungi > Mycelium > Unclassified | place: USA: Georgia, Alexander Wildlife... | reverse complement strand
CAGTGGCGTCTTACTGGCGGTGTATTTAGCTAGCAAGGAAGCGAATCGCCGAAACGTTAATGAAGATCACATTTTAAACCTGATTCTGTGGGCGCTACCTTTTACGTTGATTGGTGCTCGTTTATATTATGTGGCATTTAAGTGGCCTTACTATGCGGCGCATCCCAGCGAAATTATTGCGATTTGGCATGGGGGGATTGCGATTTACGGCGGTCTGATTGCCGCGGTCATCGTGTTTATTGTTTACGCGCGGGTTCAATGGTTGTCGATTTGGTTGTTGCTGGATATCGTCGCGCCAACTGTGATGATTGCCCAGGCTATTGGCCGTTGGGGTAATTTCATGAATCAAGAAGCCTTCGGGGCGGTGACGACCAAGGCATTTTTGACCGGGATACATCTGCCCAACTTTATTGTGCAACAGATGTTCATCAATGGCGCGTACCGCCAGCCGACGTTCCTTTATGAGTCATTTTGGAATTTAGTCGGCTTTGTGCTAATTATGAGTGTGCGCCATCATGAACACTGGTTTAAGCAAGGCGAAATCTTTTTGAGTTATGTGATGTGGTACAGCTTTGGCCGCTTCTTCGTTGAAGGCATGCGGACTGATAGCCTTTATGTCATGCCCGGTTTGCGGGTGTCGCAATTGTTGTCGGTCATTTTGTTTGTGGCCGCGATTGGGGTTTGGATTTATCGCCGCCGCCATGACAATTTATGGTATCTCGATGGTAACGAATTAAAGTATGCAAATTAACTAAATGAAACACTGACAACAAGCCTGTGACCAAAACAATTGTTTTGAACACAGGCTGTTCATTAGGAGGACATCTCGTGTCAAAAATAGCAGTTCTAGGGGCCGGCTCGTGGGGGACGGTGCTCGCCAACTTATTGGTCGACAATGGCCACGACGTACAATTATGGACGCATAGTGAAGCCCAAGCGGTTGAATTAACCACCACGCGCATGAACCAACATTATTTAGCTGATTTCACATTGAATCCGCACCTACAGATTACCAGTGATCTCGCGCAGGCCGTGACTGCTGCCTTGGTCATTTTGTTCGTCGTGCCCACCAATGCGATTCGCAGTGTGGCTGAACAAGTCCAACCGTTGCTGGCGGCGCAACCAACATGGCGTCCGATTATTGCGCATGCGGCCAAGGGCCTTGAAAAAGGCACTGAGCTGCGGGTGTCGCAAGTCATTGATGAAGTCATTGACCCAAAGCTGACCAGTGGCTTAGTTGTTATTTCGGGCCCGAGTCATGCTGAAGATGTGGCCAATCATGACATCACTACGTTAACCGCGGCGTCAGGGTCATTAGCAGCCGCTAAGACGATTCAGAAATTATTCATGAATGACTATTTCCGCTTGTACACCAATCAAGATGTGCTCGGGGTAGAAATGGGCGCCGCTTTAAAAAACGTGATTGCGATTGGCGCCGGGGCTTTGCATGGCCTCGGTTACGGCGACAATACTAAGGCAGCGTTATTGACTCGTGGCTTGGCCGAGATTACCCGGCTTGGGGTGAAAATGGGCGCAGATCCGTTGACGTTCATTGGCTTATCGGGCGTGGGGGATTTAATTGTCACTGGGACGTCGGTCCATTCACGTAACTGGCGGGCGGGTAATGCCTTAGGTCATGGCGAAGCACTCCCAGACGTGCTCGAAAACATGGGCATGGTGGTCGAAGGGGTTTCCACGGCAAAAGTTGCCCACGAATTGGCAGAAAAGTTGGCTGTTGACATGCCAATTACCAATGCCATTTATCAAGTGTTGTATGATAATGCACCCATTCAGCAGGTGATTAGTGACTTGATGAAACGTGATGGTAAGCCTGAATTTGATTTCGACCTTGAGACCTTGTAGGACACTTTACTTTTACACTGAAAACCATTATAGTTAACAGGATAAAAGCTTACCTTTTGTAAGCAGTTATAGAGGAGGTCGCTTATGGCAAAACAATATGATGTCATTGTGATTGGTGCTGGACCTGGCGGGATGACTGCTGCACTTTATGCTTCACGGTCCAATCTTTCCGTCTTAATGCTCGATCGAGGAATTTACGGCGGCCAAATGAATAACACGGCCGAAATTGAAAACTACCCTGGATTTAAATCAATCTTGGGTCCTGATTTAGGCCAACAAATGTATGATGGCGCGACGCAATTCGGTGCCGAATACGCTTATGGTAATGTGAGCCAAGTCATTAACGATGGCGCGATTAAGCGCGTCATCACTGATGAAGAGACCTACGAAACTAAGGCGATTGTGATTGCCACTGGGGCTGAACATCGCAAGCTCGGGGTTGAAGGCGAAGAAAGCTATAGTGGCCGTGGGGTTTCCTACTGTGCTGTCTGCGATGGCGCATTCTTCAAGAACCGTGAATTAGTCGTCGTTGGTGGCGGTGATTCCGCGATTGAAGAAGGATTATACCTGACCCAATTAGCGTCTAAGGTGACCGTTATTCATCGTCGCGACCAATTACGTGCCCAACAAATTATCCAAAAGCGTGCCTTTGCCAATGACAAGATGAATTTTGTTTGGAATGCGCAAGTCGAGGATATTATGGGTGATGATATGAAGGTCACCGGGGTGAAATATGTGGATAAAGAAACTGGCGAGGAACACGTGATTCCTGCTAGTGGCGCTTTCATTTATGTTGGGATTAAGCCAATGACTGACGCCTTCAAGGACCTCGGTATTTTAGATGATGCCGGTTGGGTTCCAACAAACGATGAGATGGAAACCAAGGTCCCTGGCATTTTTGCCATTGGCGACGTCCGCGCGAAGAACCTGCGTCAAATCACCACGGCTGTTGGTGAAGGCGGCCAGGCGGGTCAGAGCGTCTTCAATTATTTACAAAGTCTTGCTGATGAAAAAATCAACGCTTAAATCAAACTAAACTTGGACAGGTTGGCCGGACAGGTCAGCCTGTTTTTTTTATATTTTTGATGTAAGCGATTGCTTAAATGCCGGTTTGAAATTATACTGACCTTATTCCAACACGATTTGATGTTTTTCACCACAAGGGGCGCCATTATTTTGTATAATGGCATTAACAAGCAAAGGAAAGAGGAGTAGCGATGAGCTTTCAAACCGAATACCAAGCATGGATGGATCAACCAAATTTAGATGTCAGTGTGAAAAAAAGTCTAGCCGCCATGAAAGATGATCCCACGGCTCAAGAAGAGGCCTTTAGTACACCAATGTCGTTTGGGACAGCCGGCATGCGCGGCGTGATTGGCGCGGGCATTAACCGGATGAACGTTTATACTGTTAGCCAAGCAACCGAGGGCTTGGCCCGATTCATGGATAGTTTACCAGCGACACAAAAGGCTCAAGGCGTTGCCATCAGTTATGACTCACGCTATATGAGCCAAGAATTTGCCTACACTGCTGCAGGCGTGCTGGCTGCGCATCAAATTCCCAGTTTTGTCTTTGATAGTTTACGCCCAACCCCAGAATTATCGTTTGCCGTGCGTTATTTGAAGACTTATGCCGGCATCATGATTACCGCCAGCCACAATCCTAAGCAATACAATGGGTATAAGATTTATGGCCCCGATGGCGGACAAATGCCACCAGAAGAATCTGATTTGATTACTAAGTATGTGCGTGAAGTGACGGATATTTTTAATATTGAAACCGTGGATATTGAAACCATGCGCGCCAACAACACTTTGAACTTGATTGGTGAAGACATCGATGAAGCGTATTATGAGGCGGTCGCGACCGTCACCATTAATCATGATTTGGTGAAGTCTGTGGGTAAGGACATGAAGTTGGTGTACACGCCATTGCACGGGACAGGGCGGATTCCAGCCCAAATGGTGCTGCGTAATGCCGGCTTTGAAAACTTTAAGTTAGTCGCCAAACAAAGTATTGCAGATCCTGAATTTGCGACCACACCATTCCCAAATCCAGAATTCCCGCAAACCTTTGATATGGCGAAAGTTTTAGGTGAAGCTGAACACGCTGATGTGCTCATCGCGACTGATCCTGATGCTGACCGCTTGGGCACCGCCGTCCGCAATGGCGATGGTTATCAGTTGCTGACAGGGAACCAGATTGCATCCTTATTACTGCATTATATTTTGGAAGCCCGCAAGCTCGCTGGCACGCTGCCTAAGAACGGGGCCGTGGTGAAGTCGATTGTGTCGACTGAATTAGCCACAGCCATTGCGGAAGACTACGGCGTTGATATGATTAACGTCGAAACTGGCTTCAAGTTTATTGGCGACCAAATTAAGCACTATGAAGCCACCGGTGAACATGAATTCTTATTCGGGTTTGAAGAAAGCTACGGCTATCTGATTAAACCCTTTGTTCGCGACAAGGATGCCATTCAGTCAACTGTTCTGTTGGCCGAAGTCGCCGCCTACTATCAATCACAAAATATGACCCTTTGGGATGGCATTCAAGCCTTGTACAAGCAATACGGCTTCTTTGCTGAAAAGACGGTGTCGGTCGACTTTGAAGGTGTAAATGGGCCCAAAGAGATGGCTGATTTGATGACAAAGTTCCGTGAACATCAACCCAGTGCTTTTGCGAATGTGGCGATTAAGCGGGTGGAAGACTACAAGTTGCAACAAGCCACCGATGAAAATGGCGAAGTGACACCGATTGATATGCCAGTTAGCGACGTGCTCAAGTACATTTTGACTGATGGCTCATGGATTGCGATTCGGCCTTCAGGCACGGAACCAAAAGTGAAGTTCTATGTTGGCACGAGCGCAGACGATCCTGCCACTGCCGATGCGAAATTAAATGGGTTTGAACAAGCCTTAACTGCTTTTCGAGAAGCGTAATTCAACCCAGATGGTGTGAGAAAAGCTGGGTAGAGAATAAGGATTAACCGGGCTTGTCAGCTTTTGGAACCCGATTAATCTATATTGGTCGAAAATTAAACAAGAGATTGTGACAAAACATCAGTTTTTCACAATCTCTTGTTTTTTATCTTGTTGTGCTGATGAATCTATGCTAACATTGTAGAAATTTTAGGCAAAAAAGGAGCGACAATTATGGGAATGCACCAATTTATTCAAGGACTGAACAATCTGGAAAGTTTACGCCGAGCACCAGGATTTTTTAAGTACGCGGAACACAGTGTGGCGGCGCATTCCTTTAAGGTAGCCGAAATCGCGCAAATGCTGGGTGATATTGAAGAAGAAGCCGGCAACCAAGTTAATTGGCAGAGTTTGTACGAAAAGGCGCTCAATCACGACTATACAGAACGCTTCATTGGCGATATTAAGACGCCCGTGAAGTATGCCACACCGACGTTACGCGAAATGCTGGCAGATGTCGAAGCCTCAATGACTGAGAACTTCATTCAAAATGAAATTCCAGCACCGTTTCAAGATCGCTATCGGCGCCGGTTGTCTGAAGGTAAGGATGAAAGCTTAGAAGGGCAAATTCTTTCCATTTCAGATAAGGTTGATCTTTTGTACGAATCATTTGGTGAAATCGAAAAGGGGAATCCAGAACAAGTCTTTCTCGATATTTATACTGAATCATTGAGCACAATTTTGGACTTCAAGCATCGGCCGAGTGTGCAATATTTCTTGAAAAATGTGCTGCCAGATATGTTAGAAGAACAGTTTGGTGACCGCGAAATGTTGGCGCAATTGACCCGTGAAACCTTAGCGCAAGCCGACGTCCAAGAGTAGCGAAAGTATGTTCGGTATGCTATAATAATTTTACGAATAAACAGGCGCAAATCATGGGGTAGGGGCATAATCGACGCGTCATCGCCATTGTGCCGACACCCACGGCCTGTGAACAAAACATTGTGTTTTGTCACAGGCCCTTTTCTTTGCCTGATAGGGAGGTTTTTGGATGATTGAACGCAAGAATGATCAGAAGTTCGACTTGGTCTCACCTTATCAACCTGCTGGGGACCAGCCAACGGCGATTGAGAAGTTGGTCAATGGTTTTAAGTCAGGTAAGAAAGAACAAGTATTGTTAGGTGCGACCGGGACGGGGAAAACCTTCACCATGAGTAATGTGATTGCACAGGTGAATAAGCCAACCTTGATCTTGTCGCATAATAAGACGCTTGCTGGCCAGTTATATGGTGAATTCAAGGAATTCTTCCCCAATAATGCGGTTGAATACTTTGTCTCTTACTATGACTATTACCAACCAGAAGCTTATGTGCCCAGTTCAGATACCTACATCGAAAAAGATTCCGCGATTAACGATGAAATTGATAAGTTACGCCATAGTGCCACCAGTGCTTTACTGGAACGTAACGATGTGATTGTGGTGGCCTCTGTGTCATCTATCTTTGGTTTGGGGGATCCGCATGAATATCGGGATCACGTCCTGTCGTTACGCCAAGGCATGGAAATCGACCGTAATACGTTATTGCGCAAATTAGTCGATATTCAATTTGATCGCAATGATATTGACTTTCAACGCGGGCGTTTTCGTGTCCGTGGTGATGTGGTGGAAATTTTCCCAGCCAGTCGTGATGACCATGCGATTCGGGTGGAATTCTTCGGTGACGAGATTGATCGCATTACTGAAGTCGATGCCCTGACTGGTGAGGTGTTGGGCGAACGTGAACACGTGGCGATTTTCCCGGCGACGCACTTTATGACCAACGATGATCAAATGGAACACGCAATTACCAGTATCTCGGCGGAATTAACTGACCGTTTGTCGGTCTTGCGCGGGCAAAACAAGTTATTGGAAGCCCAACGATTGGAACAACGCACCAACTACGACATTGAAATGTTACGGGAAATGGGTTTCACTAGTGGTATTGAGAATTATTCCCGCCATATGGACGGGCGTTTACCTGGTGAACCACCCTATACTTTGCTAGATTTCTTCCCGAAGGATTTCATGATTATGGTGGATGAAAGTCACGTCACCATGCCGCAAGTGCGGGGGATGTACAATGGTGACCGGGCCCGGAAGCAAATGCTGATCGATTATGGGTTCCGGTTGCCGAGTGCGTTGGATAACCGCCCATTGAAGATTAATGAATTTGAACAACACGTCAATCAAATCTTGTATGTGAGTGCGACACCAGGGCCATATGAAGAAGACCGGGTACCAAAAGAAGATTTCGCCGAACAGATTATTCGGCCAACTGGCTTATTGGATCCAAACATTGAAGTCCGGCCGATTATGGGTCAGATTGATGATTTGGTCTCAGAAATCAATGATCGCGTTGAAAAGAATGAACGGGTCTTTGTCACGACTTTGACTAAGAAAATGGCTGAAGATTTGACCGATTATCTGAAAGAAATGGGAATTCGGGTTAAATACCTGCACAGTGACATTAAGACCTTGGAACGGACCCAAATTATCCGTGACCTACGTTTAGGTAAATTTGATGTGCTGATTGGCATTAACTTGCTGCGTGAAGGGATTGATGTCCCTGAAGTCTCATTGATTGCCATTTTGGATGCAGATAAAGAAGGTTTCCTGCGGGCGGAACGGTCGCTGATTCAGACCATTGGCCGGGCATCTCGGAATTCAAATGGTAAAGTGATTATGTACGCCGATAAGATGACTGATTCAATGAACGCCGCGATTAATGAAACCAAGCGTCGCCGTTCGATTCAAGAAGCGTACAATGAAAAACATGGGATTACGCCCACGACGATTATCAAACCGATTCGGGATGCGATTAGTAGTCTCGAAAAGGTTGACACTGATGATGATAGTAACAAGACGTTTGCCGAAGTCGACTTTGAAGATATGAGTAAAGCTGATAAGCAGGCGCTCGTAAAGAACCTGCAAGAGCAGATGCAAACCGCTGCTAAGAAACTTGATTTTGAACAAGCGGCGACATTACGCGATACGATTTTGGAATTACAAGCTGATATGTAAGGAGTTTGATGTATGGCAAACGATAAAATTGAAATTCACGGCGCCCGTGCGCATAACTTAAAAAATATTGACGTCACCATCCCGAAGAATAAATTGGTCGTGATGACCGGTTTATCTGGTTCCGGGAAGTCGAGCTTGGCGTTTGACACCTTGTATGCTGAAGGGCAACGGCGTTATGTCGAAAGCTTATCGGCTTATGCGCGTCAATTCTTAGGCCAGATGGACAAACCCGATGTCGATTCAATCGATGGGCTATCACCAGCGATTTCGATTGATCAAAAAACGACCTCCAAGAATCCACGGTCTACTGTCGGGACAGTTACGGAAATCAATGACTACTTGCGGCTACTCTGGGCGCGGGTTGGCACACCCATCTGTCCCAACGATGGTACCGTGATTTCAAGTCAATCTGTTGAACAGATGGTTGACCGGGTCATGGATTTACCGGACAAAACCCGGATTCAAATCCTGTCCCCCGTTGTGCGTCAGAAGAAAGGCGCGCATAAGAAAGTCTTTGAAAAGATTCTGCGGGAAGGCTACGTGCGCATGCGAGTCGATGGTGAAGTCATGGATGCCAACAAAGACTACGAACTCGACAAGAATAAGAAACATGATATTGATATTGTGATTGACCGGATTGTGGTTAAAGATGAAGTTCGCAGTCGGTTATTCGATTCTTTTGAAGCCGCGCTACGGTTGTCAGAAGGGTATGCGAATGTGGATGTCATCGGCAGTGAACCGCTGATTTTTTCTGAACACTACGCTTGCCCAATCTGTGGCTTTACGGTTGGTGAAATGGAACCACGGTTATTTTCATTCAATGCGCCGTTTGGGGCGTGTCCAGAATGTGATGGCTTAGGCCAAAAGTTGACCGTTGATATTGATCTGGTGATTCCTGATCAAGACATGACGTTAGCTGAAGGGGCAATTGCGCCTTGGAATCCAATTAGTTCGCAGTACTATCCCGCCATGTTGGAACAGTTTGCCAAGCAATATAAGATTCCAATGGATAAGCCATTCAAGAAGTTGACCGACCGCCAAAAGAACCTCGTGCTCAATGGTAGTGAAGGCAAGAACTTCCACTTCTACTATGAAAATGATTTTGGTGGTGTGCGCGATGTGGATGTGCCGTTTGAAGGTGTCATGCCTAATATTGCCCGCCGTTACGAAGAAACCAACTCTGATTTCACCCGTGGCCAAATGCGCACCTATATGACGGCCTTAACCTGCCCTGTTTGTCATGGCAAGCGATTAAATCGTCAAGCCCTGGCTGTTAAGGTTGGCGGTAGTGATATTGCCGATGCGAGTGAATTACCGATTAAGGATGCCCTACCATTTTTCAAGGGGGTTGACTTAAGCGAAGCCCAAGCAATGATTGCCCAACCAATTGTCAAAGAGGTCGTGGACCGCCTGACGTTCTTAATCAACGTTGGGTTGGACTATTTGACGCTGAGTCGGAGTGCCGGCACACTTTCCGGTGGGGAAGCGCAGCGGATTCGCTTGGCCACGCAAATTGGTTCTAACTTATCTGGTGTGTTATACATTTTGGATGAACCTTCAATTGGGTTACATCAACGGGATAATGCGCGCTTGATTGATTCATTGAAGAAGATGCGTGATCTGGGTAATACCTTGGTCGTGGTCGAACATGATGAAGATACAATGTTGGCGGCGGATTATTTGGTTGATATTGGTCCTGGTGCGGGGGAGTATGGCGGTGAAGTGATGGCTGCCGGCACCCCAGCGCAAGTAAAACGGGTCAAGAAATCTTTGACGGGCCAATATTTGGCCGGCAAAAAGTTCATCCCTGTCCCTGAAACTCGGCGCAAGGGTAACGGCAAGACGATTCGCGTTGAAGGCGCAACTGAACATAACCTGAAAAACGTCGATGTTGATTTCCCACTGGGTGAATTCATCGCGGTCACCGGCGTGTCCGGTTCTGGTAAGTCAACGCTGGTTAATTCGGTTCTGAAACGGGCCTTGGCGCAAAAGCTTTATCGTAATTCTGAAAAACCCGGCGCACATAAAAATGTGCTCGGCTACAAGAATATCGAAAAGTTAGTCGATATCGATCAAAGTCCGATTGGCCGGACACCACGCAGTAATCCAGCCACCTACACAAGTGTGTTTGATAACATTCGTGACTTGTTTGCCCAAACCAATGAAGCTAAATTACGCGGTTATAAAAAGGGCCGCTTCAGTTTCAATGTGAAGGGTGGTCGCTGTGAGAACTGTAAAGGTGATGGGATCATCAAGATTGAAATGAACTTCTTGCCTGATGTCTACGTGCCATGTGAAGTTTGCCATGGTCGCCGCTACAACTCCGAAACTTTGGAAGTGACTTACAAAGGCAAGAACATCGCTGAAGTTTTGGACATGACGATTGATGAAGCGGTTGAATTCTTCGCGCCCATTCCCAAGATTGCGCGCAAGTTGCAAACCATCATCGATGTTGGGCTGGGCTATGTCACGATGGGCCAAAGTGCGACTACCTTATCTGGAGGTGAAGCCCAACGGATGAAGTTAGCCAGTGAATTACAAAAGTTATCTACCGGTAAAAACTTTTACATCTTGGATGAACCAACAACAGGCTTGCATACTGATGATATCAAGCGTTTGTTGGGCGTCTTGCAACGCTTGGTCGATGAAGGCAACACTGTCTTAGTGATCGAACATAATTTAGATGTGATTAAGACCGCTGACTGGTTGATTGATTTAGGACCAGAAGGTGGCGATGGCGGTGGCCAAATTATTGCGACCGGGACCCCTGAAGAAATTGCCCAAGTTAAGAATAGTTACACGGGGCAATACCTCAAGCCAATCCTTGAACGCGATACTGAGCGCACACTCGCTGCACACAAGTAAGCTAGATTGAGGATTAACAAAAAGCGGCTGTGACTACCCGAATGGGTTATGTCACAGCTGCTTTTTTTAGTTGTCCGCCGTTCTATACCAGGTTCAAAAAAAGTAGACCAAGTTGCCTAAAAATTGAAAGCGATTCATGGTATACTGTCTGTGAATGAATGCGCTTTAATTGGATAAAGGGGGAACATTAGTGGTCTTACAAGATAAGTTTTTCTGGGGAAACTCAACCTCGTCGATGCAAACAGAAGGTGATGCCAATGGCAGTGGAAAGGGGCCATCGGTTTATGATCGGGCTGAATCATCCGCCATTTGGCAATCGGCAATTGATGACTATCATCGCTATCCGGAAGATATTGCCATCATGCAAGATTTGGGGATGAATATGTATCGGTTCCAAATCTCTTGGAGTCGGGTGCAACCTGATGGCGAAGGTGATTTTAATGAAGCCGGTATTGCGTTTTATGCGCAGTTAATCGACCAACTTTTAGCCGCTGGCATCACGCCCATGATTTGTTTATATCATTTTGACATGCCGTTAGCCCTTGCCGAAAAGTATGATGGGTTCATGGATCGACATGTAGTGGATGCTTTTGCGCGTTATGCACATGAGATGTTGTCGCGCTTTGCCGATAAAGTTCCCT